>Ga0180437_10009051_pt1 | contig 12430 bp, 9 predicted proteins | sample SS_ome_4_FD_132410 | JGI IMG/M metagenome (GOLD analysis project Ga0180437, IMG submission 132410) | Hypersaline lake sediment archaeal communities from the Salton Sea, California, USA - SS_3_D_1 metaG | ecosystem: Environmental > Aquatic > Non-marine Saline and Alkaline > Hypersaline > Sediment...
AGAGGAAGCTTAATCGATGAGGACTCCTATTGTCTCCCAGTTGCGATTTGCTTGTACAACTTCTCCGTCTCGCTCGACGGCTCAAGTCCCAGCTCTTGCCTGAGCATCTCCCGACACCGCTGATACTGAGCCAGCGCGTCGGAACGCCTGCCTGCCTCCGCATAACACCGCATCACGTGGCGGTGAACGTCCTCGCGCAGTTCGTCTATCTCCAAGACGCGCTTGTACCAGCTGGTCGCCCCGTCAAACTCGCCCCGAGCCCCGTGACACTGCCCCAAGCCAACCAACGACTCAAGATACATCTCACGCAGCGCCTCGCGCTTTGGCACACACCACACCCGCTCGACCTCGGGTAGGAAGTCCCCTTGGTAGAGTGTAATTGCACGTCGCCACAGATCCTCTGCCAGACGGTCTCGGGGAGACAAGAGCCGAGCTTGTCCAATCATTGTCTCGAATTCCTCGACATCGAACCAGTACTCCTCGCCTATCCGATACAGGCTTCCCTCTGCGACCACGGCGTCGCCCCCCACGGCGCGACGGATTTGGGAGATCGTGTAGTGGAAGTTGCTCACCACCTTGCGCGCCGATAGATCGGGCCAGAAGACCACACCGATGGCATCCCGCTCCAGGGGACCATGCAGCAGGATGTAGAAGAACATCTCTTTGGTCATCGCCCCTCGCCACTCAGATGCCCGCCCGTCACGGATGACATGCCCGCCCCCAAGGGCGTAGACCTCCAACGCGTATGCGTCCTTGGAAGCGCGACCCTCGATCTCGCCCACCTCAGATGTCCGGGAATCCCCAGCAGACCGCCCCTGAAACACGAGCACCTGATCGGTGTGGATCGTAGCGATGACCCGGTCACGCGGTGTGCCAGCTTGCGCCGGGCTCTCCGCAGCATCAGTCCCGGCGGCTGTCTCCAGTGTGTCGGCTGTTGCACTCAGCGCAGCTTCTGCCGCTTTCTTCAGCGCGTCGGCCAGCTCTCCCGCGGATTGGTAGCGAAGTTCAGGGGACTTGCGGAGCGCCTTCTTCACGACGGCTCGGACCGATTTCGGCGATCCTTCCAGAGGATGATCGGGTGGCTCCTCGTTGATGTGGAGCATCAACGTCCCGTGAGGAGTGTCTGACTGGAAAGGACGCTCGCCGGTCAGCATTTCGTAGAGCACGATGCCCAGGGAGTAAACGTCAGAACGGGTATCACCTCTCCCTCCCTTGGCCTGCTCCGGTGACATATAGGCCGGAGTGCCCAGGAGGTCCCCCTGGCTCGTGAGAGCCTGGAGACTGGTATCGTCGTAGTAAGCGGCCAGACCAAAGTCGAGAAGATAGGTGCGGTAGCTGCTTCCGTTTTCGCACTTGCCGCCTTGGGCGGAGACGAGGATGTTGGCAGACTTGACATCGTGGTGAATGATCCCGTTCTGGTGGGCGTGATCGAGGGCATCGGCGACGATGCAGGTGATGGCGACAGCCTCGGCCAGGGACAGCGCTCCCCTCTCATCCAAGACGTGATCCAACGGCTCACCTTTAACATATTCCTCGACCAGTGCCAGTATGCCCCGTTCCTCATGAATGACCTCGATGATGCCAGGAATGGCGGGATGCCGGAGACAGGCCAGGGCACGGCCCTCACGCCGTATCCTCAGAGCTGCCTCCGTATTGAGCAGGTGAGGATGCAGGACCTTGACGACCACATCCCGATGGAGGACTGTGTCGAAGGCCTTGTAGATGGTAGCAGCACCCCCGGTGCCCAGGAGTTCCCTGACCTCGTGTCGTCCGATGGTCGCCGGGAGAACGTGAGGGTATGTGGGTGTCGCCGCGCGCTGCTCCCGGCTGGGGGCGAGGCGACGTACGCGGTCTCCAATACTTCGCCGGTGACGAACGACCAGGTAGGTGGCAGGCCCGCCGATCACGACGGCGGCTGCCAGACCCGGCACAAGGTACGGGGGCACTTCGGTGCCGGTCCTCGGCGGTTCGGACAGAGTGGCGGAAAGCAGCCCGGAGTCAGGCGTGGCGGTGGAAGTGGGTGGGACAGCTGTGCTGGTGTGGGTAGGCGGGGGCGTGTCCGTGTCCGTGGGTCCGGGGGTGTTGGTGGGTGAAGGTGTCTCAGTGGGCGTGGGACTCGGTGTCCTGGTAGGTGTACGAGTCGGTGTGGCGGTGGGCGTGTTAGTAGGCAGAGGCCTGGGCGTACTGGTAGGCGTAGGTGGGACAGGCGTGTAAGTAGACGTCGGTGCCTGCGGCTGTGAGGGAGGGGAGGTCGATTGTGGAGGAGGGGAAGTTGGTTGTGGGGTTGGCGGTGGAGTAGGCTTCTGGGCGTGGGCCGCCGACGGCAGGAGTAAGATTATGAGCAGGAGGACGAGAGTGACAACACGGGTCATTTGACTCTTCTGCTACTCTTGCTCAGCAGAAACAGACCGGCAACAGCCAACACGATGGCCATCAATCCGAGCGATGATACGGCCGGGCCAGGGCCACCGGTTATGGGCAGTAGCACCGGCTGGTCGATTGGCTGGCTGGCTGGTTCGCTAGTTGGCTGGCCAGGTGGCTGGGCGGGTACAGGTGTCGGCGTGGCAGGAGGCGCTGGTTTGGTCGGTTCGGGAGTGGGAGGTGGCGCTGGCTTGGTGGCTTGGGCCGGAGGAGCGGCCAGCCCTGGCCGTCCCCCGGTGGCGACACGAAGCAGCCCCGCCGGGCGCTGATCCGCGCGGGTTGTGTCGTCACCTGGCGACGAGTTCTTCGACCGGTGAGTGTCGCTATGGATCTTGCCACCGGCGAACCAGAATAGATCTCGGCCTCCGGTTGATGGAGGTCCGAATGTGTCGGTGGGCAGCGGGGTCGGCTTTTCGGGAGTTGATGTGGGCGTGGGTGTGGGAGTTGGTGTGGGTGTAGGCGTGGGTGTATGGGTGGGCATCGCAGAAGCGGGTGTAGGGACTGATAAGGGCTTCTTCACCTCGCCTGGCTCCATCATCACCTGGCCGAGGTCTATGCCGAAGGTGTAACCGGTGTCGTGATCATATATACGCCAGTCGTAGGAGCGCACCATTACATGATACGTGCCAGCGGACGGCGCGGCCCAGACGATGCGAGAGGCAATGTTGTCGGGGTAGTGGATGTCATCGTTCTGCAGCAGTTCGGTCGTGCAGTCCGGGGCGTAGAGGTACATGATCGTATCGGTGCGGCTCATCAGCTCGGAGGTCTGCATGGTGTAGTATTGACCGGCGAGGGTCTGGAAGGAATACCAGTCGTTGTCGTTGGCGTGACCAAAGTTCTCACGATAGAGATGGCCGATCTCCACCGCGTAGCCGGGACACTGGTCGGAGGTATCGTCGAGGCGGTGGGTGGGTGGCGTGAGTGGTAGGGGCCATTGGCGAATGACCACAGGAAGGTAAAGAGGATGGAAACCGGAAGCAGGTGTTCCATCGGATTCGATGGTGGTGGTATAGGTTCCGCTGACGACGATGCCGCATGGGTTGACGGCCGTCACGGTGACCACGTGCGTACCGGTGATGCCCCAGGTGAAACGTACCACGTCGGTCAAGTAGTTGGCGTGGCTGACTCCTGATAGACCTGTGGCCAGCCAGGTGTAGGAGATGGGAAAGGTCGCCGTCGCCGGGTTGGCGGTGGCGGCAAAGGTGTGGGCCATGCCGACGGTGCCCGTCACCGGTCCTGTGATGTCCAGACCGGTCAGCGCGTGACAGAGAGGACAGTTGGGGTTGGCAGGCGACGCACGACAGGCTTGCCAATCGGTGCCGGTGTTGGTGTCGTCACCGTCGGGGTAGAGGTTGAGCGAATCTCCCTGCTCCACGTCGGGAGCATAGTCCCCCACCGTCCACAGACCAGCGGCGACGGCGGTGCTCTCCCAGGTCTGACCGCCCACGCCGTATGCGAGGTAGTCTACCATCGTGCCGGATGAGTGGGCGGTGCTGTCGAAGAGGACCACGCTGGCGGCAGCGTTGCTCATATTGTCCCCCATCGGGCCGGTGTAGAGATGGATGGGGGTATCGGTGCCACTGGTGTTGACGTGGATCGCCACGAATGCGCCGGGGTCTAGCGTAACAGGAGGAATCGTGTAGTATCCTGCCTCGCCCGCGCGCAGGTCGTAGCCGGTGAGATCCACCGGGGTCGCACCGTGGTTGTAGAGTTCGACGATCTCCTGACCGGTGTCGGTTCCATCGGGATCGTAGAGGACCTCGTTGATACTGACGGCGGGAGGTGTGGGTGTGGGCGTGGGGGTATTGGTCGGGGTCGGCGTGCTCGTTGGTGTGGACGTAGGCGTGTTGGTCGGTGTGCGCGTGGGGGTGTTGGTTGGGGTTGGCGTGTTTGTCGGTGTGGGTGAGGTGGAGCAACTGGGGTCGGCCACTGACGGGAAGCAGCCTTGCCAGTCGGTGCCCGTGTTGTTGTCGTTGCCGTCGGGGTAGAGATTGAGCGAGTCACCTTCATCCACATCAGGGGCAAAGTCTCCTGCGGTCCACAGGCCAGCGGCGACGGCGGCGCTCTCCCAGGGCTGACCACCTGCGCCGTATTCGAAGTAGTCTATCATCGTGCCGGATGAGTGAGTCGTGCTTTCGAACAAGGCCACGTAGCCGCTGGTACTGCCCATATTGCTGGAGAGCCCAGCGTAGAGGTGGGTGGACGTGTCGGTACCCTCGGTGTTGATGTGGACCGCAACCCAGGCACCGGGATCGAGGGTGAAGGGGGGGAAGGTGAAGTAGCTGGCGTCATCGGCCTTGAGGTCGTAGCCGGTGAGGTCTACGGGATCGGTGCCATAGTTGTAGAGTTCGACCATCTCCTGACCGGTGTCTGCTCCAGTAGGGTCGTAGAGGACTTCGTTGATGGCGATTGGCGCAGGGGTGGGTATATCGGTTGGTGTAGGGGTTGGCGTGGGAGCGGTATAGGGGTGTTCGTCGGCGCCAATGTCGTAGCCGTCGCCCTGAGGGCGCGAATCATCCTCAAAGTCCACGGAGAGTGCGGATGCCGGATCGGCGGCGTCGATACATAGGGATCCTTCGCTCAGGTGGTAGTCATCATCCGCGACACTCTGAAACTGCGGATCGACGCTGATGTCGCTGGCGCCCGCGGAGAGGCCGCTGTAGTCTGGGGAGTTGTTCCACACATCGTTGAACCCCAAACTGGGCACGCCTGCGGATGATTCGATACCAAAGCCTTGGTTACTGGCAACGATATTGTTAAAGATGGTCGGCTCACTACTGCCGGAGTAGATGCCTCCCACGCGGTTGTAGGCAATGGTGTTGAACTCGACCGTGGGATGGTCTGAGTACTCCTGTGCCAGATAGATGCCGCCAGCGCCGGTGGAGGAACCATCGCCGTTCTTGACGATGACGTTGTTCTGGATCGTGGTGTCACCGCGCTCGATGAGTATGCCACTTCCGATGGGAGCTACGTTGCCTTGGACCGTATTCTGAGAAATCGAGGATTGGGGCTGGGATCCCTCGTAGAGGGAGATTCCGCCCCCTCCACTGGCAGCGATATTGGAGAGGATGTGGTTACCCTGAATAGCCGGTGATCCCCCGGCGTCGATACCCCCTCCGTGGTCACCGGCTGTGTTATCACGAATCGTGTTGTTTTGGATCGTATAGCTCGCTGTCCCCGGGAAAGACGTGAAGATGCCACCCCCATCCTCGGAGCTAGCGGTGTTGTAGCTGATGGTGTTCCCCTCAATGAGCGCGGTGGCGTCCGCGCTGAGAGCAAAGACGTAAATGCCTCCCCCGTGCGTATCAGCCGTATTGAAGCGGATGATGTTGTTCCTGATGGTGATGTTGCCCCGGTGGGAGTAGATACCGCCACCATAGTACGGGGTGGCGGTGTTGTCCCTGATCTCGTTGTCCTCAATGGTCGTATGTCCGCTGGCGTTGTTTTCGCAAATGCCGCCCCCGTAGAGATTTCTGCCGTTTATGATGACGAAACCGCTGATGGTTGGATTGCCGCCCGTGACATAGATGCCGATACGCCCCTGTTCCCCATCGATGATTGTCGGGTAGTCCGAGCGACTGCGAACAGAGAAGTCCGAGGACCAGCCGCCCTGCAACTCGACGTCTTTGCTGATTCCGACTACCTGGCTAGCGCTAGCGGTATACGTGCCCTCGGCGACCTGAACAGTATCGCCGTCGCTGGCGGCATCCACAGCGGCCTGGATCGTGGTGTAGCAGCCGAAGGCACCGGTCGGATGGACACAGAGTGTGTCGGCACGGGTGGGGTAGGAATAGCCCAGGATCGCCAGTGGGATGGCTAGCAGGGCGAGAAAGAGCAACACGGTGACCGGGTGTTTTGTGGTGTGCATTCGTCATCCTCCTACGTGCTATGCTCCACGTTCGACGTTCTCCAGACGTTGAGCCCGGCGCAAGCTATGGCGCAGAAAGCAGCGACGATGGCCTCACGAACCAGGCACCGGGCCTTCCGTAGAGGATTAGGCTGGTATCCATAGGTTTTCTAGTCACCTTCGGAGAGCTCTCGCTTCCAGCGCAGAAGACAGCCAGGCCCAATCCCTAGATCGCGCTCAAACTCGGTAGCACTCTTGCCGCTCTCGTCGAGCAGCCGGACTGCTTCACGCTTGAATTCGGCGATATAGTCCTTTCCTTTTTCGTCATCGGTTTCTTCGAGAGCAGCGCTGTACTCGATTCCGTGTTCTCTGAGTGTCCTTTCTGGGGAGACTCCGAAGACCTCGTCCACTAGAGAGTGGATATCAAAGTCCAGAATATCGGCAATCCACGAGATCTCTATCAGATCCAGGCGGCGTTCTCCTTTTTCATACTTTGACACAGACGTTTGGTGCTGTCCCAGCTGGGAGGCAAGCTGAGCCTGAGTGAGCCCGCGTAGTCTCCGGATCTCAGTCAGCAGTTGGCAGAGGCGCCGGTACTCTGGTGTGGTGAGGGATTTCGTCATATCTCCCAGCCTAAGAACCCTACAAGCATAACTCCGATTGATCTTTAACCCAACTTTGGTTACGGGTTATCAAGGACGTAGAGGGCTGTCACCCTGATCGATCGCTGTCAGGTTCGGGGGAAGGCGCAGGCCAACGGTTGCCTGCTGTTGGCTGGGTGGGGAGTGGGCTCTTTGACCTCCTGCTAAGAAACTGCTAAGAGTTTACTAAGAGGTTTGCAAATAGGTATGTGCTATGATGTGGGCAAATCTGAGATCACCAGAAATGATTCGGATGGTACGAATGTCACAGACTCCCCAGAACAAAGGCACCTGGTAAAGATGATAACGTTGTATCTTGTGTCGCGGAGGTCAGGTGTAGTATGATTGTCATAGATGCTCATATGCTCTATGCCGCTCACACTGGACAGTCTGAATGGCAACGTTCGCGCCATCTTACGGGATCCGCGATTGTAGAAGAGTAGGCGAGTGAAATGAAGATTCGAGTCGTCGTAGTTGAGAATCACTTGCTGGCCTTGAAGGGAATATCGGCAGAGCTGAGTCAGCACCCCGAGATCGAGGTCGTAGCTGCACTCGTAGACGGGGGAGACACGGATGATCTTCTGCAACTGGTCCACGACAAGGACGCGCATCTGGTGATTTTCGACCTCAGTCTGAAGGTTTCCTGTCTTGACCCTTTCGAGACCATCCCCGCACTCAAGGAGAGGTATCCAGAAGTTGAGATCGTGGTCTTGATCGGGCACGAGGATGGCATCCTGATACGCTGGCTTGTTTCGCACAGGGTGATGGGATGCCTGTTCAACGACGATGAGCGAATCCAATCACTCGGGACCGTAGTACACAAAGTCACCGAGGGGAAGTTGGTATACTCGCAGCGGATCGTGGAGCGATACTTCCAGTTATTCGAGCTGGCGCTCACGCCGCGAGAATTGGACGTTCTATACTTGGCTGGGGAGGGGCTGTCAAGCGGCGGGATTGCAGAGCGCCTTTCGATCTCCCCATTGACGATCAGAAACTATCTATCGCGCATATACGCCAAGTTGGGCATTCTCCAGGAGGCGGGATTGAGCTCTCGCGTGTGTGCGATCAACATGGCTAGGCATCTGGGCATAACAAGGATGAGCAGGGGGCAGAATTCCTGATTGGTGGCCACCAACGATCTTAGATCTGAGGCGATATGACCAGGCGCAATCCGACGGAGGACAAACTCGTCTGCAGCAACTGTGGCAGGGACACCTTCGCCGTTCGACGCGAGAACGGTCTGGAAGTCAAATATCGCGACCGTTGGATTCTGATTCTGAATGACACTGTGGGAACAGTCCTATTCCGCTGTCGGTGCTGCAGAAGTGTAACCGCCCATAGCTTGAGCAATAGCGAAGCGTCCGTGATGCATCACCCAGGGGCTGAGAACTTGGACAATTGCAGGGGTTGACATACGAGGCCACAGGAGAGAGCCCGTGAGGCACGAGCTACGCTACACAAGTCAAGCCGCACCGGCGCGCCAACACCGAATGCGGCTCTAGCCAACGCCACCGGTGTAGGCGGCAGCGTCGGTTGAGACCATTTTGGCGCACATACCGACAAAGTCAAACGAGGTGAGCCCGCAGTCCCAGCGTGAAGGAGCATCTCGAACACGGACTCGAGAGGGAGCAATGTCGCACCGCACTCAGGCGTCGGCAGGATGAGATCTTGACGGCGACAGCGGCAGCGCTTTCGGGATTGTCACAACGAGCGATCGAAGCCCTCGCCGAAGCACTGGATGTACTCGCGGCACAGGCCGGTGCAAACGTGGCCGATTTCGTCACGTTGAACGACGAAGGGTGGAAACTTGACTTGGAGAGTGCAAGCGATGATGGTTTGCTGCACCTGGTCAAGAAACTCTACAAGGAAAAGGACGGCAGCGACGGTTTGGAACTTTACAGTGCGCAAAGCGCATCTGATAAGCTAATGAGTTTAAAAACAAGACTTGAGAAACTGGAAGCCGAGCAGCAGGCCGGCAGACCGGTGGCAAATCCGGGTAGGAGAGGGGTCATCATTTGTCGAGACCAGGCAGACCTCGAGCGCAAGATGGCGAAGTTGAAGCCGTCACGCGACGGCGGGACGATAGTGTTCCTACCGCACAACGGCCGAGAGCCATTGCCTGATGAGTGATAGTTGTTGACGATGGGTGGCGGCTTCGGTTTTTGAGAGCGGTTCGTGATTGGGCTAGCACTGTCCAGCATCAGCGCATCGAGGGCATGGACGTGGTTAGTGAATTCGGTGAAGGCGGCATTTTTACTGGATTCTTTGGACATGGATTTGGAAGCGGTGGCAACGATGCCTTTACACAACAACTGGGTAGCTGGGCTGATTCGCATCGCAAAGCGACAGCGGTGGACAGTCGGCAACCCTCGCAGGGATTTTGGGTTTGATAGCGGGTTCGACTTGTCGGGGATGAGGCACAGGCGATACGCAGGCTATCTACACAGGAGTTGCGCAAACCGCGCGACCAGGTGCGCCATATTCTGTGTCAAGAGCTTGAGCGGCTTAGGCTACTGCCCGCCGAAGAGGTCCAGGCCAAAGACACACATGAGACCAAGGTGCGGTGGGTGACGCGATGACCACCGATGAATTGCCCCCGGAAATACGCGCCGCGCTTGTTGCTATCCTGCGACGCGCTGCCCATCGTGGGCGTGAACTGAGGCGGTCAAAGCAGGCCATCGACGGTGGCGGTCCTGTTCAAGACGCTCGGAGAGCATCCCCCAGCAGGCGACAAGGCGCAATAAGCCTTGGATCTGTAGAGCACTTTGACAATTGAGCACGGCACGGCCCGCGAATTGGGTATTGACACAGAGCAAGAATTGGTGTATAATGTTAACACAGCGTTAACACAAAGAGATGATATGTCACCAGAGGAACGCCTTACCCTGAGAATAGACCCCGAGCTGAAGCGCACGGCGCAGGCGAAAGCCAAAGCCGAGGATCTGACGCTCAGTCAAGTTGTGCGTCGTTTTCTCAGAGCGTGGGTTGCGGAGGATGAGCAACCGAAGGAGGAGAAAACAGAGCAAGATTAGCAGCGCTCACTAGAGCGCGAGCGGGCCGTGCAGGTGCGGACACACCCACACGGCCCTGACCCAACCGCTGGCAACCCAAAGGCAAGCAGCAGCCAGGCTATGAGCATAATAGCATAGCCTACCACCTTAGTCAATCTATAGCGGCCTACCTGCGTTGTCAGCGAGACGACAGGTAGGCCGCTTTCACTCTCTATAGGGAGGTATAGGAGATGAGTTTACTTCGAGGGTTCGAGGCCGTGAGATTGGTCAGGGTCGGTCCCAGCCTGCGTGAACGATTGGAGCGGCGGATAGCAGCGGTGCATCACAGAGCTGTGATCGGCCGGCTACGACGTTTCAGGGAAAGGCTGGAGCGCGATATGGAGCCGGAGCCTTGGACGGCATTGGAGGCCACGATGGTGATAATGCTGGCCGATCTTTGCGACGTGCTAGGGCTGGATCAAAGGGAGAAAGCGACGGTGTTGGGAGCGGAGGGCGTGTTGGCAATGGGCGATACACTGGAAACGGGGGTTCGCCCCCTTGCTTCTCCCTGGCTTCCGACAAATGAACGGCAGGCCAAGGCGATGCGCTACGTTCGGGAGCATGGCGAAATTGATCTGAACACCTATCGCCAGATTTGCCCGTTCTGGAGCAATGAAACACTGAGGCTTGATCTATCCGATTTGGTCAAGCGCGGGTTGCTCGTCAAGAATGGACGCAAGAAGGGTACACGCTACACAATCCCGGACTGACCCACTGCCCCCGCTTCTCACCTGCGACGGTGAGAGGCGGGCGCGGCTGGATGAGTTGAGTACAGAGACAAGTGGAGGTGGTGATATGAAACGAGCGGTGTTGATGGCGCGAGTTTCTACAGACGAACAGGCGGAAAAAGGGTACAGCTTGCCAACTCAGCTAGAGGCTTGCAGGAATTACGCCGACTTGCATGGGTTCACTGTCGTGAGCGAGTTTACCGACGACATCAGCGGGATAATGCCGATTGCCGAGCGCCCAGGCGGCGGACAGGTTCAGGCGATGATAAACACCAAACAGACCGACGCGGTTATTGTCTACTGCGTTGACAGGCTGGCCCGTGATACGGTCGAAGTACTGGTGACGGCGCGGGCCTGGCTGCGGGCTGGTATCGAGCTTCACTTTTGCGACATCGGCAAGGTGAAGTCGGAGAATGACATCCTGCTCGTAATCCGGGGGTGGGTTGGCGGCGAGGAACGCGAGAAGATCCGCGAGCGTACCACACGCGGGAAGGACGCCAAAGCAAAGGATGGGCTTGTTGTGTCGTCTGGAGCGACCCCATACGGGTATGACTACAAAGAGGGGCACATCACGCCAAATGAGCAAGCCGAGATAGTGCGAATGATCTATACATGGTATGTTCATGGCGACGACGATGGTGACAGGCTGAGTATAAACGGCATCGCGAGACGGTTGACCAAGATGGGTATCACTACGCCCGGAGAGTTGAAGCACCAGGACTGGAACCGCAAGTGCGGCCCTGGAGTATGGAACACAGCGACCATCCACAAAATGCTATCCAACCCTGCGTACTGTGGGCAATGGCAGTATGGAGTCACCAGAAAGCGCAACGGCACTGTTCGCGTATCTCCGACCGAGGAGGTCATAACGGTTTCAGTGCCGCCCATCGTGGACCGGGCCTCATGGCAGGCGGCCCAGGAACGCCGCGCGTATAACAAGCGAATGTCAAAGCGCAACGCCAAAAGAAAGTATCTGTTGCGCGGACGGGTGCGCTGTTGTGGATACACGATGGTCGGCAATTGTACACGCGGTAGAATGATGTATCGTTGTAACGGGGATCATGTCAAACGTTTTGAGCAAGGTGAAAGGTGCGGAAAGTTCGTTTGGTGTGGTGTACTCGATCCTATTGTGTGGGGCTACGTGCTAGACGTTGCAACCGATCCCACTAGATTCCGCCAACTGCTCATAGAGGCACAACAACGGGAACTTGACGCCCTGCAACCCAAACGGGAGCGGCTGACGATGGTAGAGGGGTTAATCACCCAGGCCGAGACTGAGGCGACAAAACTGGCGCATGCTCTGGCAGATTCGCCTCACGGCGTGGTTGGTGGTATACTCAAGAAACAAATAGACGACGTGAACACGCGGCACGCTGCGCTGTGTGGGGAGCGGGATACCCTTATCGCAGAGATTGAAGCGGGTGCATTGAGCGATGAGCAAATCGCGGCAATGCTGGCGACGTTTAGCGAGGATGTGATAGTGGGCTTGCAGAACGCGACCTTTCAGGACAAGCGGCGCGCCTTGGAAGATTTGCAGGTGAAGGTGTTTATCGAGGGGGAGCAAGCACGGGTCACTTGTCGGGTTCCTGTGCCGGATGGTGTCTTTGCATTAACTCCATCGTAACAGAGTTGTAACGCACGGGGCGCCGCAAATAGTGTAGGTTAGGGGATGTGGTCGAGCGCCTTGTCCGACGAAAAGCTCTTGAAAGGGTATACATGCGATGGAAGCTGCCAGGATTCTGC
>Ga0180437_10009052_pt1 | contig 12429 bp, 11 predicted proteins | sample SS_ome_4_FD_132410 | JGI IMG/M metagenome (GOLD analysis project Ga0180437, IMG submission 132410) | Hypersaline lake sediment archaeal communities from the Salton Sea, California, USA - SS_3_D_1 metaG | ecosystem: Environmental > Aquatic > Non-marine Saline and Alkaline > Hypersaline >...
ATTTCATTCGATGTTAGATAAGGATATAGAATGAGTAAACGTACCGAAGCACGAGATCGACGTCGACGAACGAAACAACGCCAACAACTCACCTTTGGACTGGTAGGTTTAGGGGTTATCCTCATCCTTGCCGCTGTTGCATTTCTTCCCCGCCTCCAGCCATTAGATGAGATCATCATCCCGGAATTCATCGAACGACCGATGGTTGATGGCACTACCATGGGTGATCCAAATGCCCCCGTGGTAATGGAAGAATTCACAGATTATCAGTGCTCATATTGCCGAAAATTCAGTGAGGAGACCGAGCCATTTCTTATTGAACAATATGTCGCCACTGGAAAACTCTACATCGTTTACAAGAATTTCGCGCTGTACACCAATCCTGGTTATTCATCCGTCCCCTTTGTAGAAGCCTCTTTCTGTGCAGCCGATCAGAATAAATTCTGGGAATATCACGACATTCTCTTCGCCAACCAGGGCACAAACGATCCTAATAAGTATTCGGACCGCCGTCTGCAGGCTTATGCAGAGATTATTGAACTGGATATGGATCGTTTTAATCAATGCCTGAATGATAACCGACAGTTAGAAGAAGTTCAGCGAATCAGGGATGAAGCCGAGAGTCGTGGGGTCACGTCCACACCAACCTTTTTTATCAATGGCAAGCTTGTGCTTGGCGCTCAACCACTGGAGGTTTTCCAGCAAGAAATTGAGGCTGCCCTGGCAGATAGTTAATAGAAACATGCTGGATTTCTTTCGAAGTCCATTGTTTTTGCGTATGGGCCCTCCAAGTAATCCGGTTTAGCAGGTTCCAATTCTGATCAAAGGATCGAAGAAGAGCATAACGCTGGCGATCTCAATTAAACAATGAGCCTGGAAAAGTTCCTCCAGGCTTATTCTTTCACTTCTTGGATTGAAGAAAGGCTACGTTTCTTCTTTCATCTCCCAAAGAGCAAGCACAAAGCATAATGAGGATAGGCGATTGAGGTATTGCAAGATGGTAGCAAATTCACCATCGCCCTCAAGATGGAGTTTGGCCACAAATCGTTCTGCTCTGCGGACTATTGTCCGAGCCAGGTTGTAAGCTGCACTCGATTCTGAATCACCGAAAACCACAAATTCATTTGAGATCTTAATAGTTTTGCTGAATTGGGAAATTTGTTCCTCAAGCCAATTTACACGATCAGGACCCACTTTTCTGAACTTTTCTCGATGCTGAGGCGAGGCTGCCAACTCTGCCATAATGTGATAGAGATCGCGCTGGATTTCCAAAGTGATCGAGGCGACTTCCTTTGAATTCGTCATTGCCCGCGCCAGTCCAAGGGCTGCTGAAGACTCATCTACAGTCCCATAAGCTTCTGGTTGCGGATGGTATTTCGGGACCCTGCCCTCCCCCAAAAGACCAGTAGTCCCATCATCGCCTGTTCCTGAGAAAATGCGTGTCATAGTTGAGATTATATTCGGGTTTTGTCCTCCTTGCATCCTGACATATAATCAATATACCCTCGTAAAGCGATGACTTCAGAAATTTCGAGGGTATGTCGATTTGATATTTCCAGTTTTCTAATCTATCGTATGCTTATTCTCTGAATACGAGTGAATTTGTAGCATACATCCGATCAATGTATCAGTGGCAGTCGAGGCGGGGGATGAAAATTGCCACACGGATCCTCATGCTTATCACCGGCCTGTTGTTGGGATTATTAGCAGCAGGCATCCTGAATCTTATTTCTGGGAAACCGAGAGGAACTCCTGTCATGCTGCTTCCTCTCCCAACCCCCTCACCGATACAGGTTCATGTAACCGGTGCAGTCATGGAACCCGGCGTCTACACCCTCCCACCCGTTTCCATTGTCAAAGATGCTATCGATGCTGCTGGCGGTTCTCTCCCCGAAGCAGACCTGGATAACATTAATCTTGCTGCACCATTACTGGATGGTCAGCAGATATTTATCGGCTCCATTCAAGAGACGTCCTCCAATACTCCCTCAGCCACATCCGCTATCTCTACCTCTTCGGTGAAAATGAACATCAACACTGCGGAGGCTCCCGAATTGGAAAACCTACCTGGGATCGGACCAAGTTTGGCACAAAAAATCATCGACTATCGACATGAGCATGGCCCTTTCACATCTATTGATGATCTACTGAATGTCTCAGGGATTGGCCCTGCCAAATTAGATGAGATCATGGATCTCATCACCATCCGTTAAGATCCAAGGCCAAGAAACAGAATATTCCGATGAATAGCCTAAATTTGTCCTAAAACCTTAAAGAAGGACCTCTGTCCAACTTGCCGATATTATCCAGTGTTGCTATGATGGACTAAATCAGGGCACTTTTAATCTTCATTTCAACTCCGGTCCACTTAGAAAAATGTGGAGGTCGAGATGCAAAAATGGGAGTATCTATTCGTAAAGTGTGGAGATGTATTTGTTGAGGACTGGCGTCCGAAGTACGTCAATGGAAATGAGTTGAAAGATTGGCAGAATGGTCCAACTATCATGGAGTACTGTAAACAAGCAGGCTTAAGGGGTTGGGAGATGATCAGTTTTACGCCTAGTCAAACTGGTCTTTCAATCGTATTCAAACGCCCTTATGAAGGCCAGCCTGGAACAGGTACGCTCTTCCAGCAGACGTAATATGCTTCCGGATCAAAATTTTACAGGGTCAACCAAATTCGCATTCTCACACAAAAGGCTTTCATCCATAGAACAATAACTCTGACCCTCCCGAATACATCATTCATATACAATCTGGAATGAAATCAAATCGGTGATCCTGATTACGTCAAGAAATGGTGAATTTCAAAATTTTTGCGAAGTCGAAGAAAGAATCTGGATTGGTGGAGCTTGATTAATGCCGGAATTACCTGAAGTTGAGAGCATCGTTCAAAGGTTACGCCAAGGAACAGATGGCATCTCGCTCATCGGAAGGAAAATAATTCAAGTTTCCCTTCATTGGCCGCGTCATATTGTCCAGCCATCTGTCTCAACTTTCCGCAGACGCATTAAAGATCGCATGATTAAAGATATTGGTAGGAGAGGGAAATACCTGATTTTTACACTCGACCAAGGGAATCTCCTGATACATCTCAGGATGAGTGGGGATTTGATAATCTCTCCTGCGGACAAACCTCGCGGTCCATACGAACATACCATTTTTTATCTGGATGAGCCCTGGCAGCTTCGGTTTTCGGATGCACGGAAATTTGGCCTTATCTATTTCTTAGACGACCCTGAAGTCATCTTTCATCGTTTAGGTCCCGAACCTTTGAGCCCATCCTTCACAGCAGATCTTTTAGCCAGCATGTTGAAGAAACACAAAAGAATGCTAAAACCGCTGCTCTTGGATCAAACCTTCCTTGCAGGCCTGGGAAACATTTACACCGATGAAGCATTGCATTATGCCGGTCTTCACCCACGGTGCCGTAGTGATGCACTAACGCACGATCAGGTTGAGAGACTCTGGTATGGAATACAAAGGACACTTCGAGAAGGTCTTCGTCAGAATGGCGCAAGCATCGATTGGGTTTATCGTGGTGGAAATTTCCAAAATCAGTTTCGAGTATATCAACGTACTGGCGAACCTTGCCTGATTTGCTCAAGTACCATAGAAAGGATCATAGTTGGCCAAAGAGGAACACATATTTGTCCAAATTGTCAACCGGAGATAGCTATATGACACCAGAGAACCCATCATACCTTGGTTATATTTTCATCATTGGTGCGATTGCCCTGGCTATCCTTGCATACGCAATCTATCTCAACCTTCGAGAAGATAAGTCGAAAATGGAATCCAAAGGCAAGAGCGAAAAGCTGGAAGCAGGCATGGAAAACTCGCGAAGCCAAGAAATACCTCTTCCAGCAGAATCAATTCTCATCGAAACACCATTCTCACCCGTTGTGGAAAGTAACCATGCACCAAAGGAAGAAACAGCAGCAGAATTTCAAAAGAAAATTCTAGAGACTGCTTCAAGTGGAGTAGACATGCCTCAAGAACAAGAATTAGTATCGGTTGTGACCATTCTGCGAGAGATAGATTCAGGAAAAATAATCCTGCGCATCGGGGAAACAGATTACAAAAGTCTCGATGAGCTAAAGCATTCGCCACATTTTTCTAGAATAATGCGGCTTTCGACCGATTTGGATCATTGGTTGAAACCTGCTCAAGGATTTTGGGGTAGGGCAGAAAAGGTTGTTTCCCAATCCAAGGGAATTGAGATGGAACCTTTTAGTCCTAAGAGTATGGTGGATGAGATCAACGAAATCTTAGAACGAAGGCTGAGAGAAGAACCCGGGAAAAGAAAAGCCATTAAGTTAGTGGAGATGCTGGATGGTGGGGTGAATGTACTCATTGGTGTAGATAGCTATCCAATCGATGAGGTGCCATTTGAGGATGTAAGAAACATCATTCGCGAGGCTGTCTCTGAATGGGAGCAGAGACGATAAGATCTTGAAGTCCCTCAATGGGATCGAGGCTCAGTCGCCCGTTCTCACTTTTAAGACGGGCGACCGGTGTTATTGGGTCGTGGGGGAAAAAAAGCCAGGCATCATGATCCAGTGCCCATTTCTGCCAAATTTGTTTTGTGGATAGATTCTGAAGTGGATCAACATCATAAGCCGTGAGCCACGAGGTTCTATTCATGAGGACTGAATAGGATGCCAAATCCCCTACAATAAGCCCTCTCCAATCCCCTGATTTTAGAAGAACGGATTGATGTCCCCTTGTATGACCGGGAGTGACCACACAATGAACCTCTTCGGTCAATTCTGTATCACCATGAAGCATCCGAGCCTGTCCAGCTTCCAATACCGGTGTAAAATTTTCATGGAGATATGTACCTTTTGTACGTGCATCCGGGTTTGCAAAATCTGCCCATTCCATCCTTTGCACGACATAGGTCGCATTGGGAAATGTGGCTCGAACCTGATCCCCCTCCCGGATGGTATTCCCACCACAATGATCACTATGGAGATGAGTATTGACAACAAGATCAATATCTTCCGGTGTTAACCCTAATCGGGTCAATTCCTCAGCCAATCCTCCTCCGGGGCGTTCAAGTCCCCAATACTCGATCTCCTTCGAATCTAATTTCCTACCCAACCCAGTGTCAACAAGTAACGTAAACCCGGCTGAACGAATGACCATACTCACAAGCGTCATCGGGACCCTATTCAGATGATCAGGCTGGAAATACTTCGAATACAACGCACGAGGGACAAGCCCAAATGGCCCACCAACATCCACGTGGGTAACACCATCAGTGATCAAATGGATTTCAAGACCGCCGATTTGCACGGATCAAATCGCTCCTTAAGAAAATAACTGCTCTTGTAGGCTCAACTCGAGCTTCTTTTTTTGTGATGGCTCTAAAAAAGCTGCTTGGGCTGCGACCAGGGTGAGTGCAGATAAGGTTGTGGTTGATAATCCCAATGAATCCATAGCAATTCTAAATTCATCCGATAGACGGATATTAGAGACGCCCGGATCATCCGTATTCAATGTCACCTGTAAGCCAGCCTGGATCATGGCCGGCAGTGGATGATCCTCCATGCGTGTAACAACTCCGGATTGCAGATTGCTGGAAAGGCACACCTCAAAGACTGTCCTTCGTTCCCTGGCAAGGGCAACTACTTCTGGATTCTCTACAATCTGGATCCCATGACCGATTCGATCTGCCCTGATCTTATCGATGGCATGACGGACTGTCTCGGCTCCGGTCCATTCTCCAGCATGGATCGTGATGTTCAAACCTGCTTCTCGTGCGGCATGGAAAAGGTCCACAAAGGGTTCTGCAGAAAAATCAACTTCATTGCCAGATAGCCCCAAACCGACAATCCCCTCTCCTTTTCGATCGATTGCAATTTGAACAACCTGCTCTGCAAGCTGTATCGATTCGTGGCGATTGAAGCCAGCAATTAACCCGATACCCACTCCCGCTTGATCTGCTGTGCGCATGGCGGATTCAATAACCCATTCGACGACCTCTGCAAGGGGGAAATCCCGGGCTTGAGCCAATGCGAAAGGCGTAAAATGCAGCTCCATATAGCGCACATTATCATCGGCCGCATCCAGAATCGTCTCACGGACAATGCGCTGGATAATCTCTGGTGAACGATAGAAATCTCGTAGGAACTTAAATTTGGATAAAAAATTCGTTGAGGTTTTAGGATCATCTGGAGAAACCTGGACAAGTTTACGAAGTGAATCTTCATCCGTTGGCAAGTCTAACCCTTCAACCTGTACCAATTCGGTTAAAGTTGAAATACGCAGGGAACCTTCAAGATGGCGGTGAAGGTCAATTTTAGGCAGATCATTAATTGTCTCTGCATTCTCCATTGATCTGATATCCAAATCATAACCTCGGAGTAAATGAATTCAAAAAACCTTCCAGACACTGAACCATAGCTACTAGATCCTATCGATGATTGTTCCCTATCGCTTTCTTCTACGTTTCCGTTTTGCCTTCTTTGATTCTTTCTGGTTGGGACCAGCCTCCTGCGGTATAGATCGCGGTCGAGCACTCGAGGCAGATGCTTGCGATGGAGCTTGCAACCGGTAAAGGCGCGATACCACACCGAGTCTGACATCCGCAAGAAGTTGCTGGAACATATCAAAAGCGCGGCTTTTATATTGAACAAGAGGGTCTCTCTGGCCATAAGCTTCAAGGCCAATCGAAGTGCGTAAAGCCTCAATTTGAGTCAGATAGTCCACCCAATGCCGATCAGCAACAGATAAAAATAGCGTACGATACACTTCGGTTAGATGGTATTGACCGATGGCCAGTGCCAATGATTCTCGGAGTTCTTCAGGCAGGGTTCCCAATTCTCCTAACTCAATTATCTTATCGAATAACGCCTGATCAAGGTTGCCCCGAATCCCGGAAAGGAGCTTCGGATCGAACTCCTGAAGTCGATTCGTCGAAAGACGATTGAGTTCTGCAAATCCAATAAGCCTGCGAATATACTCATGCGCTCCTTGCAGATGATCCAGGATTTTCTCGCTGAGCACCTCGGGATCCATTTTCTCGATGAGTTCTGCAGCCGAATAGGCGTAAGAAAATCGCGCAATCGTCACTGTTCTTTTCTGATGCGTTTTCCGATCGAAAAATGACCTCTGTCCGTAACTCATTTGTACTAAAAGTCGGATTAGGGTCGCGTCATCGACAGGTTCATTTGTCAATGACACATCCAACTGGCGTTGGATGTCGCTTTCCAACCTCACCTGCTGCTTTTCCCCAGCATCACGAAGTGCGTTTTGCAGGTTTCTTGCATTCAAGTTCCAATCGATTGGCATCGGCAAGGATTTCTCAAGCTGCAGCTCCTCCCCCACCCTTCCTTCAACCGCTTGTACAAGCCCGGCCCAAACCCTTATCCCCAGGCTCGCTTCGATAAGTTCTGGTATCTTCCGGCGCAATTTCCTCACATCAATTTCGTTGCCATCTGTGGAGTCATCAAGCCGGATCTGCAATCCAGCAGCATTCTCTACCGCTCGCACAATCACCTGGTCGTCTACTTCTTGCCCAGTCTCCTCCGCCTCAAGTTCTGCTCCTTCAATGGCCAGCTCAGCCATTTCAACCCGTTGTCGAACTTGGTCCTCCAGACGATCTACTGCTCGATAGAGTTGCTCATCAACAGCTTGAGCCAGGTGCTGATATTGAGATTCCATCGCATTACGGGCAATTTCGAGTAAGGCTGCTTTTAGTTCAGTTGGATCCTCATCATCTAGCGTCTCAAGCAGCAAACGCAGCATGAATGAGGGATAGGGTTGATCTCCGTCAACGTTGAGTGTAGGTTGAACCTCCTCTAACCATGCCAGCAATTTCCAGTAGCCATCAGGTTCCTCCATAGCACCCTGGACATGCCGATCCACCTCAACTTCCACCATGTTCGAGACATCTTCATTGAGTGTGTCTTTGGTGAAGACACGATTACGTTGGTTGTAAAACACCTCGCGCTGCTGGTTGAGCACATCATCGTATTCAAGCAAATGCTTGCGGGTATCGAAATTGGCGCCTTCCACTCTTGTTTGGGCTTGCTCAATCGTTCGATTGACAATGTTATGAGCGATCGGAATGGCATCATCGATATTCAAGCGTTGCATCAAGCCCGAAACCTGTGAGCCACCAAATAATCTCATCAACTCATCTTCAAGCGAAAGGAAAAATTGTGATGATCCAGGATCACCCTGACGAGCTGCACGCCCCCTTAACTGATTGTCAATGCGACGTGCGTCATGCCTTTCAGAACCAAGTACATGCAAGCCACCAACTTCTTTGACCTGTTTTCCTTCTTGCATGAATTTACGGAAAAGTTCAATTTCTGCATCATAGATCCCCACCGCTTGAGGATCGACATCCTTTATCGCTTGCAAGCGTTCTTCCATGTTTAAATTCTCGGGATCCTGAACGCCCGCCCTTCTCAAGACCCTGTTCACAGCTGCTAGAACTTCTTCCGCAATCTCACCCCCAAGCTTGATATCCACGCCACGTCCTGCCATATTCGTCGCAATCGTGACTGCACCGAGTGCTCCGGCATCTGCAATAATGCGAGACTCTTCATCATGTTTCTTGGCATTGAGGACATTATGTCGAATCCCAGCCTCAAGGACTCCGGAAAGACGTGGCAAAGCATCTTGCTCCAATTCCAGAATCATTCCCAAACGCTCAAGATTCTCCGGACGTGTTGGATTGAGTGAGATCTTGAGATCACGTGCAAATTGACGCAGAGCAGCTTGATTTACACGATCCAGGGGCTCGTTGAGCGGTTCAAGAGCTTCGACCCGCATCCCATCATCTGGGAGATCGTTGACTTCAAAATAGGCATCTCGAAGGATTAGCACACCCGCCAAACGTCTTAATAGTTCAGCATTCAACCGGCTTGATAACTTTTCAGATAATTCAACTGAAGTTGTTCCAACAAGGAGGGGTTGTCCAGCAACATGACGTTTCAGGATTTCCGTTGCAACCATCCGCAGTTTAGCTTCTTCTGTCCGAAAGACGACATCGGGATAATCCTTACGTTTCCAAAAGACAGGAAGCTTTTCCGGATCATCTTCTCGAGAATAATACTGGAATTTATTGCCGTTCTCACGATATTCCACTTCACTTAATTCAGAATCAGCCTGCGTGGCGATGTAATCCAGATTTGTCGGCAGAGGGATCACATCGACGTTGTAAATTTTGTTGAACTCTTCTGCCTCTGTTAATGCTGTTCCGGTCATACCCGATAATTTCTCATACATCCGGAAATAATTCTGCAAGGTGATGGTGGCATAGGTGACATTTTCCTGTCGGACCCTAACGCCTTCTTTGGCTTCCACTGCCTGGTGCAAACCATCCGACCAGCGCCGACCCGCCATCATGCGTCCGGTAAATTCATCCACAATAATGACCCGTCCACCCTGAACGACATAATCCTTATTCCTTTTGAAAAGGTATTTAGCACGCATGGCTTGCTCCAGATGGCCCAACATGCGTGCTTGTTCCGGGGTGATGTCTTCGGGTCGATCTGGATCTCTCAACGGGACGCCTAAAACCCTCTCGATATGATCCTCACCGATTTCAGTCAATGCCACCGTACGATCCTTCTCGCTTACTTCAAGATCCTCCGGCCTTAGTTGATCAACTGCCTGAGCCATTTGGATATAAAGTTCCGGATCTTCATGGGAAGGACCGGAGATGATCAACGGTGTCCTGGCTTCATCGATAAGGATATTGTCAACCTCATCCAAGATGGCATAATGATGTCCACGTTGGGAACGATCTTCCAATCGTCGGGCCATGTTATCGCGCAGATAATCAAAACCAAATTCGTTGTTGGTTCCATATGTCACATCGGCCGCATAGGCCTCCTTGCGATCAACGAGACGTAGCTGATGGATATCTTCCTGTACTGATTCCCGCTCTGGATCATAGATGAAGGCTTTTCTGCCTCCCTCCGTCCGCGCTGCTTCCTGCAAAATCCCCACACTTAAACCCAGGTAGTCAAAAATCGGGCCCATCCAGCGCGCATCTCGCCGGGCAAGATAATCATTCACAGTGACAAGATGGACACCCTTCCCAGGTAATGCGTTCAGGTAAATAGGCATGGTGGCGACAAGAGTCTTTCCTTCCCCTGTCCTCATTTCAGCGATCATCCCTTTGTGGAGGATGATGCCACCGATCAATTGGACATCAAAATGGCGTAGGCCGATGGTACGCACAGCTGCTTCCCGTACAACAGCAAAAGCCTCAAACATCAGATCGTCAAGTGTCTCTCCATCGGAAAGGCGCTTCCGGAACTCATCCGTTTTCGCCTTCAAATCCACATCCGAGAGCGAATGAAGTTCCTCCTCCAGGACGTTGATAGATTTGACATATTCAGAGTATTCTTCGAGTAGGCGACCGATCGGATCGCCACCTAAAATTCTTGTTATTGACTTAAACATAGTTAAAAAACCTCTCGCGTCGAATTCTACCACAGCGATCTTTTTAGGGCTTATTCCTGATATGAGGTCAAATCGTGTGATGCAGAAAGGAGAATTTGGTTAATCCTTGACGAGCATGAAGCAGGACATCTATACTCATTCTGATCTGCTCGATCGTATCTCAAGCATTTGGATTGCATCTCATGTCCTCAATTCGAAAAGGCTCAAGATTCATTTTGCCCATTGCTCTAAGTATAGCCCTCGCTCTTTCTGGCTGTATCGAGAGCCCTGTAAATCCATCCGAGCATCAGGCTGGATTGATCGTACAGCATAATGATGGGAGCTTGATCATGAAATGTATCAACTTCCAGGAGGAAGAACTGACCGGCGAGGAATTGCTGCGATTATCAGGGATACCCTTTACCTCCGATGTGACCAATCCGATGGGTTCGAAAGTTTGCTCCATCGACGGACAGGGATGCAATTTCCCAGCGGAGGATTGTTTCTGTCAGTGCGGGAATCGCGGACCTTGCACTTATTGGGCATACTTCGTGTTGAATCAAGAAAGGGAATGGGTATATGCGCCTGTGGGGGCTAAAGGAAGGACAGTTCATCATGGAGATGTTGACGCCTGGGCCTGGCTCTCACGACCATCCAAGGATGACCCCATCATCAATCCTACCCTTCCTGAAACTGATTTCGAAACGATATGTGGAAGACCATCATCGGTTCAATAAACGAACTCTGAAAAACACTTGACGCCTTTCGACACATGATTAGAATATTCACGAGGGGTTGTGGCGGAAATGGCAGACGCCGGGGACTTAAAATCCTCTGAGGGAAACCTCGTGTGGGTTCGACTCCCACCAGCCCCACTCAGTTGTGAATCCCTGTTCTATTTATCATGAACGGGGATTTTTTTATATCAGTAATGAGACGATTAACAGGTTTCCTTCCGGCTACCAGTAATTGTCTGAGTTACATACTCATTTTTAGTTTATCGAAATATTCCTTGCGAAATTTAGCAACCTTGGGTTCGATAATCACCTGACAATATCCTTGATTCGGATTGCGCTGGAAGTACTCCTGATGATAATCCTCCGCTGGATAGAAAATCTCAAATGGAGACACCTCTGTAACGATCGGTTTGCTCCAGAGGGCTTCTCGATCAAGGTCATGGATCACCTTTTCTGCGATGTTTTTCTGTTCTTGAGAATGATAATAAATAACTGAACGATATTGTGTGCCCACATCTGCACCCTGGCGATTGAGTGTTGTGGGATCATGGATGGTGAAAAAGATAGCTAAGAGGTCTTTGAAGGATACAACCTCAGGGTCAAAGGTAATTTGCACCACTTCTGCATGCCCAGTCGTACCTGAACAAACTGCCTTGTAGTTTGGGTTCTCGATATGTCCTCCGGAATAGCCAGATACAACATTAGCCACCCCTTTGAGTTGGTCATAAATTGCTTCTAAACACCAGAAGCAGCCTCCGCCGAGTGTGGCGATTTCATACGTCATGATGCCTCCCATTCTCACACGATCCATCACATTCGATAGCACCGATTACAGATTCCTGTAGATCCGTTTACCCATCCTGATTAAATAGATGCCTCACCACTTGGATTTCTTACAAGGCAGCATCTACATCATCGATCAAACGATGGGCAGGTTTCCATACCTGCCCAAATCATCTTCCTCATGGAGGGCAGGTTTCCATACCCGCCCGTTGAATCTATATACGATGCCAGGCGAGATTGGAATCTCGCCCTCCGTTTTTAATTTTTACCGGAAAGCAGGTTTCCATACCTGCCCGATCCATCTCTCTCACGGAGGGCAGGTTTCCATACCTGCCCGATCCATCTCTCTCACGGAGGGCAGGTTTCCATACCTGCCCGTTGAATCCATATACGATGCCAGGCGAGATTGGAATCTCGCCCTCCGTTTTTCATTCCTACCGGAGGGCAGGTTTCCATACCTGCCCGTTGAATCTATATACGATGCCAGGCGAGATTGGAA
>Ga0180437_10009053_pt1 | contig 12427 bp, 8 predicted proteins | sample SS_ome_4_FD_132410 | JGI IMG/M metagenome (GOLD analysis project Ga0180437, IMG submission 132410) | Hypersaline lake sediment archaeal communities from the Salton Sea, California, USA - SS_3_D_1 metaG | ecosystem: Environmental > Aquatic > Non-marine Saline and Alkaline > Hypersaline > Sediment...
ATCCCGAACAACGCCTGGCCGTCAGGACCCAAGGCAGGAGCCCGGTGCGGTAGTTCCGCACGCCGGGATCTGTCCGGGGGGCGCCCCGCAAGGGGCGTCCCTACCGGGATCGCTAACCTATTTCAGTGTCCGACTACTCCCAAGAAACGGTTAGTGTCTCCTATCTCCAGAGACCCAGCGTCTCCTATTCCCCAGCGTCTCCTGTTTCCGGTCGGCGAAGGCCGCGCCAGCGGCGACCGTTCTGGGCCCACGACGATTCGCCGAAGGCGAGGAGCCTTGGGACACCGGTGGCCCAAGAGCAACAAGCTCCGGCAGGGGCAGCCGTGGGCCGCGATCCCCTGCCGGCCCCACGCGTCGACGCCAACGGAGTTGTGGGCAAAGGTGAGGCCCTGGAACCCGGGTCGCCGCCACGTCGGTGGTTCTCAGCGGGCGTCGGGGCCGTCCTCGATCGCCGATCCCGCGTCGTCCATGACTTCTCGTTCGCTGGCGTCGTGTTCGCCTTCGAGGGTGTCGGCGCGGTCGGCCTTGCGGAGGAGGAAGGCGTAGACGAGCACGCCGCCGGCGACGGTGACGGCCAGGCCGGCCGCGGCGAGGAGATACTCGGCGAACAGGGCCTTGCCCACGAAGAACAACGCGCCCCAGATCAGCATCACGCCGCCGAGGAAGGCGAGAAAGTCCTTCGGGTCGAGCCCCTCGTGCTCGAGCCCGCACTCGGCGGCGACGCGGCGCCACCCCGGCCCCGGCGGGCGGACGCGGCGGTAGAAGCGGTGGAGCACCTCGGGAGGCTCGGGCGCCGTCAGCAGCGTCACGACGATCCAGAGCGTGTTGACCACCACCGCGCCGACCATCAGCAGGATGCCGTCGCGGTCGCCGGCCTTGGGCGTCAGGTCGATGAACCACGCCTGCCTGCTCACCCAGAACTGGAGGACGCCGTTGACGGCGACGGCGCCGAGCATGGCGCTGATCTCGGACCAGGCGTTGACCCGCCACCAGTAGAACCGCAGGACAAACACCAGCCCGATGCCCGCCATCAGCCCCACCAGGAACCGGTTCGCGTTGCCGATGCTGGTGATCAGCACGATGGCCACCATCGCGCTTCCGACGGCCGTGACGACCATGACGACGCGGGAGATGACCACGTAGTGCGTCTGCCGGCGGCCGGGGCGGAGGAAGCGGGCGTAGAAGTCGCGGACGAGGTACGACGCGCCCCAGTTCAGGTGCGTGTCGACGGTCGACATGAAGGCGGCACAGAGGAAGGCGACCATCACGCCCTTCCAGCCGGTCGGCATGTAGTCGACGATCGTGCGGATGTACGTCAGCTCCTGGAGCTGTTTGGCGTTGTCTGCCGTCGAGCCGATCAACTGCGGGTAGAGCACCACGGAGGCCAGGCCCACGAGGATCCACGGCCAGGGGCGGATCGCATAGTGGGCCACGGTGAACCAGAGCGTGGCGAGCTGGGAGTGCTTCTCGCTCTTCGAGGCGAGCATTCGCTGTGCGACGTAGGCCCCCCCGCCCGGCTCGGAGCCGGGGTAGTAGCTGCACCACCACTGGGCGAGGAAGAAACTCATCAGCATGATCCAGGGCACGTCGGTCAGCCCCGGCGTGGGGAAGAAGCTCATCGCCCCCTTCCCCATCGGATGCAGCTCGATGACCTTCTGCTGGAGCGCCTCCAGCCCGCCGACCTGCCCGACGACAAACACCGCCAGGCCGATGCACGAGACCATCGCGATGACGAACTGCACCACGTCGGTCGTCACCACGCCCCACAGCCCCGCCATCGAGGAGTAGACCGTCACCAGCGCGACGACGCCGAAGATGATCAGCCAGACCGTCGCGCTGGCCTTCGTGGTCGGCTCGACGCCGATCAGCGTCGCCGTGATCCCGTACGCGCCGAACATCAGCCAGGCCATGATGAACGTGTTGACCAGCCCGCCGAAGTAGAGCGACCGGAACCCCCGCAGGAAGGCCCCGCCCGCCCCGCCGTAGCGCAGCTCGGAGAACTCCACGTCCGTGGTGACCTTCGCGCGGCGCCACAGCCGCGCGAAGAAAACGACCGTCATCACGTTCGACAGCGCGAAGCTCCACCACCACCAGTTCATGAACACGCCGTTGGCCCAGATGAACCCGCAGATCAGCAGCGGCGTGCCGGCCCCGAACGTGGTGGCCACCATCGACGTGCCCGACAGCCACCAGGGCAGCTCCCGCCCGGACAGGAAAAAGTCCGTCGTGCTCCGCTTGGCCAGGCGGTAGAGGATCGGCCCCATCGACAGCGCGAACAGCAGATACAGCCCGATGATGCCCAGATCGACCAGCTCGAAGTGTTCCATGCCGGGCCCTTCTCCGCCCCGCGCCGCCGCCTGCCCGATGGCGCAGCGTGCGGCGCCTGCCGCAGTCACGCCCGCCATCAGCCGCGCCGGGCCGCGCCGGGCCGACCAATCTACACGGTTCGCCCCCCGAGGGGAATACCCTCCCGCCCGGTGACGCCCCCGCGTGGTTGCTCCGTCCCTGTCGGGACTGCGCAAACCACGGCACCCGATCCATCGAAGGATCCGCGATAGTGGGCTAGTCGCTCTTGGGCGGCTTGCGGAAGCGGAGAAAGACCTGGTGGACGAGGTAGTGGTACTCGGCGTCGAGCTTGAAGCCGGCGTCGACGCCAAGCTTGACCAGCTCGGCGCGCGGGATGCGTCGGCCCTTGTCGTACTGGATCTTCGCGTCGAAGCGCCAGTCGCAGATGTAGAAGAACCCCCCCGGCTTGATCGCCTTGACGATGCTTTGGGTCAGCGGCAGCCGCTTGTCCTTCGGCACGTGGTGGAGCACGTTGCAGATGAACGCCGCGTCGGCGGAGGCGGGCGCGAGCTTCGTGTCCGTCGCGGCCGACAGGACGGGCTCGACGTTCGCCAGCTTGTCCCGCTTCACCCGATCGGCCACGCTCTTGAGGGACCTCTCGCTGATCTCCGTGGCGAAGACCTTGCCCTCCTTTCCGACCGCCTTGGCCAGGCGGAACGTGAAGTAGCCGCGCCCGCAGCCGATGTCGGCGATGCGCGAGCCGGCCTCGAGACCGAGGTCCTTCACGACCCGGCCCGGCTGCTGCCACGCGTCGCGCCCGGACGGCCTGCGCGCGGCAGCACAGGGCAGCGCGGAGAGACAGACGGCAAGTAGAAAGGCGGTCACCTGGCGGAGCTTGCTGGATTTCATTGGGCGTTACCTCGCTGTCTTCCCGTGACGGAACAGCCGCAGCGATCCGACCCGTCACATCGGCCGGGCGGCGTTTCTTCCTTCAACCCCCGACGCGCCTGTCCCGGTCCTCTGAAACGTCCGATGATCAGCGCAGCAAATCGTCGGGGATCTTCGCGAGCCTCCCAAAGGTCACCTCGGACGCCGGACTGCTGCCGTATCGCGAACTCGACGATGTGCTCGGATTGACGACAATACCCCCCCCTTCCGAGCAAGAGGAGTGCTTGCGAATCTCGCGTTCGGCGTTAACATCGCAAGGAAGGCCGACGGCGGTCATCGGCCCAAGGTTATCCGGGAAATCCCGGTTGAATGCCGTCGTCCGGCCGAGCTGCGGCACATCTTGCACGTGAAGGGGTTTGCGGCATCATGAACGTGAGCGCTTGGCGGAGGACTGCCGGGCTGATTCTGGTCGCGGCGGGGCTGTGGCAGGAACCGGCCGTCGCGGTTCCCGACGCGGCGAGGGCGGACCCGCGATACGCGCTCGGCTACGTGGTCGTCACGCACTATCCGGGCGTGCGTTCCGACGGAACAGGGGACTCAACGGCCGGCATCCAGGCGGCGATCGTCGATGCCTATGCCAACCGGAAGGCGGTGCTCTTTCCGCCCGGCGAGTATACGGTCAGCGACACGCTGAAGTGCTACGAGTGGAACTTCTGGCACGCGGGCCATCCCAAGGGGCCGCGAGCCCGCAATCCGGACCGGCGGAACCACGTGCTGATCGGCTCGGCCCTCGGGGCCAGGCGGCCGATGGTCCGGCTGCGGGCGGGCGCCGCCCGCTTCGGCGATCCGTCCAGGCCGCGCCCGATCCTCGCCTACCGCGTGTTCAGTGCGGTCAACGCGAAGGGGAACAGGCCGGTCGAGCCCGCCGACCCGCTGCTCGGCACGCCGCCGGGTTTCAAGGACCAGCCCAACGTCCTGTTCCACTCGGAGCTGCGCGGCATCGACTTCGACTGCGGCGGCAACCGCGGCGCCGTCGCCGTCACCTTCCGCGCGGCGCAGGATTCCTCGATCGAGAACGTGAAGGTCATCGCCACCGGCGCGGAGGCCGGCTTCCGGGGCATCCCGGGGCGAAACGGCGGGGCGCTCAACATCGAGGTCGTGGGGGGGCGCTACGGGCTGGATCTTGTCGACGGCGGGCTGGCCGGGACGATCGCCGTGGGCGCTCGCTTCACGGACCAGAGCGACCAGGCCATCCGCAACCGCGACTTCTGCCCCCTGACCGTGGTGGGCTTCCACGTCGTCAAGCAGCGCGGTCCCGTAGCTCGCCTGGCGGAGACCTACCGCAGCACGGCGGCCGGCACGCTGTGCCTGGTCGACGGGATCATTGAGCTGCGGGGCGGCGGCCTGGCCGTCGATAACCGGTCGGCCGGCAAGACGCTGTACCTCCGCAACGTCTACGTTCGCAACGCGGCGGAGCTGGTCCGCAGCGGCGCCTGCCCGCCGGTCCGCGGCTGCGGCGGCTGGACCCGCATCCGCGAGTACGCCTACACCGACCAGCGCCTGCCGGAGGGTCGGCCGCCCTACAGGGCCGGGGATCGGCAGTTCCGCATGTGGAGCCTGATCGACGGGAAGCTCAGCCGCGCTGCCGAGCCGCTCGTGTCGGTCCAGAAGGACGCGCCGCCGCCGCCCGCCGATCTGCTTCAGCGGCACACGTGGAACGAGCGCCTCTCCTGCGAGAAGCCCGACGGCGGGACATGCGTGGTGACGGCCCGCCCCTACCGCGCCGTGGCCGACGACGGCAGGGACGACCGGGCCGCCATTCAGGCCGCCATCGACGCCGCCCAGCGCGCCGGGCACGGCCGGGTGTTCCTGCCAGGCGGGACGTACCACATCGCCGACACGCTCGAGCTGCGGCAGGCCACGCGCCTGTTCGGCGTCGGGCGGCTGATATCGACCATCCGCGTCCACGACAGTTGGCTGCCGGCTGAAGGCGAGCCGACGATGGTGCGGACCGTAAGCGACCCGAACGCCCACACGACGCTTGCCTTCCTGACGTTGGCGGCGCGGACCAAGGGCGGGGGCATCAATGAGGCCGGCGCCCATGTGGCGGACCGCTTCAACCACCTCCATTGGCGCGCCGGGCGACACTCGGTCGTCGCGGCCGTCAACCTGGCCAAGGACTGGGTGCGCGAGACCTGCGCAAATCCGCACGACTACGTGAAGGTCACCGACTCGGGCGGGGGGCGGTTCTACTTCCTGGCGCCTTCCGGGCGGTGGTTCGGGCGGCATCCGGACTCGCGGGCGCTGCGCGTGGTGGGGACGTCGGCGCCCCTGTCGATCTACGGCCTCAACCTCGAGTTCGTCGCGAGGAGCCCCCGAGCAACGCCCCGGAGCAACGTCGAGATGACCGACGCGGCGAACGTGCGCATCTACAGCGTCAAGCGGGAGATGCCGACTCCCACGGCCATCCTCCGCAACTGCCGCAACATCGCGCTGTTTGGGCACGGACGGCAATGCAGCGCACCGTTTCGCGGCTCGGGCGGGCACTTGCAGATCCTCGGTAAGTCGGACGGAGTCACCATCGCCCCGGTCGTGTTCGACAGCACCCATGGCGCCAGTGGCCAGCCGACCCTGCGCGAGGAGCTTGCCGGGCAGCCGCGGCGAGAGGTGATCTACCCGGAGGGCCTGTCCGTCTACAAGCGCGGGCAGCTCGACGAGGCGGCCATGCGGCGCTGAGCTGGCGGCCACGACGGTCCCGACCGGCGTCAGACTCCGTGCGTGAGGCTGTCGTTCGCCGTCGTCCGCCAAGTCGCGTCTCGGGCCGCGTGTTCTGCACCGGCCCCCGTGTGCCGTGCGAAGAGGCGTTGGGCCAGTAGGCATCTGTCATCCGAGCCCTGCGATCCCAGGCGGTTCGACGGGGCCAATGGCGGGCCCTATTGGGCGCCCCGACAAGGAGCCGAATCGATGCCCGGAAGAGTGGACCGACGCGTCTTTCTCAAGACGACGGCCGCCGGCGCGGCAATGGCGGCCGGCGCCGTGGGCACGGCCGACGCGAAGGAGCAAGCCATGCCGCGCAAGAAGACCCACCACGAGCCCGCGCGCGAGGTCCCCGTCGTCGGCCGATGCGACGTGCTGGTCGCCGGCGGCGGCCCGGCGGGCGTCACGGCAGCGATCGCCGCGGCGCGAGGGGGGGCGAAGACGCAACTGCTGGAGGTCAACGGCTGCCTGGGGGGAACGTGGACGGCCGGGCTGCTGAGCTGGATCCTCGACTCGGGCAACAAGGTCGGGCTCGTGCAGGAGATCATCGAGCGGCTCGATCGCCGCGGCGCGACGGCGAAGTACGGCGGGTCGGTCGGCTACGACGTGGAGACGATGAAGCTCGTCCTCGAGCAGATGTGTCTGGCTGCCGGCGTGAGGGTCCGCCTGCACACGCGCGTCGTGGCGGCGGCGAGAGACGGCGACGGTCGGCTGACCGCAGCGGTCACCGAGTCGAAGAGCGGTCGCGAGGCGTGGACGGCCAAGGCCTTCGTCGACGCCACCGGCGACGGCGACCTGGCCGCACAGGCCGGGTGCAGGTTCGACTACGGCCGGGAGGCAACGGGGCAGGCCCAGCCGATGAGCATGATCGCGCTGGCCGTCGGGCTGGACCCGGGGGGGGTGGCCCCGTACGTACGCGGCCTGGCCGAGCCGCGGGGCGAGAAGGACCCGAAGGGGCGTCTGCTGGCTGAGATGAAGCGGGCGGGCGTCTCGCCCTCGTATACGAGGCCGACGTTGTTCCACATTCGCGACGGGCTGTTCTGCATGATGGCCAACCATCAGTACGGTGTGGCGGGGACGAGCGCGGCGGATCTGACCGCGGCGACGCTGGCCGGGCGGGCAGAGGTCCACCGGCTCGTCGACGCCCTCCGGTCGCTCGGGGGGGTGTGGAAGGAGATGCGGATCGTCGCGACGGCCGAGCACATCGGCGTCCGCGAGGGGCGGCGCGTCCGGGGGCTGTACCGGTTGACGGGCGATGACCTCGCGCGCGGCGCCCGCTTCGACGACGCCGTCTGCCGATGCCGCTTCCCCGTCGACGTCCACTCGACCGACCCGACGAAGCACAAGGGCATCCCGTCCCAGCGCGTCCGCGCCAAGCCGTACGACATTCCCTTCCGCTCGCTAGTGGCCAGGGACGTCCGCGGCCTGCTGCTGGCGGGGCGATGCATCAGTGGGGACTTCATCGCGCACTCCAGCTACCGCGTCACCGGCACCGCCGCCGCGATGGGTGAGGCGGCCGGTGCCGCCGCCGCCCTGGCGGCCCGGACCGACCGGGCGCCGCACGAGATTCCGTGGCGCGACGTCAAAGCGAGCATCGAGGCCGTCGGCGCAGTGGAACACCGGGATCAGAAGGCGGCGACCTCGGAGCCGCGAAGCGGCCCGGGAGGTTGACCGAGGGTGCAGCCCTCGGAGACCGTTGGTTGTGAGGCTGGGCCCCGCAGGGGTCCTGGATCGGTTCGGCCTGTGACGGGCTTGGCGTTTGGCACGATGCGGCCTTCCCGGGACGCCTTCGGGGCGCATCTGCTCCGTTCCCAACGGCTCGGAAAGGGCCAGGCACGTGCAGAGCTGCGCGCCCTACCGCGGGTGGTGCTTCTTCAGATGTGCCTCGGCGCGGAGGATCGCGGAGTTGAGGCCTCGGGCCATCTCGTCGGGGTCGGGCTCGACGATCTCGTCCGGGTCGATACCGTTGTGCTCGATGGGTTTGCCGTCGCGGCGCCAGCGGCTGCGCAGGGAGAAGCGGACGGTCGCGATGCCCGACGGCAGCGTGAAGTACTCCTTCGCGGAGCTGGACCCGGCCGACCGCGTGCCGAACAGCCTCGCGCCGGCGAAGCGGGCGAAGTCGCGGGCGAGCGTCTCGCCGGCGGAGATGCAGCCGGCGTCGATGATGGCCGCCACGGGGCGGGGCATCTCCTTGATCGCGCGGATCAGCGTCGCGTCGTATCCGCCCCCGCTGTTGCCGCGCAGGTCGACGATCCATCCCTTCGCGTCCGGCAGCGCCTTCCGCGCCTCGGCGATGCCCGGCACGATCGAGGCGTCGACGCGGCGGAGGTACATGTACCCGGCCCCGCCGGTCAGACCGGCGTACCAGAACGACCGCCCGACCTGCTTGAGCCCGGCGGGAATGTTGTACAGGCGGGGCCAGCCCCGCGCCTGCGTCAGGGCCGTCAGGATCTCCATCCGCTTCCGCTTGCCGTCGAGGTAGGCGATCACGTGGCGCTGGCGGATCTTCCCGCGCAGCGGGACGCGGTACTCGAACAGCCTCGCCCGCTGCGGGCTGGAGAAGAAGCCCCCCTCGGCCCACGCCTTCTTCGCGCAGGCCTCGAGGACGGCGCGGGCCGGCTTGCCATTGATCGTCAGCACGACCGTGCCGGTCTTCATCTTGCCGACGTAATCCCTCGGCGGGTGCATCACGACGACGCGGTTGTTCGAGGCCGGCATGAAGCTGAAGCCCGAGTAGTACTCCCGCTCCCGCTCGGGGAACTTCGCCTCCGTCTTCATCACGCCCGCGTGCCCGTCGCGGAGGCAGCGAAGCGTGTCGACGACGATGCCGAGGAACTGCGTGTCCGTCCGGCAGCGCTTGGCCTCGCCGGCCAGCCGCTTCTTCGTCGCCGCCCAGTCGGGGCGGATGCCTTTCGCGTCGAAGAACGCGTAGTTCGCGTCCAGCCTCGCCGTCAGCGCGGCGAAGTCCTTCGCGTACTCCCCGCGGTCGGCTGATTCCGCCCCGGCCGCCGCGCCCGACAGGGCCGCCGCGGCCAGGCAGGCCGCCCCCCACCGCACGCGGGCCGTCGGCTCGTTCCCGTCTCTCATCGGCCTGTCCTCCCGCCGGCCCGCCCGATCGGATCGGGTGGCACGGCTTGCCCGTCAAGACGCGGTCTCCGCCCGCCGCACCGCACACGGGCCGACAAGCGGCTTCTTCCCGCCAGCCGCTCAGTTGCGGCGGAATATCAGGGCTCCACGGCGGGGGGCGTGTCGACCTCGCCGTCCTCCCGGACAGCCCGGGCGGGGACGGCCCGGCCGACGAACATCATCGGCAGCAGCATGGTGGCTCCCGCGCCCTCGAGTTGGGCGGTCACCGTCACCACCGCGCCGTCCCGGTTGGGCTTGATCGAGGCGAGGAAGTCGGCGATCGGCTTGAGGAAGGGCATGCGGGCCGCTTCGCGAGCGATGCTGTCCCTTGCTTCCTGCAGGCCTTCCTGGAGTTTCGCGACGGCCGTCGCGGCGCCGTCGGCGTCCGAGGCGCGGGCCGTCAGCGTCAGCTTCAGCGTCTTGCCGTCTTCGCCCGGCTTGCCGATCAGCGTGGCGGTCTCGAACGGCTGAATGATCGGCCCGCCCTGGCGGTAGGCGTCGGATATCCTGGCCACCGCCCAGAGCGGCGCGGACGTGTCGGCGGCCTGGATCAGCTTGCCCACGTCCCCGTCTGCCCGCAGCGTGCCGGCCTTCTTCTTCAGCGCCGCGACCATCGTCGCCACAGCCGCGTTCATCGGACGCGCCCGCCGGGCGGGCATCGGCGCCTCGGACGAGTCGTTGAGGCCGGTCGCCGCGGGCCTGTCCGGCCTGGGGGTGGGGCCGGCGACCATCACCAGCAGATCGTCCGAGGGGAGGATCAGCGCAAATTCGTTTTGCGGCCGGAGGACGTCCACGCCGTCAATCTTCTCCGTCTGCCCGCCGCCCTCTTCGGCCAGCACCGCCGCGACGGCCTTGGCGTCGTAGATGCCCCGCGCCAGCAGGACCACGAAGCCGGTTCTGGGCCCGACGTTGTCGGCCACGCCGATGGTCACCGAGCGGATCCGGACGTTGCCCACGCGGTCGGCCGCCTCCAGCAGGACGGTGGTGACCTGCTGAAGCGCTTGTTTTGGATCCTGGCCGCCGGTCATCGCGCCCATGGCCTTGACGGCCTGGTCGAAGTCGAAGCCGCCGACCTGGGGGATCGACATCTGCCCCACGATGCCGCAGTCGGCCGGGAGCAGCCACGGGTCCTTGGCCGCCGCCTTGGCCAGCGTGTCCGCCCGGCGGTACGTCTTGCCCTCGATGGCGGCGATGGCGGCGGCGGCGTAGTCGGCCTCGAACTGGGCCTTCGACTTCAGCAGCGGCCGCAGCGTACCGAGCGCGTCGCGCTTCTTCAGCTCGCCCAGCGTGCGGATGGCCACCAGCCTTCGAACGGCGTCCGCTTTGGGTTTGCGGAGGATCTGACCGATGAGGTTCTGAATGGCGGCGGCCTTGTCCGGGTCGCCTTGCGCCGCGGCGGCGGCCTTCTGGATCGCCGGCAGCGCCGCGGCGCCCATCCGGCGAAGCTTCGCCGCGGCGGCCCGCCGCTTGACGTCGTCGCCGCCGGCGAGTTGGTCGACGAGCCCGCCGACGTCGCCGGCGCCGACCGGCGCGAGCTGGGCCCGCATCGATCCGACGGACACTTCCACGCCCTGGATGTTCCAGTACGCCTGCGACTGGACGTAATCCAACAGGTCACTGCCGCTGCCCTGCGTCAGCAGCGCCATGAGCAACATCATCGAACTGGGACCCGCCACGGGTTGCTCCTTTCCATCGATAAGGGCCTCGCAGGGCCCGCCACGCGCAGTTCGGCCCGGCCCCACGGCCACGGCGGCCATGCGGGCCCGGGAACCGACGTTTCCCGGCGCGCCCCACAAGGGGACGGCCTGCGGCAGATACAGACGCACACCATACCATGTTCGGCCGCATACCCCAACCGGCGGCCGGATGGGATGCGGCCGGCCTGCCTCCCGGACACGAAAACCGCCACGAAACGCAAGGCGACGGAACGTTAGTCGTACGAGGGCCGCCGGGATTTCAAGGCAATATCGGTCCGGCCGCCGCCGAGGCGGCCCGGCCGAATCGCTCAAGCGCATCGGTCCGGCTTGTCGATAACTGCTCCAGCGACCGCGAGCCGGTATCGGCCGCCCAAAAGGAGAACCATGTGTGTCCTTTTGTTGAGAAGTCCGACGTCCGATGCGCCACACATTTGACGCTGGCGAACCTCACGAGGGCCTTCGCCCACTGCGCCGACGAGTACAGCGTCTGCCCCGTCTACGCACAGTTGCAGCGGGAGCTGCGTCTGCATGGCTGCGAGCACGAAGAGCCCGCCGTCCCCGTCTGTCTCCTCGCCGCCTCCTGAGGCCGGACGGCACCTCAGGGGCTTCCTGGACTACCTCCAGGCCGAGTGCGGACTGTCCGTCAACACCCGATGGGCCTACCGAAGAGACCTCTGCCGGTTCTTCGTCTCCCTCGGGCCCGCCGCCGAAAACCTCGCCCTCCTCACCACCCGCCACGTCGAGCGGTTCCTCCACGATTGCCGCCGAGAAAAACTGTCGGTCGCCTCGATCGCCCGCGCCCTGGCGGCCGTGCGAATGTTCTGCCGATACCTCGTCCTCTACCAGGTCCTGAAGCGTGACGTGTCGGCCGTCGTCGACGCGCCGAAGAAGTGGCACCGCCTGCCGACCGTTCTGGAGGCCGGTCACGTCCGGCAGTTGCTGGAGGCCCCCGACGCCGCCCAGGACGTCCACGCCGCCCGCGACGCGGCGCTGCTGGCGCTGCTCTACGCCACGGGCATGCGAGCGAGCGAACTGGCGGGCCTGGCCGTCGGGGACGTCAGCTTCCGCCTCGGCGTCGTCCGCGTGCTGGGCAAGGGGCGCAAGGAGCGCGTCGTGCCCGTCGCCGAGCCGGCCCTCGAGGCCGTCCGGGCCTACCTCGACGGCGACCGCAAGGCCGTCACCGACCAGACGGACCCCGCCGCCACGCTGTTCCTGTCGCGCACGGGCCGGCCGCTCGGGCGGGAGGACGTCTACCGCATCGTCCGCAAGTACGTCCGCCGCGCCGCGCTGCGGGGCCGCATCGGCCCCCACACGCTCCGCCACGCCTTCGCGACGCAACTGCTGGCCCACGGGGCCGACCTGCGAAGCGTCCAGGAGATGCTCGGGCACGCCGACATCTCCACCACGCAGGTCTACACCCACGTCGACGCCGCCCGCCTCAAGGCCGTCCACAAGAAGTTCCACCCGCGAGGGTGAGCCGCCTCACCTGCCCCGTGCCGCCGACAGCTTCTCATGGAAGGCGACGCTGTCAAGCAGGGAGATCGCGCTGCTCGAAATAGGGGAGATGCGCCAGTAACTGGCGGAGAGTAGTGGATGAGAGAGCCATACGGCAAGGCAGTAGCGACCCGAGCCGGCCCCGAGCCGTGGCGGGGCGTCCGCGAGGACGCCTTGCA
>Ga0180437_10009055_pt1 | contig 12424 bp, 6 predicted proteins | sample SS_ome_4_FD_132410 | JGI IMG/M metagenome (GOLD analysis project Ga0180437, IMG submission 132410) | Hypersaline lake sediment archaeal communities from the Salton Sea, California, USA - SS_3_D_1 metaG | ecosystem: Environmental > Aquatic > Non-marine Saline and Alkaline > Hypersaline > Sediment...
CGTGTTCGACCCGCCGCGGCGCGGATTCGACGAAGCCTGTATCATGGTCAACGGCTATCGTCACTGGGCGCCCGACGTCATGGTCTTCGGCAGCGGGGGCCTCTTTCGCGAGTTGAACCAGCCGCCCGTCGAAGGCCGGCTCAATGAATGGGAGATTCCGCTTCAGGGCGAGACGCGGCACAAGGCGACGTGTCTGTCCGATCGCTACTCCGAGGATGTCCAGGTCGACTTCCTGTGCGACTTCATCCAGCGTCATCGCGACCAGCCGTTCTTCGCTTACTACTCCTCGAAACTGGCGCACGTGCCGCACGCTCCCACGCCGGACGGTGATCCCGGGGAGATCGACGTTTACCGAAAAGCCTTCGCCCGTGACCACGGTCGCCATCTGGACAAGTTGCAGCCGCTGGTTCGCGCTGAGGCCGCTCGCGCCGGCGCCCGAATTCCCACCGACAAACGGTACCGCAGCGCGGCGATCGCCTATCTCGACAAATCGGTCGGGCGACTGCTCGATCATATCGACCGGTCGGGGCTTCGCGAGCGAACGGTCGTTGTCTTCCTGTCGGACAACGGGAATTCGGCCTTGGACCCGTTGCCCGAGTCAGCGACGCGCTTGCCCGGCCGAAAAGGCGACAGCCGCGAGGGCGGAACCCGCGTCCCGCTGCTGGTTCGCTGGCCCGGACGCATCGCCGCCGGCAGCCATTGCGACGACCTGGTTCACGTCCAGGATTTCTTGCCCACGTTCGTCGAATTGGCCGGAGGCACCGTCGCCGAAGAAGCCGAATACGACGGTCGCAGCTTCGTCCCGCAATGGTTCGGGCGAAAGGGCAACCCGCGAACCTGGTTCGTCGGCACCGGGGCCCACCCGAGCATCTGGCTCAGCCGCGTGCAGCAGGAATTGGAGAACCCGGAACTCGAAGCCTGGAAGATGGTTTGGGTCCGCGGGCTACGATACAAACTGTACGACGACGGGCGGTTCTACGACCTCGAAGCCGACCCGGCCGAATCCGAGCGGATCCCAACAGGCAAAGGGTTGTCTGACGCAGAAGCCGCACGCCGGCAACTGAAGGCCGTGCTCCAGCGGTACTTGGACGGATCGATTGACGCAGACTAGCGCGGGAAATCGAAGCATAGCCGCTCGTGTCTCATTTCGAGAAACGTGCGTGCGTTCAGCGATCTCGTGCCTCGAAAACGATCTTCTCTCCGTCAAAGCGGATTCGCTGTTTGCCGACCGTGACGACGGCGGCGAGGCCCTTGCCGCTTGTGCGGATTTCCGGCGGCTCGCCCGGCTGGATCGTGCCGACGAAGAAGAACCCGGCATCCTTCTCACGTGATTCGGCGAACACGCCGTGGATGGGACGTTCGAGCGTTTTGCCCGAGGTCGAACCGCCTCCGCCGGTCATGGTCGTCATGCGGACCTCGGCCGTGGGACGTTGCCCTGTTGCGAACGCCCCGTGCAATGTCGCGCCATCGTCTTTGCGAACCGTGAAGGAGTTGCCGTCGGTGGTCGTCCGCTGGATGTCGCCGGGCGAGTCTTTCGATCCCTTGGGCAACTGCCACGTCCATACTTTGCGACCACCGCCTTGCACCCGGTCGACGACGGCCACCAGGCACGGCGTTCCGCTGCGGCCGGAGTAGTCGACGCCGATACTTCGCATACCGGTGATGCCCAGGTCGATAAACGCCTCATTCTGGCGGATGTTGCCGTATCGCGAGTACATCCGCATCCCCTTGCGCCCGTCGGGCTGCAGGCGCCGGCCGCTGTACACGTCGGTGTAGTCGATACTCACGACTCCCGAGCCGTCAGGATGGGTTTCGACATGCGTCACCGACGCGCACGCATTCTGGTTGTGACGGTCGTCGGGCAACTGGACGACGCTTTCCTCCCAGCGATGGCGGTTGCGATCGGTCGAGCCGACGGCCCAATCGTGCCCCAGCCCGACCAGCCGGAACGTGCCCGCGTTGCCGGCGTTCCAGCCGCCGAGGTAGTGTGCCCGGGCGAAGAACTGAAACACGAAGTCGTCGCCGTCCCGCCAGCGATTGCGCAGGCCGTAGAATCCGAAGTCATCGGCTCGCCACGTGATCGGCAAACGCTTGTCTGGCTGCTGCGGCTGCATTTCCAGCGGATAATGGAGCATTGCCAGAAGCGGCTGGCTCTCGACGAGCCGCGACCAATCCTTGCCGTCGAACTCGGCGTGCCGCTGCCAGCCCCACAGCATGGCGGGTTGCCAATCGTCGCGAACGACTGGCAGCAGGGCCGCAAACAGTTCATTGCCGACGCTGGGCGAGCCGTTGATCTCCAAAGCCCGCGGCTCGCCTTCGTACGGATAGACATGGACGAACATCTTCCGCGGCAGCAGGTGCTCCATGTCCGGTTGCGGCGAAACGTGGTAGCCGAACATCTGCAGGTGTGCGCCCATGTAGCGTGCCGGCCCCTTTTCGGCGATGGCGCTGTAATGGGTCAATTCCGATTGAGCACCGCCGTCGCCGACCGCCTCGCGGCAGAACAGGTACATCATGTGCCGGCTCCGCTCGAGCAGGTCGCGATATCTCAGGTCGAGCCCGCCCAGAACTTTCCACTCTTCCTTGCGGCGCTGCCAGTGGGCCAGGTCGCGCTCGTGTTGGGCTCGTCTGCCTGCGACGAGTTGTTCTGCCTCGTCGGCGGTAATCTCGACCAATCGCGGCCGCATCATCTGCCGACCCCAGGGGTTGATCTGGTCGATGTATGCCTTAATCAACATGGGATACAGCCCGGGCTTGATGCAAGCGACCTCGTTCTGTGTGAGCCGTACGCCATTGAGATAGAGGACGGCCGATTGATGGAGCCCCGGCTCGAACCGCACCCAGCGGGCTTGGTCGTTCTTGACGACACAGTAAAAGAAATTCGTGCTGAAATAGTCTCGGCTGACCGCGTTGGTGATGTCGATCAGCTTCTTGCCGCCGTCGTAGTTTTCGTGTTGCCAGTAGCCCTTGTCTTTCTCTTCGGAAACCGGAGCGAACCGAAAGGCCTTGCCACCGAAGTTGACCGTGTTGCCCAACTCAGGCCGCGCGGCCACGACGCCGCCGAGATCTGCAAGCGGATCGCCGTCGATGGTATCCGTTTTGAACCCACCGGCAAAGATCCAGCGGGACGACATTTCGTCGCTTCGGAAGTCGAACACGGGCACGCCGCGGCCCGGTTTGTAGACATCAGCCGGGTCGATCTCAGCGCCCATGTTGGTCGGCGGTGGTTCCGACGGCGGAGGACCTTGCTTGCCGACAAGTGCGAGCCCCGCGAAGCCGGCGCCGGTGTACAACGGAGCCGACCAGTTGCTGGCCACGTGCCAGTTGACGCCCGAATTCGTGTCGCGTCGGGCACGCAGTACGCCGTTGGCGGCCCAAAGCATGTAGGACTCGACCTTACGTTTGAAATTGTCCGGCCAGGCGTCGAAACACATGTCGTATGTCAGGGCGGTCTTCTCCAGCCGGTCGCCGACGTTGTTGCCGAACTGATCGGAAACGAGCCCCCGCTCGATCATTTTCTCGATTTCCGGGATCGCTTGTCGCGCCAGGTCGCGGTCGCCGGTAAGCTGATGTTTCAGCGCCAGCCCGACGGGGCCGTCCAGCGCCGCCAACGCGGCGACGCCCAGCGGCGTTTTGGCTCTCTCGCGCAGGTCGGCAAGATCCGACTTACGAAACAGAATGCGAGGATGCTCGTCGGCCCGCAACGGCCGGAAACTGCGGAGTGGGGGCGGCATGGTGGGGAGAATCGCGGCCTCGGCCTCCCCCGCCACTTCCACCCCCCGCCACGTTCCCCGGTACGTTCCTTTGTATTCTGCAGCGTTCTCGACGGCCGCGTCACGAGCAAGCTCAATCGTATAACTCGCGCTGCCGGGAGCACCCCCCCGGGCGTCGCCAAAGACCGAGACATCGACCTTCACGTGCACCTCCTGATCCGTCAGCCGGACTTCCGACAGCCGCGCGTGGTGGACATTGTGGTTGATTGCCCGGGCGGTACCCCAGCCGGATTGCCAACCGTCGTCGGTCTGCTTCAACAGCAGAATCACCGGCGATGGCGATTCGGTCGGCGTCCGGCCGCGGAACATGGCCCCGTGCAAACGCAACTCGATCTGCTGCCGCGGCGGCTTGCACAGGTCGGCAATGTCGGCCAAGGCAGGCCCTGCGCCGAGAACGCAAACGACCAGCAGACTCGGGCAAAGGTAAACGTGTCGCATGGCAGACCTCTCGAAGCAGAGAAACAAGGGGGGCATCGTTTCGGTTCTTCTCTTGAACGCTCCGTCAAGCCTGTGTCAATATAGCAGATTCGCATCTGCGGTTGAATTGCTCGATCGGAAAGGCGGCGGGAGCGGATCGTCGGTTTCGAACGCTTCGCCGCGGGGTCGGGCCTGCGTTCGACAATGCATGGCTGTGCCGGAACGTCGGTACACTTCCCGAGCGAGGCGGAGCCGTTGGCTCCACACGAACTCGTGTGCCTTGATGCCCGAGCGGGGATCTGCGTTGGGCGGTCGACACGGTCGAACGGTTCGACAACCAAGTGCCGGGCTGGGGCTACAACCTGACGACCGCGCGTGGAAAGACGAGTACGCGGCCCGGGCGCTGATCGAGGCGACCTTCGGGGCGGACGACCTTACCACCGCCTTGCTCGATGCGGTGGAGGCCAATCCGGAAGTGCGCGAAGACGTCGCCGTCCTCTCTCGTTCTCTCTTCTGTCCGGATTCCGTGGGTACGATCTAGGTCAGTTCCCAGCCCGAACGTCGCGGAGCGTCAAGCATCTCGTTCGCCTCATCGCAATTGGTGAACTGCATCGCGGGTCCGTCCCATCGAAGTTCCAGGCCGGCCAGCCGCGTGGCGATGACGCCCAGCAGCGCGATTTCGGTCAGCGGGCCGCCGTAGTCGAAGTTCGAGCCGGCCTGCGTCCCGCGGCGGATGGCGTCGACCCAATCCTGATGGTGCCCGGCAACTCGCTTCAACGTCGGCTCGGGCCGCTGGTAAGCCAGCATCTGCTCCTCGGGAAAGATTCGCACGCCGGTTGCGCCGTGCGAACCGTAGCGGATCGCGCCGCGATCACCCAGAACGACGGCTGACGTATTGCGGGGAAACTGCTCCCAGGCAATCCCTGGCACCTTCGGCGGCGCCAACGTGCCGTCGTACCAGTGCAGCGTGACCGACAATTTCATCGAGACCGACGGCGGCTACGCGAACATCCGCGTGCTGCGAAACCGCTGCTTTAACGGCATGGCCGCCCCGCTGTCCGTCCAGCCGGTCTACGCGGGCCCGGTCTACTGGATTCGGAACGTCGTCTACAACGCCCACAAGGGTGCCCGGGCGTTCAAGCTGGAGGGGGGCGTGAACGACAACGTGATCTGCTACCATAACACCCTCACAAACCATTGGACCAACGCCGGGGGGCTCCAGTTCGGCGATATCCGCAACAACCTTTTCATGGGTCCAACCCGATTCTTTGGCCAGCGAGACCGAGACCGCGGTCGCAGCGTGCTGAAGATCGGATTTCAGGACCCGGCCGGCCTGCTCGACCACAACGCCCATCGTACGGGGCTGCCGGTCGAGATGCCGTTTGTTTTCAACAATCGGGCGTTCGCCTCCCTGGCGGACCTGGCCGAGTCGACCGACGCAGAGCGGCACGGGGTCGAGGTCGGAAGTTACGATCAGGTCTTCGTCGCAGCCGAGGAGCCGGAGCATGCGCCGAGCAACCAGGGTCGACTTTACCGCCCCGAGGAAGTCGATCTGCGTTTGAAATCCGATTCGCCTGTAGTCGACGCCGGTTGCCGCCTGCCCGGGATCAACGACAGATTCAGCGGCAAGGCTCCGGACCTGGGGGCCTACGAACTCGGCAATCCGCTGCCGCACTACGGGCCGCGGTCCAAGCGTAACTGAGCGACGAAAATCACCACAGGAAAGAACACGGTGAAGCTCGCTGAAATCCTGGTCGACTGCTACCGAATTCCATGGCCGCAAGTGCTGTCGGACTCCCGGCACGGAACGATCCCCGATTTTCAGTTGATCACGGCTCGTCTGCGCGATGACGACGGTCTCGAGGGCGTGGGCTATACGTACACGATCGGATGTGGTGGCGATTGCACTGGGTCGGACGCGGCGGGGCCGCGTCGTTCGTGATCGCCGGAGTCTTTGGTGCAATGGTGCACGTGGCGATCGCGGCGTCGGCACATGCGGCCGACCATTGTGCGACCGATAGGCCAATCACGTGATTCGAGAGGATTGGCGCTCTCAGGACGAGGGGCAGCCGACTTGTCGACATGCGCAAGAGCAGATTGCGCTCGCACTTGGATTGGCCAACCGATTGGGTACGTTTGTGCCGGCGGCCGCAGTGTCCGCCGAGTCTGAGGAGTGTCGCCATCGGCAAACCGAGGTTTGTCGCAGAGTTGCTTGGCCAGTTCGAGCAGTCCGGTACGGTTCTTGATGATCTTCTGATCATTTATCATGTCTGACATTGCTTGTCGTTGTGAGGCGCCGCCGGTCCGGGTGCTGGCATTGCTACTGCTCGCTCTCGCAACGCGAGCACCCGAACAGCTTACCCTCTTTCCGTTGGTTAGTGTCAGACCAGGTCTTGACTATTGCAGCGAATCGCTGCTGTTGTTGGCGAGATTCCGTGATCAGCGGTTATTGGCGCAGATGAGTGTTCCGAGGTATACTTCGTTGCACCACAGTCTTCGCGCCAAACCAGGCAACAACTACGTATCTATCGCACCAAGGGGTCCTTTCATGAGATCCACGATTCACGTGCTCTGCGTTCTGCTGACGCTGTCCGTCACTGTCTCGGCTGAGAAGCTCACGTACGAGGAGGCAAAAGCGCGGATCCCCAAGCACGAACTGCCGGACTTCTGGATCGGCTCGGCCGACGGCTTGGCCGCTCGTTGGAAGCAACTTCAGCATGGGGAAGCGACCAGGATCGCCACGTCTCCCGGCGGTCGCCCATTGCACCTGATCACGTTCGGCAAACGAGAGCATGTTCCGCACAAGGCGAATTTCAATTCGGCGGTGGGCGGCAGAGATCTGGCGGCCTACATGGACAAGGAAGCCAGAAAGAAACCGGTCGTGTTCTTTGTCGGTCCGGTTCACGGGCACGAGGTTGAGGGGCTCACGGGCCTGGTCAACCTGATCAAGATCATGGAGACCGGCAAGGATCTGCGTGGAAAAAACCAAACGACGCTTCGGCAATTGGGCGAGCGATGCCGATTGCTGATCGTGCCGGCGGGCAACCCGGACGGGATTGCCCGCTTCGAACCGCGAGCCTGTCGCGGCATGACCTTGCACGAGTTTCAGTTCTGGGGGCAGGGCACGTGGAGCGACGACTCGATCGCCGTATGGCCCGTTTCGAAACGCCAGCATCCGCGCGTGGGCCCGGAGATCGGCTGGCTGGGATGCTACTTCAACGACAAGGGTATCAATCCCATGCACGACGAGTTCTTCGCGCCCATGGGACCGGAGGCCCCCGCCATTCTGAGAGTGGCGTTGCGGGAGGGCCCGGACCTTGCCGTGTCGTTGCACAGCCACGGCTCGGCCCCCGCCGTCTTGCGCCCGGCCTACGTGCCGATGGAGGTTCAGGAGCAGGTGCGCAGGCTTGCGATACAGCACAATGCGCTTTTGGAGGCGCGGGGTTTGCCGCACGGTGGGGTGTTCGAGGCCCAGCCGGAAGAGGGCAAGGTGCCGCCGCCGTTCAATCTCACCAGCGCGTTGTACCACGTCAGCGGCGCCCTGGCGTTCACCCATGAATGCCCGCACGGGATCGTCGACGAGAAGATGTGCGCCGTCGGCTTTGACGAGATCCTTGATATTCAACTGACGCTTTACGAGGCGATGATGCGCAAGGCGTTGGACGACAAATAGCTGTTCTTGCTCTGTGCGGGAGCGTCCGAGGAGTGTCCCGATTCAGCGAGTGCATCTCGGCGTGCCGATGAGTTGGCGCGCGCCGTCTGTATTCCGGGAAGTACTGCAAGGTGATCTGATGACAAGACGCGTCCTGAGCGTCGCGGCGTTGTTCGTGCTTGCGCAAACGCTTGGCTACGGCGGGCGCGTCGACGCGGCCGACTACAACCTGCACCTGGTCACCGACAATCAACCCGACTATACCGACATCGATTCCTTCGTCGAGAGCGTCACGGGCCGATGGAAGACGCCGCAAGAGAAGTGCATCGCGATTTGGCGATGGGGCCGCAGAAGCCGGCGGCAAACGAGTTGTGCCACGGACGACGGCCGGCTGATCTGGGATCCGATCCTGCACTACAACTCGTATGGAACGATGAACTGCGGCGTGATTTCAGGTTTGAACATCGCCAGCTTCCTTCGGCTTGGCTACCAGGCCCGCTACATTCAATTGGGCGATCACACCGTGAGCGAGGTCTCCTGGGACCAAGGCGAATCGTGGCATCTGTTCGACTCCTCGATGAGTTTCTTCTGCTACAACCACGCCGGCGAAGTGGCCAGTTGCCAGGAGATCAAGGAGTCGCACGCGTGCGAACTCTCGGGCGGGAAGAGCGAGCCGGGACACTATTACTTGTATCACGGCGCCCCGCAGTGCGTGTCGCACCTGGGGGCCGATGGGTGGCGTTGTGCCAGCGACCAACCGGTGGCATACAAGCGGACTTTGATCAACGGTGCGTCGTCGTACACGGACGGGTTTTCCGTGAGCAAGTACACTCAGTATGCTCGCTTCGGCCGGCGCTATACCTTGAATCTCCTGCCCCACCAGTTGTACACGCGCTATTGGAAACCGCTCGACCGCAACGATCCGAACGTCACCGAGCAGCAGAAGCCGGACTACTACCGGCCGCTCAGGGGCCGGGATCCTGACGAGCAGCACGGACTCCATAACATCCGGGGCAATGGCGTTTGGGTCTTTGAGCCTGATCTTGCCGACGCAGCCTGCCGCAAGATCTTCTACGACTCTCAAGGCGTCCGGACACGAACCGAGGACGGCGCAGCTCCCAATCTGCACCCGGAAACGGCGGGGCAACTTGCCTCGGTCGCCTTCAAAGTCTCCTCCGCCAACGTGATCACGTCGATGCGGGTCGAAGGCAGTGGCCTGCGATCCGAGCCCGACGACGTGCTTCGCGTGTTGGTAAGCCGCAACGCGGCAGTCCAATGGACGCCCGTCTGGCAAGCGCAGAACACGGGCTCGCAGAAGATCCGCCTGAACGTGCGCGACGAGGTTGCCGGTGTGACCGAGTGCCTGGTGAAGGTGGAAATGCGGGCCGCCAAAGCGAGCACGAACGTCGGGCTCGACACGTTGAAGCTGACCACGGTAACGCAACTCAACCGCCGCACGTTGCCCAAGCTCACGCTCGGCACCAACCGGGTACGACTGTCCGCCGATGAGCAGATGGAAAGTACGCTGCTATGGCCGCCGCTGCATGCCGGGCTCTATCGGCAGACCGTCTTCCAGGAGGATCGTGTCCACGGGACGGAGGAGCCGGACGGGATCTACAAGGCCACGCTGGGATCCGCGGTCAACGGCGAGGAGTGCTCCGCGACGTGGCGTCTGGAGGTTCCCACCGACATCACCGGCGTCACCTATGGAGTGGTTGCGACGAACCGATCGTCGGCCTCCTACGTCTCTCTAAGGCACAGCTTCGACGGCAAGAGCTTCCGCGAGTTCTTTCGCAAATCCGACGGCCGTTTTCCCTTCGACAAGCAGGTGCTACACGCGGTCGACGGGTCGAACGTGCCCGCCGGCGCCCGGCAGACGTATCTCAAGACCGCGTTCTTCTGTCGAGGCGGCGCAGCCACCTATGGCATGGACGGCATTCAAGACCTCTGGATCCGGGTGCAGCACAAGCCGCGTGACGCCCGTTTCGAGCCGTTCGAAGTGACTTACCATTGGACGGAGCACCGGCCGACCGGCGACGTTACGCGCTCCCACACGGAACTGGTCGAGTCGTTGCCGCACGAGTACGTCATCAACACGGCCGGATTTCGCAACCCGACGATGAACTGGGTCCGCATGAACCTGAGCGGATATGGCTCTGCGAAAGACACCGCCTCGCTTGGCTACTCGGACGGCGAGGACGTCGGCCCGGGATTTGAACACCGGGCGGTGACCTATTCCTGGGAAAAGAACCTGGCCAGGGAGAAACGCTATACGGCCAGTCGGCCGTCAACAACGGCCTCAAAGAATCCCGACGCCGGCGGCCGCGAACTGACCAACGGGATCACCATCGCGCCGACCGACGATGCCACCAGCGGCGCCGTGCAGGCCGCCACCGCCTTTTGGGACGCCGGTGAGCCGGTGACCTTCGTGGTCGATTTGGGCAGGCCGCAGGCCGTGGCGGGCGTTCGCGTCAGCACGCACCAGCCCAACCTCGATTTCTGTCATCCGGCTCGATTGGAACTCGCCGTTTCTGACGATGGCACAACATGGAAGCAGGCCGGCACGATCCGTCATAACGATCTCTGGAAGCCGCCGGGCGACTACGAATCGTGGGAACACGACGACGATCCGAGCTACGACGAGTTGCCCGCCGGAGGTCGCTTGGCCTATACGTTCCCCCTGGCCTTTGGCAAACGGCTCTCAGGCCGTTACGTGCGGTTCGTATGTACTCCGCTGACCGGAAAGGGATTGGGACTTTCCGAGGTGGAAGTGTTCGATCGCGTGATTGTTCGCCCTTGGCCCCTTCCTGAACGTTGAGATTTCCGTACGCACACATCAACAGACTGTGCCGCCTTCAACGAAGTGCGGCGGAAAGAGGGCAAACCGATTATCCAACGTATTGACCATAACGCGGAGGCAGAAAGAAATGCACATGCGCCTCATACCCCTGAGTCTTGTCGCTTTGGCCGCGTGCGCGGCGGCCGCAGCCGGCGAACAGCAGATCCAGCGGCCCTATCGCCTGGGCGATGTTGACTTGAAGGAAAGAGTCATCTGGGGAGGCCAGTGCCGAGAACCGCAGGGAAGCGGCCTGGCCTTCGGCGGACAGGACCAGGATGCCGACGATGGCCGCCCGCACACGCGCGTGTTGGAAGACGGCAAGTGGAAGGCCATCGACAACGAGTTGCGGGCCAAGAACCCTCTGCAACCGTTCCGCGAGCGGGCGTGGGCGATTCGCAACGAAGTGAAGAGCCTCCGCGCCCGGGCCCGCCGGCTCTACTTCCGGGGACTTGCTCCGGCCGAGGAGGCCACGTTGGTGAAGAAGGATCTGCTGCCGCTTTTCGAGAAGGCCTCCCGTGGACTTGCCTCGCTGGTCGAAGAACTCGGGCAGGTCCGCGTCGGGGAGTACGAATATCAGCAGGTCCGGTTTGCCTTGGATCATCTCGACCGAGTTCGGACCGGCATCTTCCCGTTTTCGACGGTGACCGCCGAAGCGATCAAGATGCTCCGCGAAGTACAAATCCACTTGGAGATCGCGGCCGAGGCCTTCGACGCGGAGCCCCCGCCGCGCGCGCTTGACTGCGGCGTGCCGCGAAAAGAGGATCGTACGGCGCCGGCCGCTCAAGGGATCATCTACAACGCCAAGACTAGGCAGTACGTCGTTTTCGGCGGCGATCACCTCGACTACCTGACCAACGATACCTGGGTGTTCGATCCGGCCGTACGGCGGTGGTTTCAGCAACATCCCGACGGTGCCCCACCGCCGCGCGCAAACCACCGCCTGGAGGCCGCCGGCGACGGCAAGGTGCGGATGACCGGCGGGTACACGTACAGCTCGAACACCGACTACTGCGGCGGGCAGTACCTGGACCGCGACGACGGCGCATGGGTCTATGACATTGAGCAAAACGTATGGACCGGCGGCACGCTCGTCCCGGCCGACAGCCGCGAGTACCGGACCGGGCCGTTCCATCCCGACCTTTACCTGCAAGGCGACAAACCGAGCGCCGCCAAGTTCGAGGCTTGGCTTTCCGAACTTCCCGTCAACGAGTGGGTGGTCACTGATCCGCCGTTTCGGCCGCGGTTGAATCGCGACTGGGGCGCCGCGCGGATCGACCCGGACCACGACGTGATGCTCCGTTGGAGCGGCGGGCACTCGGCGCACGGCGGAACCGACGTCCCCCATTTCCACTTCGCCACGAATCGCTGGGAGCTGCCGTTTGCGGTCGAATTCCCACTCGGGCAACTCTACGCCAACACGCGGTATCCGCAGGGGTTCAACTTCAATCTCCGTCCCTGGATGACCGGCCACACGTATCAGAACTACGCCTACGATCCGCCCAGCCGGCAGATGGTCAAGGCCGGCAGGCCGAGGCACTACTACGTCTACGATCCCCTGCTGGCCGACTGGGTCGGCCGCGGCCCGAAGCCGGCCGCCATGCAGTACAACAGTTGCTTCTACACGCTGACGCTCGTGGCCACGCCGCACGGGGCGGTCTGCTGGGACAAGAACGGGGCGGTCCACCGGTTCGCCTCCGCGGCCGACGGGTGGCGGAAGCTCGAACCGACCGGCGGGAGGCTGCC
>Ga0180437_10009056_pt1 | contig 12423 bp, 8 predicted proteins | sample SS_ome_4_FD_132410 | JGI IMG/M metagenome (GOLD analysis project Ga0180437, IMG submission 132410) | Hypersaline lake sediment archaeal communities from the Salton Sea, California, USA - SS_3_D_1 metaG | ecosystem: Environmental > Aquatic > Non-marine Saline and Alkaline > Hypersaline > Sediment...
ACCGTCTGGCCCAGGGGATCGAGGGCCACGAACTCGACCGGCTCAAGGCGCGGATCAAAAGCGCCCTGATCATGCAACAAGAGTCCAGCTCCGCCCGCAGCGCCACCATTGCCCGCGACTGGTATCATCTGGGCCGCGCCCGCACGCTGGACGAAGTGGAACGCCTGGTGGACGGACTGACCTGTGAGAGTATTAACGCCTACCTGGCCGAGCATCCGCCGGGGGATTATACGACGGTCACGCTGGGGCAGAGCGAGTTGGAAGTGAGGGGGTGAGAGGGTGAGGGGGTGACGGGGTGAGAGGGTGACAAGGTGAGAGAGTAAAGGCATCCACTAACCACTATCCACTAACCACTATCCACTACCTACTCGGGAGCATTGCTGTAGTAGAGTTGGGAGAGACGCGTTGAAGTTCAATAAGCACACGCTGGAGAACGGCTTGGAGATTGTGGCCGAGTGTAACGGCGACGCCCACTCGACCGCGCTGGGTTTCTTCGTGAAGACCGGCTCGCGCGACGAGACCGACGCGGTGGCCGGCGTGAGCCATTTCCTCGAGCACATGACGTTCAAGGGCACGCCCACCCGGTCGGCCGATGACGTGAACCGCGAGTTCGACGAGATCGGGGCCCACTACAACGCGTTCACCAACGAGGAGAACACCGTCTACTATGCGGCCGTGTTGCCCGAGTATCAGGATCACGCCGTGGAGTTGCTCGGCGACATTCTCCGCCCGTCGCTGCGCGAGGAGGACTTCGACACCGAGAAGCAGGTGATCATCGAAGAAATCCGCATGTACGACGACCAGCCGCCGTTCGGGGCCGACGAGAAGTGCAAGGCGGCGCACTACGGTTCGCACCCGCTGGGCCAAAGCGTGCTGGGGACCGTCGAGAGCATCGGCAACCTGCCGGTCGAGGCGATGCGCGAGTACTTCACCCGCCGCTACAGCCCGGGCAACGTCACCCTGACCGGCACGGGCCGGATCGATTTCGACGCCCTGGTGGCGTCCGCCGGGCGGTGGTGCGGCGATTGGGAGCCGGCGCCGAACGACCGCAAAGTGCAAGGGGCTACGCCGCATCCGGGCTTCGAGACAATCTACAAAGAAATCGCCACGCAGCAGTACTCGATGCAGCTTGCCGACGGGCCGGCCGCCGAAGACGACGACCGCTATGCCGCCAAGCTGTTGGCGACCGTATTGGGCGACGACTCGGGCAGCCGGCTCTATTGGGAGCTGGTCGACCCGGGGCTGGCCGAACACGCCGGCCTCAACCACTGCGAATACCAAGGGGCCGGGCTGATGATGACCTACCTCAGTTGCGATCCCGACTGCGCCGCCGACAACCTCCAGCGGATCCTCGACGTCTACCGCCGCGCCGAGGCCGAGGGGATCACCCCCGCCGAACTGGCCGCGGCCAAGAGCAAAGTCCGCTCCCGGATCGTGCTCTCCAGCGAGCGACCCCGCGGCCGGCTGTTTGCCGTGGGCATGGACTGGATCTACCGTCGCGAGTATCGCGCCGTGGAGGACGATCTCAGCGCCGTGGCGGCGATCACGGTGGACGAGGTGAAGGCCGTATTGGCCAAATACCCGCTCAGCCGCAGCACCACCGTGAGCATCGGGCCGTTGAGCGAGGTCTCCGCTCCCCAATAGGCGCCCCATCGAGAAAGCCGGGACATTCAAGAACGTGTTCTGCGGCTCATGCCAGACAGGGATCGGCTCGTACGACGGGCCTCCGAGCCCGTCGATTTCCGGCGGTCATATGACGCGTCGAAGGCTTCGGAGAGCCGCCACACCCGTTTCAACACGCGGTCTAACGCCACGCCCGACGGCCATCTGGTCGTCACCGCCGACGTGGCGAAGCGACTTGCACCGGCCGCCCAGACCGCTTAGACTGGAGGCCGTCTGAACATTGACGACCTCGGGCAGATTCGCCCGAAGCAGCCCTGCGAAAACCAATGCGCTTGAAAACCACAAGGAGCGAAGACCATGGCACGTAACCAGTGGAAACGACGCGATGTACTGCGAACCGGGGCGGCCGCCCTGGCGACCCCGTATCTGATCCCCTCACGCGTACTGGCCGCGCCCGGGCGCCCCGGCGCCAATGATCGGGTGAACGTGGCGATCATCGGGCTGGGCGGCCGGGCACGCGCCGTCGCCGGCACCTGCCTGCGCGTGCCCGAGATGCGGATCGTGGCCGTCTGCGATTGCTACGCTCCGCTCTGCGACCAGTTCGTCCAGTCCGTCGGCAAGGACCAGAAATGGGCCACCTACGACGACTTTCGCAAAATGTACGATCAGGAGAAGCTCGACGGCGTGATGATCGAGACGACCACCCACGCCCGCGGCTGGGTGATGGTGCACGCCGTGCAGGCGGGCATGGACGTCTACATCGAGAAGCCGATGTGCCTGACGATCGCCGAAGGCCGCTATATGGTCACCGCGGCCCGGAAGTACAACCGCGTGACCCAGGTGGGCACCCAGCAGCGCTCGATGCCGATCAACAACTGGGCCAGCGACCTGGTCAAGAACGGGGCGTTGGGCAAGGTTCACACGGTGTTGGCCCCCAACTTCGTCGGTCCCGACCGCTGGAAAGCCTCGCCCGGCGAGACCATGCCCCAGGGCGGAAGCGACCAGTGGTGGGACGTCTGGACCAATCAGGCCGAGATGCGCCCGTACCAGCGACAGCTTCACCGCGGTTGGGCCCGCTGGTGGGCCTACGACGGCGGCGGCCTGTGTTTCGGCGTGACCGGTTGGGGGACCCACTCCTACGACCAGGTCCAACGCGCCCTGGGAACCGACGATACCGGACCGGTCGAGGTCGTGCTGGAGGAGCCGGTCAAGGTGATGCCCACCGGCAAGTTCACGACGCCCCCGGGCGATCTCGACACGGGCGTGGGCTACCACGGCATGGCCAAGCCGGTGGTCGGACCGCGGGCGAAAGTCCGCATGAAATTCGCCTCCGGCACCGAGCTGAGGCTCCACATCGACGGCGATTGGGGACCGGGGCTGGGAGCCGTTTTCGTGGGCGAGAAGGGAAAGCTCGAAATCAACCGCAACAAGATCGCCAGCAACCCCAAGGAACTGGTCGAGTCGCCCGATAACCCCGGCCCCAACCGGAAGCCCGAGACGCAGTACCACGTTGAAAACTGGATCGAGTGCATCAAGACCCGACAGCGCTGCACGGCCGACATCGAGATCGGGCTGCGTGCCACCACGCTTTGCTATCTGGTCAACATCGTTCGCGACGTCGGCCGGGTGGGTGAGACGCTCCGCTGGGATCCCGTGGCCGAACGTTTCACCAATTGCGACGAGGGAAACAAGCTGCTCTCGCGTCCGCGCCGCAAGGGCTGGGAGTTGCCCGAGTTAACGTAGTGCTCTGTCAAACCCAAAATGATGGGTGCCATGCCCATGCTTGCGTGGGCATGCCGAAAACTTCGACCAACATGCCCACGCAAGCGTGGGCATGGCACCCGGCTCAGATACTTGAGGTCCTGGCAACCGGAGGTAACCTATGCATCTGAATCGTCGCCGCTTTCTGGAAGTAACCGCCGGTGCGGGTGCCGTGTCGTGTGCCGCCGGTCTTCGAGCCGCCGCCGCAGAGCCCCGGCCCTCGGTGGCCGCGTTGGATCGGGCCGCAGCGACGCCCGTGTTGGACGTCGAAGCGTTGAAAGAGCCGGTGATCATCGACTCGATCGACCTGCTGCACAAGGGCGGAGAGTACTTCGTGCACGTCCGATCCAAAGACGGCGCGGAGGGCATCTCCTTGACCAACGGCCGGGCCGGATACCTGCACCCGATCCTCAATCAACTGGTCGTCCCCTACTTCCTCGGAAAGGACGCCCGGCAGATCGAATCGCACTTGTTCGGCGTCTACCGGTTCCGCAGCAACTACAAGCTCCAGGGTCTGGCGCTTTGGTGTCCCGTGGCCTGGGTCGAGTTCGCCGTGCTGGATATGCTGGGGCGGATCGCCAACCGTTCGCTGGGCGAGCTGCTCGGCGGCGTGATTCGCCAGAAGGTACCCTACTACATCGCCAGCGGCCGCCGCGATTCGACGCCGCAACAGGAGGCCGACTACCTGGCCCGATTGGTCGAACAGACCGGCGCCAAGGCCGTGAAGTTCCGGGTCGGCGGCCGCATGAGCCGCAACGCCGACTCCTTGCCGGGGCGTACCGAGAAGCTGATCCCCCTGGCGCGCAAGGTCCTCGGCGACCAGATCGATCTGCACGCCGACGCCAACAGCTCGTACGACCCGCCCCAAGCGATCGAAGTGGGCCGAATGCTGGAGGACGTAGGCGCGGTCTACTTCGAGGAGCCGTGTCCCTTCGATCATCTGGAAGACACCAAGCGCGTGACCGACGCGCTGAGGATCCCGGTGGCGGGCGGCGAACAGGAATTCAGCCAGCGCCGGTTCCGCTGGATGATCCACCATCGCGGCGTCGACATCGTGCAGCCCGACCTGCACTACTACGGCGGACTGATCCGTTCCATTCGGGTGGCGCGGATGGCGGCGGTCGCCAAGATGCCGACCACCGTCCACATCTCCGGCGGCATGGGATTCGTCTATATGCTGCACTTCGCCTCGTGCACGCCCGACGTCGGCGCCTATCAGGAATACAAACGGGGTATCGACAGATTCGCGGATTGGTTCAGCCCGCGTCTGAAGGCCGAAAACGGCGCCATGTCGGTGCCCACCGGTCCGGGCGTGGGCATCATCGATCTTCGCGGCGTCCTTCAGAACGCGAAGCAGGTGACTTAGAACTCGTACAGGAACAACTTCCGGTGTACAGAAGGGGACAGTCCCATTTTCGCTCCGCGAAAATCGGGACAGTCCCCAAGTAATTCCCGTACGAGCCCATAACGCCATACGGCAAGGAGGATCACAAGATGTCGAAACGCACGGGCTGTTTCCTGGCCGCCCTGGCCGCCTGGCTCCTGGTTGCCGACCGAGGCGAGGCCCAACCGGCTGCCCGCGGACCGCGGCCGAACATCATCCTGATCATGGCCGACGACATGGGCTTCTCCGACCTGGGATGCTACGGATCGGAGATTCTCACGCCCAATCTCGACAAGCTGGCCAAGGGCGGGCTGCGGTTTCTACAGTTCTACAACGCGGGCCGATGTTGCCCCACCCGGGCGGCGCTGATAACCGGGCTGTACCCGCATCAGACGGGCGTGGGGCACATGATGAACGATTACCGCCGCCCCGGCTACCGGGGAAACCTCAACAACACCTGTGCCACCATCGCCGAGGTCCTTAAGGCGGCCGGGTATCAGACGATGATGTGCGGCAAGTGGCACCTGACCCGATTCGTCGCCCCCGAAGGGCCTAAATACAACTGGCCGCTGCAACGCGGCTTCGAGCGGTTCTACGGGACGATTCACGGGGGCGGCAGCTACTTCGACCCCGTCACCCTCACCCGCGACAACCATTTCGTCCGGCGCCAGCAAATGGGCGAGTATTACTATACCGACGCCATCAGCGATCGGGCGGCCGAGTACGTCGAACAGGCCGCCCGCTCCAACAAACCCTTCTTTCTCTACGTGGCCTATACGGCCCCGCACTGGCCGCTGCACGCGCCGACCGGCGTTGCCCGGCGGTATCGGGCGAAGTACGCCATGGGCTGGGACGCCCTGCGCGAAGAGCGCCATCGGCGGATGATCACGCTGGGAATCGTCGACCGCCGCTGGCCGTTGACGCCTCGCGACTCGCGTGTCAAGCCCTGGGAGCAGGAACCCTACAAGCAATGGCACCAGCAGCGGATGGAGGTCTATGCGGCCCAGATCGACGTGATGGACCAGGGCATCGGGCGGATCATGGAGAAGGTCCGCCAGGTCGGGGCCGAGCGCAATACGCTGGTGATGTTTCTGGCCGACAACGGCGGCTGTGCCGAGGAAATCGGTTCCCACTGGAAGGGATTGCACATTCCGGAAAGAACCTTCGCCGGCCGGCCCGTGCAGCTCGGCAACAATCCCAACATCATGCCCGGACCGGAAGAGACCTATCAGAGCTACGGCATCGGCTGGGCCAACGCCAGCAACACGCCCTTCCGGCTCTACAAGCACTGGGTCCACGAAGGCGGCATCGCCACGCCGTTTATCGCCTACTGGCCCGGGGTGATCACCGAGGGCGGCCGCCGCACCAACCAGGTCGGCCACGTGATCGACGTGATGCCCACCTGCGTCGAGCTGGCCAAGATCCGCTACCCGGCCAGCCTGGGTGGATACAAGCTCACGCCGCCGGCCGGCCGCAGCCTGGTGCCCATCTTCCGCGGCCAGACCCGCCAGATCGGGCAGCTCTTCTGGGAGCACGAGGGCAATCGGGCCGTGCGCAGCGGAAAATGGAAACTGGTCTCCAAGTATCCCGGTCCATGGGAACTCTACGACATGGAGACGGACCGCACCGAGATGAACAACCTGGCCGAGAAATTCCCCGTCATGGTGGAAGGCCTTTCCTCGGCGTACGAGAACTGGGCCAAGCAAGCGAACGTCGAACAGTGGAGGAAATGATCATGGATCGTAGCACCGATGGAGCGGCGACCGAACGTCTCAATCGCCGTCGATTCCTGGAAACTGCCGGGGCCGCCGCCCTGGCCGCAGCGAGTCCGTCGACCGTGCAGTGCGCCACCGGGCCGAAAAGCAACAGCGCCGTCAACGTGCTCTTCCTGATGACCGACGAGCAGCACCACCGCTCGCTTTCGCTGACCGGCAACCCGTACGTCGAAACGCCGCACATGGACCGCATCGGCCGCGAAGGCGTCTGCTTCAACAACGCCACGTGCGTCACGCCCTATTGCTCGCCGTCGCGGGCTTCGATCCTGACGGGACTCTATCCGCACACGCACGGCATCCTCACCAACGTCTCTCCCAGTCGCAACAACCAGCCCCCGTTGGATCAGGACGCGTTCCCCAACACCGAAACGATCCTGCACGACCAGGGCTACGCCACCGGCCATCGCGGCAAATGGCACCTGGGCGACAAGGGCGACTTTGACTGTTACGAGTCGTTCAGCTACGCCGGCAAGACCGGCCGGCAGTACCGTGCCTTCCTGGACGAGCATCTGCCTGCCGCCCGGTTCGCCGATCATCCCAGTCCGGGCCAATACCTGGGCCGGCCGGTGGAGATGATTCCGACCGTCGAGAAGGGCTACCACGCGTTCCACGGCGTCCCCAACAACCCGCTGGCGTACATCTCGATCATCGGGCGCAGCGTGATCCCCCCGCGGCTATTACCCGAAACGCAGATCACCAACCAGGTGCTCGAGTTGCTCGACCGAAACGTCCGGAAGAACTTCATGATCACGGCCTCGTGGAGCCCGCCGCACGACCTTTGGGTGATCCCGGAGCCGTACTACGGCCTCGTCGACCGGGCCAAGATCGAGCTGCCCGGCAGCACGGACCTGCCCGAGTGGGACCGCCGCGGCGCAAGCAAGCGGCTGGGCGACGTAATGGGACCCGAGGGAACTCGCGAATACGCCGCCATCTACCACGGCATGGTCAAGTACATCGACGACCAGCTCGGTCGCGTGTTGAAGAAGCTCGACGACCTGGGGCTGGCCGACGATACGCTGGTCGTCTTCACCAGCGACCACGGCGACATGGTCGGGGCCCACGGCTGCATCGGCAAATCGATCTTCAGCTTCTTCGACGACCTGGTGCGCATTCCCCTGTTGATGCGTCTGCCCGGCCGCATCCGGCCCGGCACGGTCGTCGACCGGCCCGTCAGCCAGATCGACTTCATGCCCACCATTCTCGACTACCTCGGGCAGCCCGTGCCGGAGAAGATCCACGGGCGTTCGATGCGTCCGCTGGTGGAGGGCCGCGACGTCCCGTGGCGCGAGCACGCCTTCTGCCAACGGGCCAACCAGGGTCGGATGCTCCGCACGGAGCGCTACAAGTACGTTTGCCGCCCGAATTCCAAGTTGGCGGCGCTGTACGACCTGAAGAACGATCCGCACGAAGATCGCAACCTGGCGACGGATCCCGCCCACGCCAAGACCGTCCGCCAGATGCACCAGCGTTTGCTGGAAGTGATGGCTGCTGACGGTGATCTGTTGCGGGAGAAAGAACCTGTCCCACCCGCCGAGATGGAACCCGCCGAAAGTGTAAAATGAAAGCCTGACCGCTTCCGTTTCGACGCTGGCGAGCGTCGCCCCTTCGAAACTGACGTGCGTCAGAAGTTCCATGAAAGGAGTCTTTGCTATGTGCAAGCACGTTCAAGCAAGGTCACCGCGATTCAGGAGTTGGCTGCTTCGATCCGAAAACGACAACGTCTTCCTGCTTCTCGCAGTACTGCTTGCAGGCCTGGGAGGGTGCTCCAGCACGCCAAACACTTGTCTTACGAAGCCGGAAGCCGTGACTCAGGTAACTGTCTACGAGGTTAGAACTAGCGGTGAGATTCCGGTTCAGACGATCGGTGACTCCACACAAATCAAAGAAATCACGACATTTGTAACAAGAACGGACAAGCGTTGGAAAGTGGTGTGGGATACGCCAAGATCGGGAGCCGTTCGCGTGGATCTTGAAGACGGGGCAACGCCGACTACTGGGTGGGCGGCCTGTCAACTCAGATTGTGGCGCGGCGGAATTACGTGCCGCATTGACGGGAAACGCTATTGGCAAGCCATGTCAAATGAAGATCAAGAGGCCCTTTGTGAGTTGTTGAATATCAGCACAGACCTACTGGATCGCCGGCCTCCGGAACAAGAGGAAATCGGGGATGGGTAGGCGATTGGCCACGAGCCCCTGGAGCAGGACTCAGATGACAAACGCATCAGGAACGAGACGACGGCTGCTCCTCTCTTTCGTGGGCGTGGTCAGCGTTCTCGTGATTGGGGCGTCCGTATGGCGCATCGTCCGTTGGGCCAACATGACGAAGGCTGAATTCTATGGCTACGGGCAACTCGTACATGATGGCGAATTTGAGGAGATTCGCCTTCGGCTACGAAGAGCCAAGCCAGTCGAGAAGATCCAGTGTGTCCTGGCGCTCAGTGACAACCCGGTTTCCGAGGGGATGGATATTCTGAATGCTCTGGCTTCGGACGATCATTCAGCTGTACGTGCAGCGATCGCACAGCACCTTGATCAATTACCGAGCGAATTCGCCGGCGAGTTGGCCGCGAAATTGGCCTCGGACCCGCACCCGACGGTCTCAGAGATGGCTAAGACGTATCTAGAGGACTCCGGCGGGTAGCCCCGATGATTTTCCGGAGTGGGTCTTCCATGCGCGCAGACTCTTTCGGAGAATCGTCGGGGTTGCCTTGGCAACAAGAGGATTGCATCGACCGCTTGGCGAGGGAGTCCTTGAGCGGGCTGGTGGTCAGGGGCTAGGAACTAACCGCCTCGGTTCCTTCGATCCGCGCGACGGCGTCGCTGCCGCGACCGGCTTGGGAAGCACCTTCGGGGCTGGAGCCGGGGGCTTCGTCGCAGCGGGCGGTGGCGGCTTCGATGTCGGCGGCTTGACCGGGGCCGTGTGGGCGGCCGGAACGACGGCTGCGGAGGCGGCCGGCGGCTTCTTCGCGGCGACCTTCGTTTCGGCCTTGGCGGGGCTCTCTGGGGCCTTCGGCTCGTTGGCTTTTTTCGCGAGCAACGCCTCGCCGGCCGACTCCTTGTCCGGCTCGGTGAAATAGGCCTCGTCGGCCACCGAAACGAGCCCTTGCTTGTGGCCGGTCTCACCGGGAGTGATCAAGGGGATCTTGATCTTGCTGCCGACGAACTTCGTGCCCTGGAAAATGGTGCCGCGTTCGAACGGTCCGGCGCCCAGCACCCAGATGTTCTTGGCCTTGCTCTCCACCGGAATCGTGCCCGACTGCCACACCGGGCGCCCCGTCGTCCGGTTGTACGCAAACACGGCGATCTTGGCCACGGCCCGCTGCTCGGTTCGCTGGGCCAGGGGCATGTCCGGGATGCTGGCGGGAATGCCGGGGACGGGCAACATTCCGGTGATTTGGGTGGCCGGCATCCCGACCATCACGTCCCGGCGATCGGTCCCCACCGCCCCGGCCCGGATCTCCACCACGTAGTCCGCCGCCTCACGCGTCTCTTTCACGATGCAGCCGGACGCCAGCATGTGCTGCCGCATCAGGCTGACCAGGTAGGCCGCGTCGGTCACCCCGCTCAGCGCCGTCGAGTCGAGGTAGACGCTCTTTCCGGCCACCGAGCAGAAATCGAGCTTGCTGACGGCCCGGTCCATCGCGTCGGAGATCAGCAACTGTTCGGTGGCCGTCCGCCGCGTGTCGGTCCACTTGGTGGTCCCGCATCCGGCCAGCGTAACACAGCAGATGAGAACCAGGGGCAAAGAAGATCGCTTCACAAACATACAAAACGCGGCTGGTGGCCCCAGCCAAAGGAGGGTTCAGCGTTCGGGGTTCAGGGTTCAGGACTTTGCGGTGACGATTCGAGCCGGAGTGCTGAACCCTGCCCACTGAACCCTAAACCCTTCTCGTAAAAGGACCTGCAAACATGTGCGCACCGTGCGCAAAAGTCACGATCAAGGACTCCATATGCATACCGTCGGTTTATCAACTCACTATCGGCAATTCGTTGCCGGGAAAGAAAGGAATCGGAGGGAGAATTAACGAAAATGGAACTGGCGGGATGCGGGCGAAATAGGTAGAATACGCAAGACTTGAAATAGCTGGGGCGCCGAGGCAAAATGGACGTTCCGCGGCCAACGACCTCGACACATGGCCGGGCCCTCGGAAGGCCCATACCCGACTTGACGGTCCCATCACAGAAAAGGAGCAACAAGCTATGCAACAACTCGGCCCCAAACGCGTTCTGATACTGATCGCCGTCCTGCTCGCGGCCACGCTGATCGCATCGGTCGCCTTCACGGCCGAGCCGGCGAGGATCTCGCTGGTGGGCAAGGACCTGTCGACTTGGCGGGGCGATACCGGCGACTGGCTGATTGCCGGCCAGGCGCAGATGGACCCCGCCGACAACAAGCGGCTGACCTTCAAGGACGGCGTTGGTGTGCTGGTCAACGGCAAGGCCGGACGCACAAGGAACCTGTTGAGCAAGCACGAGCACGCCGACGTGGAGGCCCACATCGAGTTCATGGTGCCGGCCGGCTCCAATTCCGGTGTCTACTTCCAGGGTCGCTACGAGATCCAGATCCTCGACAGTTGGAAAGTCGAGCAGCTCAAGCACGGGGATTGCGGCGGTATCTACCAGCGCTGGAAGGACGGCAAGAGTTTTGAAGGACATCCGCCCCGGCTCAACGCCAGCCGGCCGCCGGGTGAGTGGCAGACGTTCGACGTGATCTTCCGCGCGCCGCGATTCGACGCCGACGGCAAGAAGATCGCCAACGCCCGGTTCGTCAAGGTGGTCCACAACGGCAAGGTCGTGCACGAGAACGTCGAAGTCACCGGCCCCACGCGGGCGGCAACCTACGGCGATGAGAAGCCGCTGGGGCCGCTGATGCTCCAGGGCGACCACGGCCCGGTGGCCTATCGCAACCTCTGGCTGCGTCCGATTGCACCGAAAAAATAGATGATGTGGGCTCGGCGGCAACCTACACTTGAGGGGGTGCTTCGGACGTTTGACCCCAGAGCGCTGGACGTGCGCAGACGCCGCGTCAAAGCGCTCCAAGATTTCCATACGATGATTCATCCGCGGCCCGGATGTCTTGCAGGCAGTTTGTAGTGACCGCATTCATGCGGTCTTACCCCGGTTCCGCCCGGTTCGACCCGATGAATCGGGTCACTACGAACTGCCTGTGAATGATTCGGGCCGGAAAGCTGCGGTGCGAGAAGGGACATGGTTGAAGAGTCTCAACCGGGTCGGGCAAGGAGCCGGCTGCTGAACCTGGCCGCTTACGCGGTTGGCGTCTTGGCGCTGTTGGCCATCGGGGGTGGCCTTTGCGCCTATCTGATTTGGACGAAGCCCGGAACGAGCGGCACACCGCAGCCGGATCGCGGGCGCTTGGTACGGGTCTTTCAAGCCGAGAAGACCTCCCATCGCGTCGCGATCACCGCCTTCGGCACCACGCGGGCCAGCGAACAATGGGCAGCCATCGCCGAGGTGACAGGCCGGGCCGTGACGGTCCATGCCCACTTCGAACCGGGCGAGATTCTGCCGGCCGACGCGTTGTTAGTGATGATCGATCGGACCGACTATGACCTGGCGGTGAAACGATTTCGGGCCGAGGCCCTGGCCACGAAGGTCCAATTGGACGAGCTGGACCAGACCGAGGAGAATCTGAAGCAGATTCTCAAGCCCCAAGAACGTCAACTGGCCCTGGCCCGGTCGGAATACGAGCGGCAGTACGAGACGTTTCAAAAGCGGGCCATTTCACTGAGCGTGCTGCAGGCCGCCGAGGCCGCCTACGTGACGAACCTCACCACGGTGCAGCAGACGCGAAACAGCCTGGCGTTGCTCGGCGACCAGCGGGCCCGGAACAAGGCGCTGCTCGAAGCGGCCAACGCCCAA
>Ga0180437_10009057_pt1 | contig 12422 bp, 10 predicted proteins | sample SS_ome_4_FD_132410 | JGI IMG/M metagenome (GOLD analysis project Ga0180437, IMG submission 132410) | Hypersaline lake sediment archaeal communities from the Salton Sea, California, USA - SS_3_D_1 metaG | ecosystem: Environmental > Aquatic > Non-marine Saline and Alkaline > Hypersaline >...
ATTAAATTCGATATGATCATATTTTTTTATTTTTGTAAAATTATATTTTAAAATTCTATAAATATCATTATATTCTTTTTTTCTATTTTTATAAATATTAAATTCGTGATAGTTTAAAATGTGTGGAAATATTTGTAAGAGTTTTCCTAAATAAATATTATTTTTATGATTAATGTAGGAATAAATATCATAAATATTTTGTAGGTTTAAATTTTGCATTTGTTATAATATAAATAGATAATAAATTCAAATTAATAATAATGGAAACTTTAGAATTGATAATAATATTTTTATTAATATTTTTAGTAATAATGATAGGAATTTATTTAATATTAAATTATAAAAAAATAATTTTATTAATAAAAAATATATTTAGTTGTAATAAAAAATTAATAATTGGGAGTAATGAAAAAGTATTTAAAAATAATGAAAAGGTATTTGGAAATTTTGAGAAGGAAACATTAGATGATTTAAAAAAAGAAATTGATCCTAAATATTTGTATACTAAATATCCAAAATTTTGTTGTGATAAAGATCCTGACCCAATGTTTGAAATTGGTGATTTAAAATGGGATAAGGATGATGATACAATATTAGAGAAGATGGATTTATTAGATATGAAGGAGGTAATAGATGAGGATACAAGATTTTTATATTATTTAATGTGTTCACCAAAAATGAAATGCCTTGTAAGTTTTAATAAAAAATTGGATGAAAAAAATTATATTTATAAAAAGGAATTAAAAGATATTGATTATTATAAAAATATATTTTATCAAGTTGGACTTATGAATTTGTCAAATGATATTACAAAACATTCTAAAATATTTGATGAATATATGGATGATGTATTAGATGGACTTCCAAAAAAAATCAATATATATATATATTTCTTTGAAGACCCAACTAAAATTAATAAACAATATAATGAAAAATTAATTATTGAAAATTCTAATTTTTATAATTTAATATTAATTGGAAAATTAGTTTTAAATAAAAATAGTTTAGAATTTTTACAAGTTCAAGATCTTAATGGTTTTAATGCTAAAGATAAAATGCTTTCTAGAATTAAACTTAATTCTTATATTAAATATTTAAATACTAAAGTTAGTTTATTAAATCAAACTAAAATTACAACACATCATGGTATTCTTACGTATTATATTGGATTAAGAGGTATTAGTGATTTAGATGTAATTATATATAATGATGACGAAAAATTAAACGATATAGATAAATATTTAAAATATGTTGGTATTGATAAATTTACAAAAGATAGTTATGATACATCTTTAGCCCATATTATTGAAAGAAATTCTAATCACACATATCCTAATATTAAATATTATTATGGAAATCTAAAATATTTTGGATATATTTTTGGTATAACTTGCGTCAATCTTTATTATAATATGCGATCACGATTTACTAGACAACGCCCAAAAGCACTTGCAGAAATTATCGCATTTAATAATAAAAATCCAAAATATAAATACCCACTACCACCACTACCACAATTTAAATATATTTACTCTTATGGTAATACTAAAACGTATATTACTGATCTCGATATCATATTATGCCAAAAAGATCCTGCACTTCGTAAAGCACATCCAAATATGTTAACTGATAGAAAACCTATTAATAAATATAAATTTTTAAATACTATCTTATTTTATTTAAAAACTTCCTATAATATTAAACATTTTAATAAATCCAAACTTGAAAAATTATTTAATGAAGATTCTTGCGAACTTGAAGACTATGATAAAAAACTTAAAGAACTTAGACAATAATAATACTCTCTTTTTTTATTATACACACTTACTCCGTTTAATTTACCAGAAAAAATTTTATTTATATTATAAGAGAAGATTGAAATGACAAATGTTGTAAATAACGTAGATATACACGATTTTAGAGTGCAATTCGAAAAAAATAAATACGGCGCCGAATTAATCAAATTTATTTCCAATCCAAATTATATCGCCGAAAAAGGTTCAGACGATGTTAACATATTTAGTCCAGTTTACGGATGCAAAAATATTCCACCTAATAAATTACACACTTTCTTCGACCTTCTTGAAAATTGTAGAAAAGAAAATCTATTCTTAAACTTCGCTGAAAAACAAAATGCAAATTCTTCTGGTATTGTTTTAGACTTCGATATACTACAAAATAATAATCAAAGCTTAATATCTGATAAAGATTTTACTAAAATCTGCCAAAGAATTTCACAACATATTAATAGCATCATTGAATTACCTGATGATATTGATATTCCTATGTTAATTATTAAAAGAAATCAATTAAAAGAAATTAATGAAAATGAACATGTTATTTTTAAAGATGGTTTTCATATTATTATTCCTAGTATCAAAATTAATCGTCCTACTAAAAGATTCTTAATTGATAAAATTAGAGAAAAACAAACCGTTGAAAAAATATTAAAACATGTAGATATTATTAATAAAGGTGAAATACTTGATAATTGCAGCGCACATTTTCCTGTTTATTTTACTGGCGGCGCAAAACCTGGAAAAATCCCTGATAGTATTTATGGTATTTATAATGTTAATATTACTGACGAAGATTTTATCACTACTACTAAAATTAATACAGATGATTATCCTGATAATATTTGTTGGGAATTCTCATTAAATTATGAAACTAATAAAAAATGGATTAATAAAATTAATTATAAAAATAAATCTAAGTATGATGATAAAATACAAAAATATAATGAAAATAAAATTAACATTGATGAACATACTGATATGAATGAATCTTTATCTTTATTATCTATTATGAATCCTGAAGCTAACTTATTAAAACAATATTTAGATATACTTCCTAGTAAATACTATGATGAATATGAACATTGGTTTAAAGTTATGTGTGCTATTGCTAATACTAATATAGAATATAAATTAATTGCTGAATGGTTTAGTAGAAAATCTGTTAATAAATTTGACAAAAATGATTTTGATAAATATTGGGATGAAATTAATAATAGTCATAGTAAAAAAAGAATCTCTATGTTGTCTATTAAATATTGGGCAAGAACTGAATCACCTGAAAAATATAAAGCTATTAATAAAGAATCTTATTATGAATATTTTATTACTAAAATTTATGAAAATGATGGTGATGTTGGACACTTTACTGTCGCTAAATTATTAAAAATGATGTTTGGTGATAAATTTTTAGCTGCTTGTAATAATGGTAAACCAATTTGGTATGAATTTGTTATTAAAGGTGATAGAATGAAACATGGACAATTATGTAAGTGGAGACAAGAAGGAATTAATGGTCCAAGTAATTTACATAATTATATTTCTGAAAAATTACCAACACTTTTTAATAAATCTATCGAACATATGACTGAACGTCAAAATACTGTTCAAGAAGATAATCTTAGAAAATATTATGCAAGAGTTATTAAAGATTTAAAAATGAGTAAGAGAAAATTAGAAACTAATAATTTTTGTAATGCAACAATTTCTAAAGCTGCACATTTATTTAAAGATTATAATTTTTTAAATGAAGTTGATCAAGATGAGTTAACACTTGGAGTTGGTAATGGCATTTTATATCTTGGAAAACAATGTAAATTAATTAGTGGTTTTCATGAGCATAAAATTAGTTTATCTACATTTGTTGATTATTATCCATATGATCCAAATAATCCATATATAAAAGAATTAGAAAAAGTAATTCATGAAATTATAATAGAAGATGATATGTATCATTGGACATTAGTATGGTTAGGAAGTAGTATTGATAATAGAATTAAAAAAGCAAAGGCAATTCAGTTTCAAAATAATGGAAGTGGTGGTAAAAGTTTTTTAGCAGAAATGGTAATTGCTGCACTTGGTGATTATGCTAGAAAATTATCAAAGGCTATTATACTTAAATCTACTAATGGAAGACAAAGTGCTAATACTGCAACACCTGCAGAAATGGACGCTATTAATAAACGTTTTGGTTATATTTCTGAAACCGATCCTAATGATTTTTTAGATGATAGTAAGTTTAAAGAATTTATTTCAGGTGAAACTCAAACTGGTAGATTCTTACATCAAAATCAAATTAATTATAAAGTTAATATGAACCTCTTAAGTATCTCTAATTTCCCTTTTAATGTTGATTCATTCGATGAAGGAACTTGGCGTCGTATCGGTTATTATACATGTAAAATAACTTTCGTTGAAGATCGTAAGCCAATTGGAAAATGGGAAAGAAAAGCTAATCCTAAAATTAGACACTATAATAAAAAAGATGAATATAAACAAGCAATGTTATCTATACTTGTCCATTATTATGAAATATTTATAAATAAATATGATAGTAATATTGATAATGTTCCTTGTCCAACTTTAAAAAGAGAAACAGAAATTTATAGAAATACTCAAGATACTATTAATAGATTTATAACAGAAAGAGCTGTTAAAACTTCAGTTGACTATGAATGTTCTATTACAGAAATTGTAAAATTATATTTAGATTGGTATTCTATTAATATTGGTAATAATAAAAAAATGAAACCAAGTGAATTAATTAATACTTTTAAAAATTCTAGAATTAGAAAATATTTAACAACATCTACTAATAAAGAATTAATTATTAAAGGTTGCAGATTTACTACTCCTGAAGATCCAATCGAAGATGATGAAGTTTACTTATGTATTAAAAAAAATTCAAAAAATAATTTAAAAAATTTAGAAAGTTCAAAAAATAATTCTGAAAATAAAAAAAAATTAGAAAATAATATTGGAGATATAAATAATTTATTATAAATTTTATTATAGAATTTATTAAACTAATTCTATATTTTTTTCATTTTTTAATAACAATATTATTTTTTTGTAAAATTGAAACAAACATATAAATATAAATGATAATATAAATAAAATTATTGTAATCCAAAATAATATTTTGTATTGATATAATAAATATGCAGATTTAAATATTATACCACTAATAAATAATATTACTAAAAAGAATACTACAATTATTGAAAGTAATACTAAAATTATTAGTGTTAATATTATTAACTCTAAAAATTTAAAAAATACAAATTTAACTAAATCATGAATTAATATTACTATTTTATAAAATAAATTTAAATCACCATTATTATAATTATTACGAATATTTTGAAAATGACTAATATCATTTTCTGTGTTTGATAAAAAGTTTGTTAATAATATTGATGTTAATATATTCTTATCAAATTTTTTTCCATTGTATATATCAAATTCATCTGGGATATCTGGAATATTTTGTAATTTAATTGTCATTCTGGTATTTTTATTAAAAAAATTCAATTTTTGAAAAATCTAAATATTATTTTTAAAAACATAAAAAGTATTTTTGAAAAAACTAAATATTTAAAAAAGTATTTTTTGAAAAACTAAAAATCTAAAAAAGTATTTTTGAAAAACTAAAAATCTAAAAAAAATTAATATAATGATAAACTTATAAATTTATCAATATATATATATATTATTTTATATTCTTAATTAAAATTATTATTTAATATTCATTCTTCTGCTTGAAAATTCATTATCACATTTAATAATGATCCCCAATTATAAATATCCATATCACTTTTATTTAATTTTAACTTAATTTCAAAACCACGTCTTTTATATTTTATTATTCTATGTTTTGCTATTCTCATGTTCTCATTATTCGTTAAATCTTCTGGAGTAAATTCTACACTTCTTGATATTATTGATTTTGGTTCTGATATTTCTAAATGAAAACCATCATACCAATTCTTTATAAAATCAAAATCAAAATTTCTTAATATATGATATTTTGGATTTACATCTACTACTATTACTTGAACTTTTTCTATTATATAATTTTTACATTTTATATCTATTGGAAAATCATATATTGATACTAATCCATAATCATTACTTCTTTTATTTACTTTTATACCTTTACTTTCTTTTTGTCCTTCATATTCTTTTTCTAATTTTTCAAATTCTTCTTCATATTCTTTATATTCTTCTTCAAATTCTTTATATTCTTCTTCAAATTCTTCTTCATATTCTTCTTCAATAAATTCTGTTGAATCTGAATTGAAATCAATAAATTCTGTTGAATCTGAATTGAAATCAATCTTTGTATATTTATCACCCCTATTATATTCACCATTTGATAAATTTATCATTCGTAATTTTAAATTACTTATTATTTGATTTTTAATATTTTCCATAAAATTATTTCTTTCAACTTTAATATTATCTTTACCTTTATAATATTCTTCTGCTGATTTTTTTCTATTAGAATTATTTCTTTCAACTTTAATATTATTTTTACTTTTATAATATTCTTTTGCTGACTTTTTTCTATTACGATTATTTATAGTTATTTTATTAGGAGGATTAATTTTTTCGTCAAATTTTTTATATTTATTACCATTAATATTTATTATAATATTTTCATTTTCATAATTATTTTTATTTTCATAATTATTTTTATTTTTAAAATCAGTTTCATCTTCATAATTATTTTCATCTTCATAATTATTTTCATCTTCAGAATCTGATATTAATGGAGGTAAATCATCATATGGGCACATTGGTGAAGTTTGCTGATTGCAAACTTTTTCCTGAGAAACCCGGACAGAATATAAATAATTATCTAAATTAATTTTAGAATTTCCAAAAGTTTCTCTTATATATTTAAGAAACTCATTAGAATTATTTTTATGAACATAAATATCTATATCAACTTTTTCATTTTCATTATATATTGGAGATATTAAATTTAATAAACTTGAGCCTGATACAATTGCACCATGTCTTTTTAATTGTTTATTAAAATCTGCAAATATATTTTCTTCACTTGATATATTTTTTAATATTTTTTCAAACTTCATTTTAAATTTATCTTGAACTAATTGATCTAAATCTAATTCATATAAATATTTATAATCTAATTTATCATAAAAATATTTCCGAAATACTAATGAGTTTACAAAATCATCATTAGTTTTACAATACTCTAAAAAATTATTTTGCTCTAATAAATGACTTACAATATAATATATTTTTTCATTATTATCTATAATTATATTAAAATCATCTGGATTATTTTCAATATCTAAAATAGATGTTTTAATTTCATTAATTAATTTTTCAATAATATAATATTTGCTGTTTAAATTCATAATTTTTTTATTTAATATAATTTTGTTTAATATAATTTGTATAATCTTAAATTCAATTTTAACAAAAAAATAATTTTTAACAAAAAATATATTTATCTTAAATTTTTTATTAAATTTATAATTTTAGTTATAACTTTGTAGTAATATCTGATGTTAAATTTTCAATTTCAGTTTTCTTTTTACTAAAATTGATTTCTTCTAATTTTTCTAATATTAATTTTTTATTTCTTATTACAAAAAATACTATTACAGATAATAATAGAAAACCAAATATTAAAGCTGATACAATTATTAATGATGTTATACTTGTATATAATAAGACTTGATTATTATCAGATAATCCAATATATATTAACATTAACTCTATTCCTGGAAATATTGTTAATAATAATACAAAGAATATAAATATTAAAAATAATAATAGTAGTAAAATTGGCATATGATATGTTATATAAAATAATAAATCATACAAAAATGCCTTTATAATATTACAAGTAAATCCATTATTATTATAAATATTTTTTGTAGTTTCAAAATAATAATCTTCATTATACCCATTACATATTCTAAAATTTTGGCATAAAATATTATATATTAAATTATTATTCTCATCATTAAATTCATTTTCATTATTAAATTTATTTTTACTGTTATAATTTTCAATTCCCATTTTTATTTTTTTTTTATTTAATTTAATTCAATTTTATTAGTAATATAAAAGCAATGGAAAAAATATTAATATTTAATAAATTATCGAATAAATTAGTTAAGGATGAAAATAAAACTTATCCATTAATAAATTATTTTAATCAAGTTTTATTCCCTGTAATAATTACAAAAGTAAAAGTAAAATTATATTATGACCATATTAATAAAATGTATGTTGTAAACAAAAATATAATTGGCGGTAATAATGATGTGCAAGGCGCTTCACACTTAGATGATGAAAATGAAATTATAATAATTTAAAAATCAGCCGCTTATCTTTTTTATACAATACTAATAATATTTGAGCGGCTGATTTTACACTTTGAAAAATTATAAAAAAAATAAAAAATAAATAAAGATATTAAATTAATAATGATTAATAAAGATTAATAATAATTAATAATTTTTGTGGTTGATATATTTTTAATATTATTAACAATGATTGTGTTTAAGATACTTTCAATATTATTAAAACTTGTATATGATATTCTATAAAGTGGAATATTTTTACGTTTACAATAACAATTCTTAATAATATCATTTTTTCGAGTTCTTAAATAACCTTGAAATCCTCCAAAAATTACAACAGGTTTATAATGTTGTGCTCCATCATATTCAACAAATATAATTTTATTATTAATTCTAATTTCAAAATCAAAATAATAATATTTATTATATATTTTTTTTGTTTTTTGAGGTTTAAATTTAAAATTATATATATTTTGTAATTCTTCTAATGTTATTGTAATTTTTTTTTCACCTTTAGAAGAATTATCTGTTAAATATTTTTCTAACAATACTGGATATACTAATTTATATTGCCCACGAACATATTTACCTGGTTCACCTGTTGGAATTTTTTCAACAAAACCAATCTTTATTAAATAATAAATTGTTGCTGATAATGTTTGTCTTGGAGTTTTACCTTTACAATCTACTAAATTTTCAATTAAATTAATATATTTTATCATATGTTTTCTCCTTACCACCATATTTTTATTAGCTAAATAATACATCAATAACATAACTACATTTACCCATGTTATCTTCATCTCATTTTCTTCATAAAATTTTAATATACCAATTGCTTCTTCTTTATCAATTATTCTATTTTCATTACCTGTATTTATTTTATATATTTTCTTTTTTTCTTCCATGTTTTTTATTTTTTTTTTATTTTTTTTTTATTTTTTTATACTTTTTTTATTAACTAAAATTATATTCAAATTTGTATTTAAATTCAAATTTATAATAAATTGAATATAGTGCTGATAAGTAATTAAATACTCTAAATATATTATTTATAACTCTTAATGTTAATTAAAACCAAAACTATACTTATTCAAAATTTGCAATTCAGAAAAGATCATATGATAATCAAAGATTTCTTAGTATCTTTTAAAGATAACAATAATAATATTTTATATTTAAAAATTAAATATAGTAATAAATTATATACTATAAAATTTTATATGTCATGCCCATATCAATATCATTCATATACATCGAAAAATATAAATGATTTGGAATATAATATATTTTTTAAAAATTTACAAAATACAATAGATGATATAAATAAATTTGATTCATTTCAAGATTTATTTAACTTTATAAAAAAAACATATTAAAATTATATTAAAATATTTTTAATTATTTTTAATTATTTTTAATTATATTTAATTATTTTTAATTATTTTTAATAATATTTAATTATTTAAACAATTTCGACAAACTGCCATATATTTATCAGAGCTACCAATATCAATTTGATTTGTAGTTTCTATAATAATTTTTTTAGTGAAAGATGCTTTATAACCACAATTACAAATAGCAGTTAATTTATTAACTTTATCAGCAATTGGTATTAAATCTAAAATTTGCCCAAATTTATTTTGATTAAAATCTCCATTTAATCCAGCAGTAATTATTATTTTATTATTATTTAAATTAAAACGACAAAAATTATATAAGTCAGGATAAAATTGAGCTTCATCAATTCCAATAACATCATAATCATTTATAATATTATTATTTATATCAAATAAATTTTTAGTTTTGATATATTTTAATTTCAAATAATTATTATCATTAACTGAAGTTCCATCATGTGTTATTATATTATTTTTATATCTATTGTCATCTATATAATTTATTAATAAACATTTCTTATCTGCAATTATATATCTTCGCAATCTTCTTAATAATTCAGTAGATTTTCCAGCCATCATTGGTCCTATAATTATTCTTAAACTCATTTTAGTATTGTTTTAATTTCAATATCAATCTATATATTTATTAATATTGTAAATTCAATTTATATTATTTTAAACAGTTGATTGAAAATTGAATTTTTTTATATTATTCTATAAAATGGAAGATTTATCAATTACATTTCAAAAAAAAAAAATTATTATTAATAAATATATATTATTTGAGAATTTGATTTCAATAATATTTTATTTAAAAGTAAATATTAATCTAGAAAATATTAATAAAGTATTAATAAATACTAATTATAGTAATCAAATATATAAAGAATTAATACAAAACAATGAATTTTTAGATATAATTAAAAATAGTAAAAATATTTATATTAATGGAAAAGAAAATTATTACTATAATGGAAAATTATATAATAATACAAACTCAATAATTAATATAATTAATAATAAATTAAAAAATATAAAATATAAAATAAAAAAATCAAAAAAAAATATAAAAAAATTAGATGATAAATTATATCAATTAGATGAAAATAGAGAAAAATTAAAAAGAATATATTATCTTGCGGATGATTTTTATAAAAATTTAGATATTAAAGATGATGTTAATATAACTGGAAAAATATTAAAAATTAATATATATGATTTTATACGTGATATTGATCATATTGCATATATGAAAAATTTAAAAAAATTATGTATAACAGGAGATGGTTTTATAAATTTTGGATATTATTTTTCACATCAAAATGTTCATCCAAAAATAGATGACATGTTAGAAATAATGGAACATAAATTAGAATATAATGAAAAATATAATTATCCATTTAAAAATTTAGAATATTTACATATAGAAGGAAATACAAGATTTCCAATAACGAATTTAATACCATTATTAAATATAAAAGTATTTAAATATAATGATAAAGAATTTACAGGATATAATTATATAAATTATATAATAGCAAATTTAATGTATAATATTAAATCTAAAAATTAAATATAAAAAAATAATTAAATGTATAAAAAATAATTATAAAAAATAATTATAAAAAAATAATTATAAAAAATAATTATAAAATTTTTTTTGTAAATAAAAATGTTAAATAAAAATGTTAAATAAAAATGTTAAATAAAAATGTTAAATAAAAATGTTAAATAAAAATGTTAAATAAAAATGTTAAATAAAAATGTTAACTAATATATCTAAGACCGGCAGTTCCATCAGATATTAATAGAAAGTTAATACCAATTGCACTAGCCATAAGTTCTACTTGAGTTTCTGGATTAATATAACTAGATTCGTATGCTAATTTAAATTCTCTTAATCTTGATATATTTAAATAGCCACTAGGTTGAAATTGTTTAGGACCTAATATAGCCCAAGAAACGACATAAGCGCATTCTTCACTATTTTCGGGTGAGCTAATTTGGCAGCATTTTTGGAATCTGAAAGGTTGATAAGCACGATAAAAGAATTCTTCAGTTAATTTATAAAGTTCAATACCATAAGCGCCAAATCCAATTTTATCAATAACAGGTGAAGATTCGTTATAAAATACACCAGCAGCACTAGGTGTGCTACCAGGTCCGGGAGAATCTTTAGTTAAAATTAAAGAACAATAATGTTGTTGTGTAAGAACACAAAGTTTATACCAATTTTCAAAATTATCTAAATTAGCTAATGGTCTAAATCCAAAATAAATAGTTTCGATAGGTAATTTAAATTCTGGAAATTTAACATCAGCTTTAGATTTTTCTAAAGTAATAGATGAACTTCGGTGAACTCTTATTAAATAAAATCCTATTTTTTTTAAATATAAATCTTTAATTTCAGGGTTTACTGTAAAATTATTTATAAATAAATCAAAAGCTTCAATATTTAAAGTAGGTGCGTCAATAGGATCACTAGAAGAATCAATAGCTTGAATAATATTAGTATATGAAGTTAAATCTAATTTAACTCTTCTTTGACCTTCAGGTATTGCTATTGATGGTAAACATAATTTAGGATCTTCACAAAACCAAAATAATAATGGAATATACATTTCTAATGCAGGTTGATATGTTTTAAATGTTTGAGCTCCATTTTTAATTAACCTACATTCATCAACTTGTGGTTGTGGTAAATATAATTCACCTGTAATTGGATTATCTTGACCTACACATCTATTCCAATATACTCTTCTATCTTTTGGAACTTGAAAATTATTATAAAGAACTACATCTGTATCTCTATAATTTGATATTGGATTTCCATTTACACTAAAATCTATATTTTTAAATAATCTAATACCTGGATA
>Ga0180437_10009059_pt1 | contig 12418 bp, 13 predicted proteins | sample SS_ome_4_FD_132410 | JGI IMG/M metagenome (GOLD analysis project Ga0180437, IMG submission 132410) | Hypersaline lake sediment archaeal communities from the Salton Sea, California, USA - SS_3_D_1 metaG | ecosystem: Environmental > Aquatic > Non-marine Saline and Alkaline > Hypersaline >...
AAGTTCGACCTTTTCCGGACAGAATGGTTTTTCGATGTAGTCGAATGCGCCCTCTCTGATCGCTGTGATGGCGGTCTGAATGGTTGCATGCGCCGTGATGATGACAGAAACGAGTGTGGGATTGATTTTTTTCGCCTCTTTCATCAGCTCGATCCCGTTCATTCCGGGCATAACCAGGTCTGCCAGCATAATGTTGATCTTTCTTTTTTTGAATATTTCTAGCGCTTCTTCGGCGGATGCAGCGATAAACACCTGATAGCCGACTCCATCCAGCCAGTCCCGGAGGGAATCTCTAACGATGTCTTCATCGTCGACGACAAGGATTTCAGCCTTTTTTTTCATTCGTGACCTCCAGGTAGATCGAGAAAGTTGTCCCGGTATTGAGCTCGCTCTCGACTTCAATTTTCCCCTTATGTTTTCCAATGATCCCATGGACGACGGAAAGGCCGAGGCCGACTCCCTTGCCCTTTGCTTTTGTGGTGAAAAACGGCGTGAAGAGCTTTTTCAGATTCTCCTTGGGGATCCCGATTCCGGTATCCGTGATGTCGATCCTGACGGTGTTCTTTTGTGTCCCTTCGACAATGATGTCCCTCGCTAAGGAAGTTTTGATCGTTAAACGGCCTCCATCGGGCATGGCCTGGATCGCGTTCAAGATGATGTTGATCAATACCTGCTGGATTTTATCGAAGTCTGCAAAAACTTGGGGAAGATATGGATCTAGATTCTTCTCCAAGCCAATATTTTCGAGATTAATCTGATTTCCGACCAACAGCAACGCGGCATCTATGGCCTTGTTTATATCGATGGGCCTCATGCTCGGTTCGGATTGACGCGCGAATGTGAGAAGATTTCTGATTATCCGGGTGGTTCTATCGAGTTCTTTCTCCATCTTTTGTAGCTGTTGCTCCGTAGATTCGTCCTGTATTTTGTTTTCTCTGAATTTCTTTTGGAAGAGTTTCACATAAATCATGATACCGGCCAGAGGATTATTCACCTCATGAACGACACTGGCAGCCAATTGGCCTAAGGAAACGAGCTTTTCTGATTGGAGCAGTTCTTCTTCTGCCTGTTTGCGCTTGGTGATGTCTTCACCTGAACTGAGCGTGCCGAAAATCTGACCGTTCTCATCGATGAGTGTGGTGTTGTGCCAAGCGATGATCCTTTCTTCCCCGGATTTGGTCAAGATGATGTTTTCGTAGTCTTCGGCCTCTTGCTGTTCTCCTGCCATAACTTTTTCGAACATTTCCTTCCTCTCTTCTCTCACGTTTTCCGGAACACACAGATCGTACCAGTTTTTACCGATAATCTCCTTTTCTTGATAACCCAAAACATCGCACCCTTTTTTATTTATGAGAGAGATTTCCCCCTGTCTGTTGATGGCGATGATGATAACTCCAGCGATATTGAGGTATAATTGCGCTTTGTTTCTTTCCTCTCTCAGCCTGCCCCATAATCCCTTGTGCTTGGTCAAATCCCTGAAGTTCTCGATCGCCCCGATCACTTCGCTTTCGCTCGAGAACAACGGGGATGTCGTTACGTTCACGGGAATCTTTTCTCCTGTTCTGCTTGTGATCGAAATTTCATAGTTAAAGACCGGCTTGCCTGTTCCCAAGACATCTTCCAGAGGACAAAATTCTTCACAGAACTCGCTTTTCAGGATGTCACAACAATCCTTGCCCAAAACCTCTTCTTGCTTAAATCCCGTTATCTCTTCTGCCGACCGGTTGAAGGATGTGATTTTCGCGTTTTTGTCAACCGTTAAAATTCCCCCTTCCATGCTCTGTAGAATATTATTAAGGAACTCTCTTGTGAGGTTATCGTTTTTTTCCAATGTTTTCTCCCTTTCTTTTATTTTTATTATAGGGAAACCCTCTGTTTAGTAAAGATATTAAAATTTCCCTTTCTTGCCGGCCAGGATAAAATCCATTCCGATCGGGAAGCTGATAATATTCTAAAACGTCTTCAGACTTTTCCGGAGCATTTTTATCCCGGCCAGGGAGTTTATGGGCTGCTCGTTGAGCTGCACTTTAATTTTTTGAGTGTCGAGACGACACGTATGTCCGTTTCGTTTATGTTCGAAATAAAAATCTATTTCAGGGTTTCCGATGATAAGGGTGAAGATGGTTTGCCCGACATCACCTAACGGTTGTCTGTCGATGTGGCTGTGTTGGAAATTAGCGGAGATTTTGGTTCCCTTGCCTTTTTTTGAGTGTATTGAAAAATGGCCATTAGCAGCTTTGGCAGCTTCGGACAATAGGGATAATCCGAATCCGAATCGTCGCACGGTCTTTGTTGTGTAAAAAGGATCCAAAGCTTTTTTCAGGGTTTCTTCGTCCATCCCTTTCCCATTATCGATGATTTCTATGGTCAACAGATCCTTCTTGATGTTTTCCGATATTTTGATCTCGATTTTATCCGCGTTGGCCGCAACCGAGTTTTCGGCGATGTCCAGTATATGCAAAGAGATATCTTCCATCGGGAATTCAGTGGATCAATTTCCTGCTCTCCTCGCCCCTTAAAGCCTTTTTGATTTCATTCACGGTGACATCCTGGAGAAGAAACGACGTATAGCTCTTTCCGATTTCGTCCGGCCGGTGAGCATCGGAAGAGCAGGTGAGTGGATAGGTGTAAGGGAATTTAATTTTTGCCTCTTCAACTGTAATGGAAGGGGAGATTTCCAATGCATCCAGTTCCAAATTTTCAGGGATAAATCCCAGTTGTCCGATTATGCTGAAGGCCTCTCTATCGATGTGCGATGCGATGGCCAAACCTTCGAAGCTTCGTATCAGCCTCAGGATTTCATCGAGGGGAATCGTCGTCGCTCCGATCAGCAGCTTGTCGCTGAAACCCAACACTTCTTCCTTTTCGTTCACGAGAACCTGCATGCCAAAGGTTTCTTCATCGTTTTTCCCGGGCAGGCTTCGATAGACCTGTTCCTGAAGTTTTCGGGCATTTCCGATTTCGTCAAAAAGGGCCAAGATGTGGACTTCTTCTTCTGATGTCACCTCCATTCCGGGAAGTATATGGACAGATTTATTTTTTGCTGCCTTTATGATGGCGAGTGAATTTTCGGATGAATTATGATCACATATGCCCAAAATATCCATTCCCTTTTTTTCTGCTGCATCGAGGATTCCTTTAGGAGACATAGCTAGTTCCGCACAGGGAGAAAGGCATGTGTGAATATGCAAGTCGGCTTTGAACAACCTGAGCACAAAAAAATCCTATGCTTTTATCAATTCATACAATTTTCCCGAGATCTCGAAGGCCATCTCATTACTGCATAAAACCGGCACTTTTTCCTCGTTCGCTTTTTTGAGGGTTTCTTCGTCAGGTTCACGGTTGTTTACGATGATAATGCCAGCCAGGTCTTTCAATTTAGCCACGGCGATGATATTTTGGTGGATCTGGAGAGTGATCCAGAGACTGCCTTCCTTGCTGTTGGCAATCACATCGCTCAGCAAATCACTTGTATATCCCGATGTGACGTCCGCATCCAAATTCTCTTTGCCCGCCACGGCCTTGAGCCGCAAGTTTTCGATGATTTCTTTGATTTTCATTTATTAATCCTTTTTATTTATTAATTTATTAGTATAAGAATCGCTTAAATTGATCGAGACGGATTCGTTAAGAAGGGCTGACAGCTTATCCGTGATCTTTTCGGTATTTTCGGGAGCATAAAAAACACAGTCTGTCAGATCGGCATCACCCTTGACGACATCTTCTGCAAAGACCAGGCAAGTGGGAGCCCCGCATACACCGCAGTCGATTTTCCGAAGGGTTTCGTATATTTCCTCTTTCAGTTTTCTTTTGTTTATAGCTTTGGCCAGGTCTTGGTCAAGAGGTTTGAGAGGACGGGGTTCAAATTTTCCCTTGATAAAAAAATAATCGTTATTATAGAGCTTCCTGACTTCCCTGATGTCCGGACAGGCTTTTATTTCTTCGAATTCCAGAGTTTCTATCAGTTTGAGGATTTTGTTGTAAGAAGTGTAGAGATTCTCCACCGTCAACGAGCCTCCCACACATCCCTGGAGACAGGAATAGGCTTCGATGAAGTCGATGTTTCTGAGCTTGCCTCGTTCGATATCGTCAAAAACTTTAATGATTTCGTTAAGTCCAGAGACCGCCATGGAATTTTTTAGCCGCAAAGTCCTGCAGATGCCCCCGACCATAGCCCATCCTACTCCGAGGATGCAGATGCTTTCCAGCGCTTTCCTGTAACTGCCTTTTTCCATGCCTTCCATGGCTGAGAGAAGAGGGCCGTAAACGTCCGCTATGGAAATGGCCCCGTCCAGAAAGGATTGCCCTTTTTCTGCAGGCTGCTTGATGGAAATCATTTTTACGGGGCATGGAGTCAGATAGAACGCTCCGATATCTTTTTCATCGATCTTCAGTTGTTTGGATAACTTCTTTTTGATTTCGCGCGCAGCCAATTCTCTCGGAAGTTCGATGGGGATCAATTGGTGGATGAGTTCAGGGTATTTTACCTGGATCAAACGGACTATCGTCGGGCAGGCATTTGAAATGAGCGGCTTGGGGCCTTTGTAGTCCCGGAGATATTCCTGAACGGCAAAGCTGACTTCTCCGCATGTCAATGCCAGGTCAAATGCGCTATCGAAACCCAGCTTTTTTATTCCGGAGAGGATTTTCGCCGGCAAAATTTCTCTTCCGAATTGGGCATACAAAGCAGGAGAGGGGATTGCAACCGTATAGCGAAATTTTGTCAATTCTCCGAATGGATCGGTCAGCGGGACGATGGCTCCATGGGGACAAGCTGTGATGCATTCCCCGCAATCGATGCATTTTTCCTCGATGATCGAGGCCTTTCCATCTCTGACTCTGATGGCTTGCGTGGGGCAAGCCCGCAAGCATTTCATCCTTCCTTTACACTTATCCGTGTCGATCCGAATGGAGTGGAAATAAGGACTCATTTGCTTCCTGTTTTATTCAGGCAAAATGTTATGTCCAGCGTGGTTCCTTTATCCGGTATGGAACTGATTTCGAAACGGTCGGCATTTCTTTTGATATTGGGAAGGCCCATGCCGGCGCCAAATCCCATCTCCCGCATCTTATCGGTGGCGGTGGAGAATCCTTCCTTCATAGCCAGTTCGATGTTGCCGATCCCGGGACCCTGGTCTTCGATCTTGAAATGGAGTTTTTCAGGGGTGATGTTCAAGAAAACCTTACCGCGTTGAGCATACATGACGATATTCATTTCCGATTCATATAAGGCGATGGAAGCCCTGATGATGATCGAGGGCTCGATGCCGATCTCTTTGAGAATTTCTTTGATGCTTGTTGATGTCTTTCCTGCATTACCAAAATCTCCGCCCGTAATTTCAAATTGCTGGGACAATACATATTCGTCGCTCATTGCTGTTTTATATGCGATAGGTCGCTAACTCCCGGAATCCCATGACTGAAGAGAAGTCCGCAGGTCGCATACATCATGAGTTTGGTCGAGAGCAGAGGAATGCCTTTTTCGCGGGCCAGTTCGATTCCTTCTGCATCAGGCTTTTTGCCCCGGACATAGATAATGGCTTTGGCATCGATGATGTTCGCCGTTCTGACGGATTGAGAGTTGGATAAACCGGTCAAAAGAAGGATCCCTGGCTTGCCAAAGGCCAGGACATCGCTCATGAGGTCTGATCCCCCGGCAAAGGTGATTTCGATGTCAAGCTTGTTTTCCCCAACGATGATTTCGGCTTGAAGGAGCTCCTTGATTTCTTTTAATGTCATTTTTCTGATCCAAAATATATATCGTTACATCCGGCTTCGCGAAAAATATCTTAACTATTCAGACATCCTGAAGTCAATCCTCGGAAAGAAAAAGCTGCCGCTAGAAGTTAGAAGTATGTCTTCGCGATCTGCTGGGCTAACAGAGGCACGGCTTTTTCTACCGAAGGAGATAGCCCGGATTGTATGACATCCGGTATCTTTTCGATCTGGCAGGCTTTCACGACGACTTTCACCGAACAGAAATCGCGCAATTCCTTCAAGAGATTGGAGGAAGGAATTTGGTGGATAGAGAAATCATCGATTTTTTCCGCTGGGATATCATCGAGCGAGATATCGAAAATTTCGCCTGGCTTTCTGCCTTTCTCTACGGCATCGACAATAACGATAACGTCAGGCCGGGCATTGCTCAGCGTGAGTGTAAAAAGAATTTTTCTGATGCCGGTTCCTGCGTCCGCCAGGCAAACGTGCTCGGGGATATCGTAATGGCAGTTAAGGTATTCGATAACTTCCGGCCCGAATCCGTCATCGCCGAAAAGGATATTCCCGACGCCCGCAATCAAGATTTTTTTGCGACAGTAAACGGGCAATGGTTCCATTGCTTTCTCTCTGCTTCACCTGTGTTCAGAAGAATAGACAACTACTCCACCAAGTATCCTTCTTTCCCGAAAGGGCTCGCCCGAAGTTTATGCCTTGATCAGACTCTCTTCAGACATTGGAAAACGTGTCTAACTGATTTCCTTCCGTGTCGACAATAAAGACTCTTACACCGATTTTTCCATCCAATGTGTGTGTAGCGCAGGATAAACAGGGATCATGAGCCCTGATCGTCATTTCGACTTTGTTCAGGATCTCTTCATTGTAGTTGCCGTCTTTGATCAAGTCCATGGCTGCTTTTTTCACAGACATGTTCATAGGGGCATTGTTATGTGTGGTGCCGACAATCAGGTTGACGTTGGTCACAAGGCCGTTTTCATCTGTTTCGTAGTCATGGATCAGCGTTCCTCTGGGCGCTTCGACACATCCGATGCCTCTAGCGGCTCTAGGCTCCACCTTCTTTCTTGTCTCGGTGCTCGTGATTTCGGGGTCTTCGAGGAGGCGAATGGTGTTTTCAGCATTGTACAACAACTCTATCAAACGAGCCCAGTGATAGAGCAAAGGCTGCTGGGCAGGACGGCCAAATTTTTCCCTGAATTCTTCCAGTTCAGCTTGGGCTAAAGGAGTGGGAATCTTGTCGCAGACATTCATCCTGGCTAGTGTATTGGTCCGGTAGATCCCTTTAGGATTGTCCAGGTCCATAGAAAATTCTCCGGCTTTTTTCATGTAGGGGAATTTCAGATAAGACCAGGGTTCGACATGTTCCCGGATATAATCGGTGTATTCCTCGTACTTGAAATCTTCGTAGGACCCGTCGACATTCATCATGCGAAGTTTTCCGTCGTACAGATCCATCGCTCCATCCTCTTTTACTGTCCCCAAAAATCCAGTGTTGATCACACCGAGGGAATTAATGATATCCAGATACTGGGGAAAGAGTTTTTCTTTTGCGAAGGACATGGAGAATTTTGCAAGCTCGAAGCATTCGTCCGCCATTTTCCTCAGCTCTTGTCTCTCTTCTTCAAGCAGGGGACGGCTGAAGCCACCTGGAACGGCAGCCGCCGGATGGATGGCTTTTCCTGCGATTTTTTCGAGCATATGGGCTGCCAGGTGTCTGACTCTCACCACTTTTTTGCCGAGGTCAGGGTTTGCACCCAGAATTCCGATCACATTTCGTACGGAATAATCCGCACCCGGTCCGAGCACAAAATCCGCTGCAGCCAAGAAATAGAAGTGAAGGATATGTTCTTCCATGTATGCGATGCTGTTGCACAGTTCTCGCAGTTTTTTTCCAGCTGGTGCGGGGTCAACACCAAAAACGGCATCGGTTGCTTTGGCGGATGCATTGTGATGAGACCAAGGACAGACGCCGCATATCCGCGTCGTAATCCTGGGTAACTCTTCGACAGGCTTCCCTATACAAAATGGCTCAAATCCTCTTAATTCAAGGACATTCATTTGAGCATCGCTGACATTTCCAGCATCATCCAGCTGGATGGTTACTTTGGCGTGCCCTTCGATTCGCGTTACAGGTTGAATAGTCAGTGTTTTTCCCATGATTAACTCCTTTTCGGTAGGGGGCGCAAGCGTCCGGCCCCGGAAAATCTGTTGAATGTTGCTGCCCGGTCTGGAATTTGTTTGACATCGAGACCGATTGTGGATAAAGCACCCATCATATCGACCATCGGATTGGCTGCATCAGATAGGGGTCCGAAACAACCTCGGCAGGGCATGTAGGCTTTGATGCATCGGGGTGTTCCTTCAGCCCCCCCACAGCCTGATCTGGTAGCAGGTCCGTTACACAAGTAGCCTTGTTCCATGAAACACCTGACGGTATCCAGAGGTTTTCCGGGTTCGAATTCAACAGATTCAAGAGGTCTTTTCAGGCTTGAAACGGCCTTTTTTTCTCTAATGGTGGGGCAATCGTCGCAAACACTCTTCGAAGGGAGATTGACCGGCCTTCCTTCCAAAAGTGCGGTCAGCGCTTCGACGACCATTTCAGGTGTCGTCGGGCATCCAGGCAGCTTGAGGTCGACTTTTACGACTTCATGAAGAGCATAGATTCTGTCCGTAAAAGGCGATACTCCCTGATTGGGTGTATCCGCTGAATCTGTCGAAACAGAACCGCGGAAGACCTTATCTTGGATTTCATCGACCGTGAACTGATTAGCCAAGGCGGGCAACCCGCCATAACAGGCACAGGATCCCAATGCAATAAGCGTATTGCATTTTTTTCTCATTTCCTCGGCGATCTCTTTGTTTTCTTCTACCCTAATTCCTCCGGAAATAATTCCCACATCGGCTTCGGGAATTTCGGGTCCAGCCTGATCGCCAGTTTGTCCAAATAATTTATGATCCATAAGGACTGGCATGTGGACAAACTCTAGCTGGGGCAAAATGTCGAGAAGTGGCTCTCCAATGTCAAGGATGGTAATTTCACATCCCGCACAGATGGTAAACCATTCTTCTGCTACTCTGACTGCCATCGTTTACCTCCTAGATAGATGTTATGTTGATTTATATTTAAATGCCAACAAAAAGAGAAGATTGTCATAGCGGGGATTGGATCTCCTACTCCCAAGGAGTGGTTTCTCTTGTACATATACACTGCTATAAGTATAAAATTTTGTGTAATTATAAGACTTAGAGAAGATGTGTAGTCTGTCCGCGTTACAAAAATCTTGCGGATTTTAATCCTACTGTAACTATAGGTAAGATATTAATTGCCTTATAATTACGTTAAATTCTATGTGTAAAACAGCCTTTTGTCAATAGAAAAAGAAAAAAAACCGGAATGGAATTTCGTGTCATCTTTGATCCGATTTCGGGATGTCATCGATTCTTTTATCAATTTTGAGAATCTGGGTTTTTAGGCTTGCTTTTTTGTTTGAAAAAAAAGTAAAATTTAGAAACCAAATCATCTCTGTACAAAAAGGAGGAAGGATGGCTAGAAAAATTTGTTACATTGCCGGCATGATACTTCTGTTGAGTTTTTTGAACAGTTGTTCGGCTCCCCCTGAAGAAGGCCTTTTGAAAAGATATTTTAGCGCATTGACCTTAAACGACCGGATGACGCTATCGACCATGGCTATCGAGCCGATTTCTATCGATGCGGAAAACTGGGAAATCACAACTGTCTCTGAAGAGCTGATCGAAGAATTTAAATTGCCTGAAATGGATGCGAATGAAAAAGAACTCCAGAAAAAATTGACGGATCATGTGGGGCCGGTTCAGGAGTTGGATGATGAGCTATGGGGCGCGAAAGAAGATCTCAAGGCAGCAAGAACCGGGGCAGCGCGAAGAGCCGCTCAGCAGAAAGTGGATGAGGCACAAACCAAATTCGATGAGGAGCGTGCTATTCACAGCGAGATGCAGAAAGAGGCTAACGAAGCCCAAGCCGTTGCGCGGAAGGAAGAAGAGATCGCTGAGTTTTCCCTCGGGGCAGGTGACATTCCGAACATCAGGACTTTGAGCGGCGAGGTTTTTTCAAAAGAAGTCGATATCAGTGCCCAGGGAAAGTCCGGTACCAAAAATTACAGATTTTATTTGAGAAGGTACGTCCTTGAAGATGAAGTTCTCAATCTTACTCACCGGGGAAGATGGATCATTGTTAGGATCGAATCTATCGGTTGATATTGACACGCGTTGTAATTTCCTTTATAAATACTGGTTTAATTAGAAAGGGCCGTTAGCTCAGAGGGAGAGCACCGGCCTTTTAAGCCGGGTGTCGCTGGTTCGAGTCCAGCACGGCTCACCACCCTCGCGCCCCTGTCGTCTAGCCTGGTCCAGGACACCGCCCTTTCAAGGCGGCAGCACGGGTTCAAATCCCGTCGGGGGCGCTTTTTTTTTCCTGCTCCATTCTGACTTTCTTTGTTTTTTTATACAACCAGAAAAAATAGGCTGCCGGACTCTGATAGATGGCCAAAATAAGCGGGGAAAGGATGAGCCAGTAAATATTGAAATCCAGAATAAACAAGAAAAAAAAGGCAATAAGCCCCCCGAGGAATGCCGTGATCGCGACCGCCAGCCAGACATTCGGATTGATTTTCAATACAGTGACCCTCCGATAAGATTTTTTAGAATCGATGGTGAGACCGTCTAGTATTCTAGTACAAGTGATTCAGAATTTCATTCGAATTTGAATCTTTTTTCTTTAAAAAGTCTCAGGCAGATATCCACCACTTCTGGATCGTAGAGTTTTCCCCGGTTCCTGGTAATCTCGTCAAGGGATTCCTGAACACTGAGAGCGGGACGGTAGGGCCTGTGGGTAGCCATGGCTTCGAGAACATCGGCAACGGCCAGGATTTTTGCCTCCAGCAGGATTTTATCTCCCTTGAGGCCGAAAGGATAGCCGCTGCCGTCTATCCTTTCATGATGCTGGAGGACGATTCTTGCAACCGGCCAGGGAAATTCGATGGTTTTCAGAATATCGTGTCCGACCTGAGAGTGGGTTTTGATGATCGTGTATTCTGCTTCGGAGATCTGTCCGGGCTTACTGAGGATTTCTGCTGGCACATGGATTTTTCCGATATCGTGGAGTTCTCCTGACATCCGTAATCCTTCTATCTGGTCTTTGGGAAGACCCATTTCTTCGCCGATCGTGTACGCCAACTTGGTCACCCTTCGTTGATGTCCGGCCGTATAAGGATCTCGGGTTTCGATGGTATAGGCGATGGCCCTCACTGTTCCTTCCATCGCAATTTTCTGTTGTTCGAAGCTTCTTTTCAGTTCGTCTTCGGCCATTTTTCTGGCTGTTACATCGGTGAAAGCCAGCACCGCTCCGGAAATATTTCCGTTATCGTCCTTAATCGGTTCCAATCGAGGATCGATGGGAGTCTTTTTCCCATTCTTGGATACAAGGATAGATTCATCAGCAAGGGCTGATTCTTCCCCGTTGAGAATCTTTTTGATAGAAATCATCTGCATTTTTCCGGGCTTTTGATTCATGACCCTGAATACATTGCTGAGCGATTTATCCAGAGCTTGGTCCATTTTCCAACCGGTCAGTGTTTCAGCCAGGGGATTCATGAACGTGACCGCGCCGTTCTTGTTTGTCGCGATCACGCCATCTCCGATGCTCTTCAATATGGTGGAAAGCCAGCGTTCCCGGTCTTTCAGTTCCATCTGCATTTTGTATTTATACAGGGCAATTTCGATCGTTGTTTGCAGTTCTCTTTCTTCAAAAGGTTTGATTATGTATCCGAAGGGTTCGGTTTTTTTCGCTTGCTGGACCGTCGTTGAATCGGCATAGGCGGTGAGATAGACCACAGGTATGTTGAATTTTGTGTATATCTGTTCTGCGGCTTCCACTCCGGTTATTTCTCCCTGAAGCATCACATCCATCAGGACGATATCGGGATGGGTCTCCTGGGCTTTCTGGACAGCGGTTTTTGCGCCGGGAACAACGGCTGTAACCTCGTATCCGAGGCCGACCAGCATATTCCGGATGTCCCGAGCGACGATGCTTTCGTCCTCGACGACCAAAATCTTTGTTTTTTTCATATCCTCTTAAGATTAAGGAGCCTGCGGGATGTGGAATACGGCGCCGCGTTTCTTCATAGAGTTAATTCTGATAGAAGCCTCGAGATAAGACAATCCCTTTTCTGGGTGAATTAAGAGGTGATATTTATTTTGCTTTTCTAACCTTTTGGGGTGATGAGAAAAAAAGCAGGATCGGTTCCGGATCGATGCAGTATTTCATGATTGTAGCGTTTTATTTCGGCGCCGCGTTATAGGCGGGGATCGATTTTCCCGGGTCCACCGCAGTCCGGGGTGTAACAGGTCACATTGAGGAATTCACATTTCTCTTTGCAGTTCGGGCATGTATCCGGTGGTGCAGCCGCCGTGATGAGAAACCCGCAATGGCTGCATTTCCAATAGGTGTGGCCGCAATCGGGGCAGATATCCCCCCTGAATTTGCCTTCAGCCGTGTACCCGCAGTGGGCACATTCGAATTTGTTCGTTTTATTCTCCATTTTTTCCACCTTTCCAATTTATGTGCTAGTGAAAATCATCGAACGCTTGTTTAAATGGTGGGCGGTACTGGATTCGAACCAGTGACACCCGGCTTGTAAGACCGGTACTC
>Ga0180437_10009061_pt1 | contig 12416 bp, 10 predicted proteins | sample SS_ome_4_FD_132410 | JGI IMG/M metagenome (GOLD analysis project Ga0180437, IMG submission 132410) | Hypersaline lake sediment archaeal communities from the Salton Sea, California, USA - SS_3_D_1 metaG | ecosystem: Environmental > Aquatic > Non-marine Saline and Alkaline > Hypersaline >...
ATATATTTATTTTAATTAAGAAATGAATAAATTACCTAAAGACGCTTTATTTTCATTGGCTCTTGAATTAAACCTACCTGATCTATTAAGGTTCTGCACCTCAAGTAAAAGAATTAACGATTTGATATGTCGAAAGAATGATATTTGGATTGCTAAATTAAATAGGGAATTTCCTAACTACGATTCTATGTTTCGAAAAGATACTCCTAGACAAACCTATACTTTATTATATGATTTAACTAATCTTAAGAATAAATTAGATTTAACCGAATCTATTGAAGATATTTATAATATGGAAGAGTTAGACTTACGGTATGAAGAAATAAAAGAGATACCCAAAGAGATTGGACAACTTCACAATTTACAAATGTTAGACTTAAGAAATAACCAGATAAAAGAGATACCCAAAGAACTAACACAACTTCACAATTTACAAGAATTATACTTAAATGAGAACCAGATAAAAGAGATACCCAAAGAGATTGGGCAACTTCACAATTTACAAAATTTATCCTTAGAACGTAACCAGATAAAAGAGATACCCAAAGAACTAACACAACTTCACAATTTAGAAATATTATACTTAGATAATAACCAGATAAAAGAGATACCCAAAGAGATTGGTCAACTTCACAATTTAAAAGAATTAGGGTTACAAAATAACAAGATAAAAGAGATACCGAAAGAGATTGGACAACTTCACAATTTACAATATTTATGGTTAAGACATAACCAGATAAAAGAGATACCGAAAGAGATTCATTCTTTACCTGATTTAACCTTAGTGTTATAATGGATAATCCAAGAAAACTAAAAAAAATAAGATGTTATATCTTATTTTTATTACAATTAGGTTTTCTAAACCTAAGTATATTTTGTAGTACCTGGTGGGGAACGATCCCACGACCTGCGCATGACTTTGTGTCAAGATTTATACTAAAATCCCAAATATAAGTACGCCACTCTGCCTCTGAGTTACAGGTACTATATTTTGTTAAAATATAGTACCTTTTTGTTAAAAAGCATGAACAGGATTCGACCTACCAACTGCTTATTATATATAATAATATTGTATTTATATCATTTTTGCCATAAAATATTTCTAATTAATCTTTTCTGAAAAGGGGTATAATCATCTTTATAATCATCTGAATACGATTTAGAATCAGTTAAAGATTGATTTAAAAGTTGGCCTTTAGTAAATACAATTTCTGCAACTTTTCTATACCTATTACTATAATACAACGCACCTCTTTCTAAATTATAAACCATATACTTTCTCTGTCTTTCTTTAAGATCCTTTCTAAGATCGATTTTATACCCGGATGTAGATAATTCTCTTAATAATTTATAAAAAGGTTTAATTCTAACAACAACCTTTTTACTGATATCTTCTCCACTTTGAAGATTTTCAAAACTTAATTTAGGTGTATTATTTTCAATTAGACTGTGATCTTTAGGGTCACATATCATAGTCCATAATAATAAAAATTCTCTACTACATACAAACCACTTTCTAAAAAATAAACCTTTTTCACCATTTTCAACTAAACCACATATTAAAGACCCAGGTTTCGGTGGAACATGATTAAAGGCTCTCTCATTTAATAAGAAATCTCCAGTAGGATGTTTATCTGACCAATCTAATTCTGAATAACATTTTTTACTAAAGAAGATTTCTTTATCATAATATGGATCATTATTTCTGACTACTCTATCTCCGGTAAACCCAAAATATTCATCATAATGAACTCTGATATTCCTATGATAATCAGGTTCGACATTTCGTACAGCATCTTCATAACTTGAGAATTTTTTAGTTCTTGGAAACCCTGATTTATTGATATAATTATAATAAACACATCTAATATTAGAGGATTTAGTCGTTTTAACCTCTCTAAAAATTAAATCTTTCCAAATATGTTTAAGAGCTAATCTGGGGGTAATATGTTTAACTAATTTTTCAGGATAAATCTGAAGAATAGATCTTTTATCTATCCAAATGGTTAAACCTTTAGGGAAATCCATCCTTTTATCTTCTTTATTTAAACAGACTCCTAAAAATCCTTCTCTGGAAGTATCCGTAACTCTTCCATAATAAGCCTCATATTTTTTCTCCACATAAATCCCTTGTTTCATTTTCTCTTTGATATGGGGTCTAATGTTTTTGAACTTTACCCAATCTCCCACCTGATAACTGTTAAACCTAAATAATTTCTTTCGTTTATTCTTTTCATATTTAAAATCTTCCATCGTTTTAATTTTATAGAATGGTATCATCTATTGATTCAATTTTATAGATGATATTATTGTTTATAATAGACAAAAAGAATTAATAACTTCATTAAATGGAGACAGATTATCGAGCAAAAGCTTTGGAAATAATAAAGAATAAAACTTCTTTCGTGGTGAATGGCGGCGGGGTCCTGGGTGCCAGTGTAATTAGCGGTATAGAATATTTAAAAGAGCTGGGTGGGTATGACCAAATTAATGATGTTACAGGTTCTTCCATAGGTTCTATCATTTCTACAACCATAGCATGTAGAGCTTCCATAGAGTATATGAAAGAGACTTTATATAATTTAGATTTTACAAAATTTCAAGATAAAAAATGTATAATTAGAGATATATATCAGTTAATCAGATTTTACGGATTAAATAGTGTTGAACCTATAAGAAAATTTACAGGCAAGATTTTAGAAGATTTAGTTCAGAATGAGAATATTACATTTTTAGAATTGTTTAACAAGACAGGTATTAAATTAACTATTACCTATTTATCTCTTAAAAAGGGAACTATGTATGCTAATTATTTAACCGAACCTAACAGTTCTGTTAGAGAGGCTATGGTTAAATCTTCTACTATACCTTTATTTTATGAAGCATATCTTGAGAAGGATAAGAGAAAAATACAGGATGTTATTATGGATGGGGGTACTTTGAATAATTATCCTATGAACTTTCCTAGAAGTGAAGGGGTAGAACCTAACAAGATATTAGGTTTTAAATTTATTTCTGACGATGAAGATCCTATTACAGGAGATATTAGACTCGAATCAGAATTACCTAAAAATATTTTTGGTATTTTTACTTATCTGATAGAATTAATTAGACAACAAGCATTAAAAATTCACGTACATAAAGATGATTGGAAATTATCTGTAAAAATACATGTAGGTGAATTAAAATCAACAGACTTTAATATGACTGAGGAACAGAAAGAATGGTTATTTAAACAGGGAAGAATTGCCGTGGAAAATTATATAGATGAATTGGCAGACTTACTAGAGAAAGGAGAATATCCTTATTAATTATATTTATTTACGAATAAATATAATTTAATTATGTTTTTTAAAAGTTTTAGGTTTTTTACAATGAGAACAAGCTCCATTAAATGCTACTCCACCGAAGCTGTCCCATGGTTTATATACAACCACATCATTTTTATTTTCTAACATCTTTTGAGCGATGTCCTCATCAAAATATTTTAAATCAACCACAGCCATATAAGTAAACTTTTCAAAATGATCATCGGTCATTCTCCAATAACCATGATCTTTAGCCCATTCCATCTCCACATCCATACCCCAACTATTTTCAATCCTCCATTTCTTATAAATTGGATTTTCAGGATCTGTATCATCAATATCTACACCACAGAATACCATAGCATGAGTTCCACCACTGACCATCATCTCTAACATATCCTTCTTATCAAAAAAGATTTGGGTACCCAATACAGCTTCATAATCGAATCGTTTCGTATCTAAGGTATTATCTTCAGGGTCCATGCATTTACCAACATCAGTTCCCATCCAGACACATTCATCATTATTTAAACTTTCTGCAACTACTCGTTTAAAATCTTTCATAGGTAAATTGAGGAAATTAGCTGGTATACCACCCACCATATTATTACCATATTCCAATAGATGTGTTTTATAATATTCGTGTCTAGGGTCATGGATAACAACTACCTTAGTTTCATTATTATGAGGTACTACTCTCGAATAAAAAGTTTTTGGAGTCTCTTTAAGTACCTTTCTTTCTCCTCTAGCATCTTGGAAGACCCAATTAAACTTCTGATCAGATTTAGGAGGTTCTCCCATAAATTTAACCAGAAGATCATAAATAATACTGTTCCATTTTTTCTTTTTAACTTCAAAGGTTTCTCTTGACCATGTGTCTTTATTGTTAAAGATTTCTAGGGCCCATCTATTTAATACTAATTGTAAAATATTATTCATATAATCACTAACCATACAATTATAACTATCACCATAAACAGATTTAGGTACCAAACCGTATTTATTAGCCAGATTATAAGCATAATTCCATAAACCACCATCTGACATATAAGTTTCTGGAGCTGTAAAGATTCTCACATATCGATCATCTAATTCTCTATCTCTTAGACTCCACATGGATTCTAAAAGGAAATTAGCTCTTTCCCATTTATCGTAGAAGAATAGATAGGCGGCAGAGAATTCAAATTTAGTTTCCAAATCCAATTTTTTAATAGTACCATATCTGATAGCATTTAGGAAAGAGAAGATCCAACATCTACCCGAATGTAATTGATTTGTAACTCTGGGAGTCACTGATGCCTTTACATTATATTCCCAATCGTCTTCCTTTAATTGAGATCGTCTAAGAGCCAACCAATCAATGGGTAAATTACCGATCATCTCTGCCATATTCTTAGAATTTTTATTCCCATGAAACGACTCGGAACACTCATTAAGAAACTCTGAAGTTAAACTCTTTTCAGATTTCATAACATCTAGAAATTCAGGAACATGAGCAAAGGGGTTAGGTCTGGCTGGTTCTTCAGGCTCTGTTTCAGTATCAGGACATAAACGCTTGATTAGTTTAGAATCTAATACCACATATTTACCATCTTTACTAAATGTAAGGCCTTCTAATAAGGAGTTAACATTAAAATCAGGATTAGCAATGAGTTCAAATTGATTCTCACCCTCTTCATCGAGAATATCCCTTGTTCTCTTCTTGGCTGCACTTCTTGATCTTGTTTCCATTTTCATTTTGTTCTAATTAGAATCGTAAATCATTTTTATTTGTTGTGTTAACAAATAAAAATCATAATAATCTTAACATGGCAGCATAATTATCAACAGAATATCTTAATACTGATAGAAATTCTGTAGTATCTCCTGCAAAATTTTCTCCCAAGACAATTATATTTGAAGAAATATCCCAAACTACATATTTTAATTCTGATACATCTCCTATAAATTCGTCAATTCTATATCCAGGATTAACCTTATATTGATCCCAATACCATCCTACATTAAGTGCTCTTTCTAAAGTACCCTGCATTACATTCTGAACCATATAAATATGCCCATCAGGACTCTGATATAAATAAGGTTCTGTTTTAAAAGTATTTTTAACATTAATATCTCTAAATATTTGAAGATTCTTAAAACTTAATTTATCTAAAGTATTTAACCAATTTCTAAGATCTTTTTCTGATAAAAATAATACAATAGCCGGATATTGAATAAAATCTGTTTCCGATATAAATTTACGAGTAATCACCTTAGGTATTTGTGTGAATCTATTCACATATTCTTTTACATATTGACTTAATAAATATTTAGTTCCATTTGCAAATTTCTGACTATACAGATAAATCTTATCCCCTCTGAATAATGTGGGAATCCTATTCCTCATTTCATCAATAGTATCTTTTACAGTTTTAGCTTCAGGAAATGTTCTTCCAACATCTTTAAAATCATACACAGTCTCGCTCTTTTCTGATCCTGTTCCTACACTAATATATTTCTGATAAAATTTTCTAATATTTATTTTTTCAGTAGATAAAGCTATTAAATAAATCCATATTAATATCTGTTGAATAAAATCTAAATCTCTTTGTAATTTTCTAATTCTAGGTACAATATTAAGCTCCTCTTCACCTAATGGATTAGTAGGTCCTTGAGGTAAACCTAATGTATCCTCTGTAGGTACGATAGGGATATATATTCCATAGACGATATCTAATACTCTAAACCATAATCCATCAATCTGATCTTCCTTTTTACTTACAGCTACGGGGTCTCTAATAAAAGATAATACATTGGTTAAACTAGCTCTAGGAATCTCCTTTACAACATCTAAATTCTCAGGTTGAGATGAAGGGATGACCATTAATAATTGTTCCTCATTATGTTCTACAACTAAACCTCTTAACTTACCAAACCCATCAATATATTGTTTAGTAGGCTCTCTTCTAAACAGTTCATAATAATTAAGTTTAGAATATATATTTTCTCTAGCTATAGTTTCTATTTTTCCCATATCATTAACTAATTCCCAACTTATAGTTTTACTAATTTGTAAATAAGTATTGAATAAGAAATCACCCATATCAGATTCAAAAAGACCTATATCTTCATCCTCTCTCTGATCTATAATTAATTCACATTGAGGATATTCTAAATTGTCAGATTCAGATCCTAAAGTTCTATAAATTATAATACTCATATTTTCAGGACGAGGTGCTCTAGCATAAATTAATTTAAATCTGGGTAATTGCATTACACCTACAGATTCAGATTTGGTCTTTAATCTTTTAATTTCATTGTAAGAGGGAGCAAATACATATATATTAATATTCTTATATGCATCTTCAATGGCTCTATAAAATAAATTAGGATCTAAGAATAGATTATTATCACCCAGTTGAGACAATATCTCATCATCCGAGAAATCATACATCTCTTGTTTTAATAAACTAGCCTTTACACTCTGAGCAATTACTTTTCTAAGTTTTCCCACATATGTTTCTTTCCCCTTATCAGTCTTTTTTCCTAAATATTTGGGATCTTTAACAGCGATACTAATACAATGTAATAATGAATTGACTGATCTAGGAACTCCACGTCTCAAAAATGTACCTGACTCGGGAGAATAATTGGATAGCAGTTCTGATATAGAGGAAGGTAACAGACCATATCGTTCTGATCCTAATATCTTATCTGTTTTAACTATATGTTCTGTTCCAGGTTCCTTTTCTTTTTTCCTTAATCCTTTGACATAAATCTGATTATAATTACTATTAATTCCTTTCTTCATCTGTTCATTAACAAAACAACAAGGTAATCCAGGAAATTCATCTTTGTTTTCAAGATCATTATATTTGACTCCCGGATAAGGATATGAATCTTCAGGACATACGAAATTCCATATAGGTTTGTTGGGAGGGAATTTCATTACCTGTCTTTTTCTCGTTTTTCCATCCTTTACAAAAGTTTTATTCTGCCAAGCTTTAATTTCATTGTCTGGTATAGATATAGGTTGTTTATGACATAAACATTTTCTAGCATATCCAGATATGATCAATTCAGGAGCTGCATTTTTTAATCTATTAATTTTAGTATCCGCTAACATTTTACCCGCCTTTTTAGTTGTACTTGTTAATATACCATTAGTGTCTTTAGTCTTTGAGAGTTCAGGTATGAAAGACTCATATATTCTAATGATAGATTCTTTTTTCTGTTTATAATATTCTAATAAGCGAGTGAATATCTTAACAAATCTCTCTGCAACCTGTAAATTTTCGGCTGATGTAATATTTACCCTTAAATAAGGATATCCTGAAGGGAGTCTCATATTAGTACCATCAGAGATTTGAACAATTTCCCCTCCTTTGGCATAATTCTGATTTAAACTGAAACTAACTGAACTAGAAATCTCATCATCAAGTAATGTTGTGGCCGATCTAAAGAATAATTTTAATTGTTTTTTTACAGCAAATGAATTGGTCATCTCCTTCTGAAATAAATAAATGTTTAATAGATCTGTATTTAAGACCATATGTGAAAATATAAGATCGTCCAGATCAATATCGAAAACAAAAAATTCTCCTGATATGGCCGTCTCGTTAATTTTATTGAATTTTAGAGGTAAACCATCTTCAATACGTTTGGTTATTAATTCTTTTTCATTACCTTTCTCTATAGGTATCTTAATAGTCATTAAATTATTATCTAAATCATAATCACCAGGAAGAAAGGATTCTTTAGTAGCATATCTTTTCGATCCTGTTAAACTCCATACTGTAAATCTAAAGCTATTTGATTTTTCTTTACCAGATGAATCAGGGATCACTACAGAATAATCAGGTCTCTCTTCAAGAGTTTTTCCAGTAAATAATTTAAAAATAGGTTCATCGCCTGTTAGAGTACTATTCCATCTTAAATAAGGCATATCAGAATTGGGTCGAGATAAATCAAAAATCTCATAACCATCTTCTGGAATAGGTTCTTTATTTTTAAACAACATATCAGCTTTTAGTACAATAGTTTCTAATGTAATAGGAGATGATTTTAAAGGTGGGTATGATTCCAACTCTCCTTGAATTGTTAAAATATCTTCTAATTCCTCCTTCTCATCCTCTAATTCTTCAGATAGATTTTTTCTAAATTCAGCTGTTAACAATCTTAACTCAGCGATATCTCTAATTTTATTAATATCTATCTGTTCATAAAATTGGTTAATAGTAAATAATATATCTTTTAATTCCATTGCACGAGATTGAAAAATAGCATAGATCATAGCTAAATCTTTAGGGTCTATAGCAAATTGGGTAGCCATACCCATTAGAGAAATACCTGCAGCTATTTGAGTCTGAATATCCTGTATCATATTAGAATATGTTTTGATTTCAGCCCCATCCCTGATTTCTGTTTTAATTTGAACTAATTTGGTAGGAACTTGTAATTTCTGAGCTTCTTTATAAAGAATAGACACATCATTATCAAATTCGGTAATATCCATACTAAAATATATTTATTTATGTATAAAATATATTTATTTTAATTTTAGTTATAAATGATCTGTTTAATAAGATTTGTTTTTTTTCAAATGGTAAAGGAAGATGAGTATATGAAAGCTGAAATTAAATCGTTTTTATCTAAAGGACTCCAAAAAAGAACAAATGAAAATATTATAGATTTATGTAATCCTCGTATGGAACTTATTTATTATAATAAAGGGGGTATTTGTGTTCACTGTAAAACACTATTTAAAATTATGTTATCTTTAACAGAACATCTTAAAAGAGGTTGTGGTAAACAAATTAAAAAGAGAAAGATAGATAAAAAAGGTTTGGAAAATACTAGACAAAGATTATCTGATAAATGATCGATTAAATAATAACTCATGTTTATTAAATCATGAAGAAAAATATGAAACAGTTGATTAAGAGTTTACCCGGACCTAAGAGTTATTGTAACTGTAACCAATTATGTAGCCCGATGGAATTAGAACATGTCATGCCTAAAAAGGTATTAAGAGAAAGATTAGAAGGAAAATTGTTAAAGAAAGCTTTCAATGATCCCCATAATATTTACAATTGTTGTAGAAAAATAAATAGAAAGAAAGATTGTCTCATCCCTATTATCGAATTTAATAAACCTTATTTTAATGGTCTTTTATCAAGATCCTGTTTATACATGAATCACTGTTATAATTTAGGATTTGATAGAGAAACCATTAATAGATGGAAAATAAGTTCTCTTTTACATGAACCAACTGATTCTGAAATTAAAAGATCTCGTATAATTTCTAAAAATACTATTTATCCTATTAACGAGTATATAGATGATTATCCGTATTCTTGTATGACTCATTATCATTATTAAATTATCTTTTAAATACATTTTTATTTAAAAGATAAAAGTATATAAAAATAAGAAATAAAAAAAATCTTATATATGAAAAGATGTGCAATTGCTACTATAAGAAATACTATTGCAAATGCAAAAAGAACGTATATGAACGTGTTAAATGTGAAAAGAATCTGAGCACACTCAAGAGTGCGATTGATTCTGAACCGGCTATCAAAACGGCCCTTGAAACAGCAGACCCAGTTACTTTGTTTGCTCCTACAAATAAAGCATTTGAAAAATTTGAAGGTTGTGGAGAATTATCTTTAGCAGAAATCTTATCATATCATGCTGTCCCACAATATCTTCCTAGCTGTAAACTGGAGAATGATAAATTATACGATACACTTCTTCCAGAAACAAAAGTTAGAGTTAATGTATACCAAAGACCTATTTTCAAAAATGTAATCACTGTTAATGGAGCCAAAGTCAAAGAAGCTGATTTGAAAGCCAAAAATGGAGTAGTACATAAAATTAAAAAGGTACTCTGTCCTCCTTCTAAAAATATTCTAGAATTAGCTTTAGAAACACCTGAACTTTCAACCTTAGTTGTGGCTGTTCAGGCTGCCAGTCCAGCTATTGCTGACGCACTGGCTAATGCTGACCCCTTAACTGTATTTGCTCCTACTAATGAAGCCTTTGAAAAATTAGATAAAAGTCTTCAGAAATGTGGTAGTAGTTTAGCTGAATTACTTCAAAATCAAGCTTTACTTGATCAGGTTCTTTTGTACCACGTGTTGGGACAATCTGTATTCTCTGCGGCTCTTAAGAAAGGATTGACTTGGGGTATTGAAACTCTTCAAGGGAAAACGTTGGATATTAAAAGGAAATGTGAAGATATTGAAATTATTGACCAGTTACATAAGAAATCTAAAGTTGTTACTGCCGATATCCTAGCAACAAATGGTGTTGTACACCTTATAGATAGAGTTTTATTACCTAAATGCCCATTATAACTGATATATTTATTTGAATAACATATCAAATAAATAATAATTCTATTAAAAAGATGCTCCCTACTTTAAAATATGTAAAAAGATGGTTAGTAGGAGGGAACAGATATGATCCCTTGGAAAATTTGTGGACATCTATTTTAATATTTTATAAACATAACGACGATTTAATTTTAGATAAATCTATTTTACTTATAGGGAACTTACCCAATCATTATTTTAGCCATTATATTAATTTCTCCGGTTGGTATATAATAGATGAGGAATTATGGAAAGTAGATATATTAGATGAAGATAAAAATATTGATCCTGATACTATTCAGGTTTATATTAAAATAGGAAAAGATCCGGTTAACATTAATTATATAAAGGAGAATTCAAATAGTGATGAATGGTATAACGAAACATTACAAAATCATATTATAAATTCTAAAGTGATCGATTTATCCTATTTATATCCTTATAAGGGGAAACCTAATTGTACCTATAAAGATATAGATAGTCCCTTATTTAGTATGATAAAATACTATCCCCATTTAAATGAGGTGATGCTTTCTAGATTAATTCTAAACAAATTAAATTAAAATAAATATTTTAATCTAATTAAAATGTCGTTGAGTCAAACTTTTAATCCATCTAAATATTCTAATACATTTAGTGAAGATCATGAAGAAGAGGAAGAAATTGTAACCAAAGGACACAAAAATATATTAAAAGTAGATGTGGGTAAATTCGATGATTTATGTAAGAGATTTAAAGACAGAATGGATTTAAAAATTAAATCTTTAACTGGACAGGATAAAGAAGATTTTAATCTGATGGTTTCTTATGTTCATTTACTTTATGGAACTAAATATTATAACCATTTATACGAGAGAGTAAGAAAACATTATACTAATGTAAAATCGGTAAACCCAGGAACTGTAGGGGCATATTTTGCAGGTTGCCTTGTATCTGTTAAAGATTCTGAATCTAGAGAATTTGAATCAGGAGTAAGTCCAGGTTGTTCAGCTACATGTGCTGGAAGTATGCCTTTACCTAAAGGTGAAGAGGGATGGAGTTTTTGTAACAAGGCTGTTATTTTAGCTGAAAAGGGAAAGAATGGATATGTTTTTAGTGTTGTAAAACCAGCGGAAACCGAAGAAGATCTTGATCCGGCTTACGTATTTGTAGAATCAAATAGTTTAAATGATTTCAGAGGTTTTGCCAAGTCAGAAAAGGATCATTTAAGAGCTATGGGATGTAAAAATATTCATCTTGTGGGTTATGATTCTAGAGGTACAAATAGTTATGACTTATATGGAACACCTAAAAAGGTATCAGAAATTAAACACAGACACACTTATACCAAAAGACAAAAGAAAGAAAATGCTATGTTGGCGTTAGCTATTGTTCTTATTATAGTTTTTCTATTATTATTGATAGGATTTTTTGGGTATAGATATTACCATACTAGATTTTAAAACCCTGTGATTTTCATTAAACTCTCTCACTTACCTATTATTAAGAAATGATAAAATAAATGTAAAAATTATTTATTTTAATTAGAAATGGATAAATTACCTAAAGACGCTTTATTTTCATTGGCTCTTGAATTAAACCTACCAGATCTATTAAGGTTCTGCACCTCAAGTAAAAGAATTAATGATTTGATATGTCGAAAGAATGATATTTGGATTGCTAAATTAAATAGGGAATTCCCTAACTATAATTCTATGTTTCGAAAAGATACTCCTAGACAAACCTATACTTTATTATATGATTTAAC
>Ga0180437_10009064_pt1 | contig 12412 bp, 14 predicted proteins | sample SS_ome_4_FD_132410 | JGI IMG/M metagenome (GOLD analysis project Ga0180437, IMG submission 132410) | Hypersaline lake sediment archaeal communities from the Salton Sea, California, USA - SS_3_D_1 metaG | ecosystem: Environmental > Aquatic > Non-marine Saline and Alkaline > Hypersaline >...
CCGATCTTTTTCGAGAGAAGACAGGCCTCTCAAATCACTTCGCTTTCAAATTGGAGAAAAACATCCCCAAAGAGGCTGGATTAGGCGGTGGAAGCAGTAATGCTGCAACCACCCTCTGGGGACTGAATCAACTCCTTAAAACCAAGATCGATGATCAAACCCTTGCGGCCTGGGGTTCAGAGCTAGGCAGCGATATCCCCTTCTTCTTCTCCCAGGGGACCACCTACTGTGAAGGGCGGGGGGAAATCCTTACACCCGTTTCCTTGCCAGCTTCCAAAGTGTACTGGTTGGCAAAACCCCAAGAAGGTTTATCCACACCCAAAGTTTTCCAAACTACCCGTGTTGATCGTCTTTCTTCTAGAGACCCGAAGGTTACCCTCTCTCAAAACTTGCAAGGACAAGAAACCTACTATAACGATCTCGAAGAGGCAGCATTTACCCTCATGCCTTCACTGACCACTCTCAAATCCAATCTCCTAAACCTCGGGTTCTCCTCTGTCCACATGACAGGAAGTGGGACCACTTTTTTCTGTTTAGGCATACCCAAAGACACAGCACTTCCAGGTGTTCAGTTTTTTCAAGTGAACACGACTGAGCGTGTAAACAATCGCTGGTACACAGGGACATAACCCCAACGACTATTTACTGCTTTCGCAAAGTGTTTGGGCATAATTCCCTGATCTTATATATTGACTGGTTTCACTTCTGAACGAGGCCACATCAATCTATGGAAAAGATCCACCACTTACTACAAGAAAAAGTCATCATCGTCACAGGAGCTGCTGGGTTCATCGGTTCAGCTGTTGTTCGCCATCTCAACAACCTCGGTTTCGAGAACCTTCTTCTTGTCGATGACATCGAAAAAACAGAGAAGTGGAAAAACCTTCTCGGCAAAAAGTTTTCCGACTTCATTTCTAAACACGATTTATTTCCATGGCTCGAAGAAAGAGTGGCGGAAGTAGGGGGAATCATCCATCTAGGGGCTTGCTCCGACACTCTCGAAAAAGATGGCGATTACCTCATGGAGAATAATTTCCGCTATACGCAACTGCTCGCTGAGATTGCACTCCATCATGACATCCGCTTTATCTATGCCTCATCGGCAGCTACCTATGGAGACGGTTCTCTTGGCTTGCCGATGATCTCGATAGGCTTGAAGAACTTCGTCCTCTTAATCCCTATGGATTTTCTAAACACATCTTCGATCTTTGGGCTAAACAACATGGAGCCTTCTCTTCGATTGTCGGGCTTAAATACTTCAACGTGTTCGGGCCCAACGAAGACCATAAGGGGCACATGGCCTCGATGGTCTACAAGATGTTACCCAAAGTAAAAAATGAAGGCGTTGTCCATCTCTTCAAATCGTCGGAACCCGACCGGTTTGGCGATGGGGAACAGTGCCGAGATTTCATCTACGTCAAAGATGCAGCGAAGATGACTTGCGATTTTCTGTTCAATAATATCTCTGGTCTTTTTAATATCGGGAGAGGAAGCCCAACCACATGGAATCAGTTGGCGACCGCTCTATTCAATGCAGTAGAGAAAAAGACAAACATCGAGTATATCGATATGCCTGGGGACCTTGTGAAGCAGTACCAAAATTATACGTGCGCCGACATGAATAGGTATTTCGATACCCATGGCTACAAAAAAACAGCCGCCCCGTTTACGTATGATATTGAGACAGCTGTGAAGGACTACGTTCAGGGGCATTTGCTTGGAGGCAAACAATGGTAAAACTGATAGGGACGCTTTCTCGACTTGGACCCGCAAAGGTCCTAGTCATTGGTGACTACATGCTCGACTCGTATACCAGCGGGAAGATCCACCGGATATCTCCTGAAGCGCCCGTTTCTGTTTTGCAAGCCAATAGTGAAGAGAGCCTTCCCGGCGGAGCTGGGAACGTCGTCCTCAATTTATGCTCTCTTGGTGCGAAAGTGACCGCCGTCGGTCGAATAGGCCGAGACTTTGCAGGCGATGAGATCGCCACCTCATTAGAAAATGAAGGGGTTGACGTACGTGGCCTCTTTTTTCAGAAGCGGTACAAAACACCCGTGAAGAACAGGTTTATCGCCGATTCACAGCAGATCCTCCGCGTCGACTTTGAAACCATCACCTCCTTCCCTGAAGACCTAGAGCACCAGGTGATCGAGCAGCTCCCAGACCTGATGGACGACTGCCAGATCGTGGCGATTTCCGATTACGGCAAAGGTTTCCTCTCCCACTCTCTCCTTGGAGTGGTGATCGAGATGGCCAAAGCGCGCCATGTTCCTGTGATCGTCGATCCTAAGGGAGTCGACTTCACCAAATACCGAGGGGCAACGATCCTAAAGCCCAACCTGTCCGAAGCCTACGCTGCTGCGCGAATCCCCTCAGAAATCTCCCTCGATGAAGTGGCTTCCACCATTCTAAAAACCTGCGGCGTCGAACAGCTAATGATCACTCGCTCGCAAGAAGGGATCTCCCTCTTCAACAGACTCGGCTCTCGCTTTGACTTCCCCGTCCGATCGAAAGAAGTGAAAGATGTAACAGGAGCAGGGGACACCGTCCTCGGGATGCTCAGTGTAGCTCTTGCCAACGGCCTAGACATTAAATACGCAGCCCAGCTCGCCAACATCGCAGCAGGGATGGTGATTGAGCGGATCGGGTGTGCGCGCATCAACCTCTCCGACATGGCCGAGCGGCTTATGGAATTCGACGTAGAGAACAAAATTTTCGATGGAGAGCACATCTTCGCCCTCCAACAGTCACTTCTCAATAGAAGATGCAGCCTCCTGAGCCTTGAGAGCAACCACGGGATGTCGACCGCTGTCTTCAAGAGCTTGCGGAAACTCGCGGCCAAAGCTCCCGAGAATAAGCTCGTGGTTTACCTCCGCGATCGGAAGCCCGACCGGGAGTTTATTTCCCTTCTCGCCTCCCTCTCTGACGTTGACTTTATCGTCTTCGAGTGTCCAAGCCTCAAAGGGCTTTGCGATCTGATCCAGCCCGAAGAGATCTACGCGATCGAAGCAAGCAAGCTCATCGACCTCGAAAAGTCTCCCGTTCATATTTAATCCACAGGTCGGATAAATCCAATCGACTCTAGGTATTCCTGGTTTTCTTGGACATATCTAGGGAAGGTTTCGTCAATGGGCACGAGGTCTTTTGCATCCCTAACTGTAGCTGCATACTCTTTCTTAGCTTCTTCTGGAGTCAGGGGATGGCAATAGCTGCTCGTTTTATAGATGAGATTCTCGCAGTTGCCGATCGAAGTGAAATGCCAACCTCCATTTCGATAGTGGATCACCCGCGACGGGTCTTTTCCCCGTTCTCTTTTATATCGTAATAGCTGTCCTCCGACCCGTCGATAGTTGCCCGCAGTTGTGGCGACTGTCCCGACCCAGGGTTGGTCAATTACTCGGTTGAGATGGATCTTGTATATATCCATCCAAAAGTAGAAACGAGTCTTTGGGCGCCAATGGGCCTTTTTCATTTCCTCCACCAATTCGGCGCGAGGAATTTCATCACAGTCGGAGAGCATCACGATATCAAAATAGTCTGCATCGACAATACCTCTTCCCGTGCAACTTCTTTGATAGGCTTCCCGAGCCCAATGGTTGGGGAGCTCTGGATGTCTTTCCACCACAATGTGGATGATCTTATCGAGATAGGGAGCAAACTCTTCTTTGTTCTCTTCGAAATAGAGGGGCTTGGGGTTTCCTTGGAAAGTCTCGAGGGATTCAACGAGGACAAAGTAGTCGACCACCTCGTTGAGCTCAGCAAGGCGAATCTTGAGGAGCTCGATCTCATTGAAGAAGAGGAAGCAGTCATAGACCTTTCCTTGCAAAGTGGCAGTGAAGAGAACGAAGAGGAAGAGAAGTTTGCGCATGGCAGCACCAGGAGTGTCATTTATCGATGGGGAAAATATAGCCAATCGAGGTTAAATAGTCTTTGTTTTCTTGGACATACCTCGGAAAGGTCTCGTCAATGGCCACGAGATCATGCGAATCTTTGGTTCTAGCGGCATAAATTTCCTTGGTCTGTTTTGGAGTCTTTAGGTGGGAATAGCTCCCCGTCTTATAGATGAGATTCTCACAATCTCCGATCGAAGTGAAGTGCCAGCCAGCGTGTCGATAGAGCGTCACATTTGGGCTGTTTTTCCTGCGTTCTCTTTTGTGTTGCCAAAGAGCTCTTCCCATCTGCCGGTAGTTGTTTGCTGTTGTTGCGATAGACCCAACCCATCGCTTCCTGGGCAGAACTCGATTGAGGTGAATCATGTAGACATCCATCAAAAAATAGAACTGAGCTTTTGGATGCCAGTCGGCATTTTTCATGTCCACCACCACCTCGGCGCGAGGGATTTCATCACAGTCGGAGAGCATTACGGTATCAGAATCATCTGCATCCACGACCCCTCTCTCCGTGCAACTTCTTTGATAAGCTTCTCGATCCCAATGATCGAGGAATTCGGGGTGTCTCTCTACCACGATGTGGATGATTTTGTCGAGATAAGGGGCAAACTCCTCCTTGTTCTCTTCGAAAAAGAGGGGTTTGGGGTTCCCTTGGAAGGTTTCAAGCGATTCCACGAGTACAAAGTGGTCGACCACCTCATTGAGCTCAGCAAGGCGGATCTTGAGGATCTCGATCTCATTGAAGAAGAGGAAGCAGTCATAGACCTTTCCCTGTAGGCTGGCCCCCCAAAGAAGAAGACAAAAGAGGAATGCTTTCATTTTTTTTCCTTCAGTCTTGCGATCCGATCTTCAAGAGGAGGGTGAGAAGAGAAAAGAAGGGCAAGTCCCGACTTTGTGGGAGTTGAAATCTTCATTGTCTGTATCGCTGCCTTTTGGGTTTTAGGCGCTTGTTTTGGGACATAGGCTTTGAGCCCTTCGAGAGCGTCGATCATTTTCTGCTTGCCGGCGAGTTTGGCCCCTCCTGCATCCGCTCGATACTCTCTCCTGCGAGAAAACCAGAAAACGACAAGAGAACCTAAGATCATGAAGACAAACTGGAATAGGAAAGTGAACATGATGTAGGAACCGTAGGAGCCTTTTCTTTGTCCGCCTTTTCCAAAGCCGGAAAGGACGAGGGCAAGGACTCTTGCTAGGAACATCACAAAGGCGTTCACGACTCCTTGAAGGAGCGCCATGGTTACCATGTCCCCATTGGCAATGTGGGTGAGTTCGTGGGCGAGGACCCCCTTTACTTGGTCGTCATCCATTTTTTCGAGAAGACCTGACGACACGGCCACTAGGCTTCGTTTCTTGGTGGGGCCCGTTGCAAAAGCGTTTACCTCTGCAGCCTTGTAAATCCCTACTTCAGGCATGGGAAGATGGGCTTTCTTAGCAAGTCGCTGGATCGTTTCATAGAGCTGTTTTTGTTTTGGGTCTTTCGCATTAGGATCGATCGTCTTGACCCCCATCATTTTCTTGGCGATAAACCGGGAGATCCATAGAGAAATCATCGCTCCGCCCATTCCCCAAGCAGCGCAGAAGATGAGGAGATCTTTCATCTTGATTCCGTACGGCGTAAGATAGGGCTGGATATTGAAAAAGCTCAATATGATCGAAACCATCGTCACCACAAGGAAGTTGACGAGGAGGAAAAAGAATATTCGTTTTGCAAAGTTCATAAGTTACTCCTTTTACAACCGCTTAGATGAGAACCGGGTTGTAAGTATTTTTTTCAAAATCATATCATATTTGTTTTTATTTGCATATAAATTCCGCGTATGAGATTTATCAGTTAAAAGGAAAGCGAGGCGGAGTAAATCCCCTCCAGAACACCTTGAGATGGGTAAAATGCGCCGACGTCGAAAGAAAAATGCTTGTACAATCATGATCTCTTGTGAAGAACCCGCTGAAGGTGGGCAAATGCAGGTCGAGATGACCTATGAAGGGGACCGGGTACTCGCTGCCTATCTCTTAGAAAACGCCCAGTCCATTTTGGATGATTCTTCTCCTCCTGTGCCTAAAATTTCCTCTATTGGGAATTGACCTAATTATGTATCCTTAGGGGATGGACGATTCCCTTTCTGTATGGCAAGAGTGGTTTGCGAAACATCGTGAAACCATCCTCAAAGACTATTTCCGTTTTCTTGAGTTCAACACTATTGGTATAGATCCCTCTACCAAAGACGAGTGTCAAAATTGTGCCGATTGGCTCTGCGCTTATCTCGATAAGGTGGGCTTGAAGAGTGAGCAGTGGGAGGCCCCAGGTCATCCGGTTGTTTTTGCACAAAATCTAGATGCGGGGCCAGATGCCCCAACAATTCTTCTCTATCACCATTATGATGTACAACCTGTTGATCCCTTGGAGCTGTGGGAATCGAATCCTTTCAAGCCGGAGCTCCGTGATGGAAATGTCTATGCTCGGGGGGCTCAAGATAACAAAGGGCAGTGTATGTATACACTGGCTGCTATCTCGGCTCTATTTTCAATGAAGAAAAAGCAGAACTTTAACCTTAAAATCTTCATTGAAGGAGATGAAGAGGCGGGAAGTCCGGGGCTAGAAACGATTTTTCCTGCCAAAAAAGAGGCGCTTGCTTGTGATCTGCTACTTGCTGTGGATACACTCCTTCCCAATGCGCATACTCCAGCCATCACTCTCGGTATGCGGGGGATTTTATCGATAGATATCGCTTGTCGCGCGGCAAACACGGATCTCCACTCGGGAATCCTTGGCGGAGTTGCTCATAACCCGCTTAGAGCGATGTCAGAAGCTTTTTCTTCGCTCTGGGATAAAGAGGGACGTGTTGCTGTGCCTGGATTTTATGATCAGGTGCAGGAGATCACAAAGGAAGAGCTTTCCTGTCTTTCGATGGAGGTGGATGAAAGTCAAATCACTGAAGAATTTGGTGTCGAGGCGTTTGCCCCTGAGCCAGGGTTTTCGATCGGAGCGTCCTCTTCCATACGACCAACTGTTGAAATCAATGGGATGAATGGAGGGTATACGGGAGAGGGGTTTAAAACGATTATTCCTAAAGAAGCAAAGGGAAAGGTTTCTTGCCGCCTTGTCCCAAATCAAGACCCACAGGATATTTTCAACCGGGTAGCGGATCACCTTCGTTCCAAGTTCCCGAAAGGGATGGAGGTAGAGATCGAGATCCTAGAAGGGAAACCCGCTCTTTGGAGCCCTCTTGATTCTCCTATTGCCAAAGTCGTGGCAAAGGCGTATGAAGAAGTTATGGGCAAGCCTTGTGAGCGAAGCTATGGTGGGGGATCAATTCCCATTTTGACCTTCCTTGCTGAGGCGTCCGGGGGCGAGGTTGTGATGATGGGCTTTGGACTGTCAACTGATCGTATACATGCTCCCAATGAGTATTTTGGCCTTGATCGGTTTGAGCAGGGCTTTTTGACGATGGGAACCATTTTTTCAAAGTTCAATGAGAGATAAGTCCTCCTATTTTCTTTTCATAGGCCCAGCTCTATTTCTTCTGAGCCTCATTCTACTTCTCTGCAAAGTGGGGTTCCTCCTAGCTCGCCCTGTTTGGATCGCAAGTTTTACGCTCTCACTCGCCCTTTCCTCATGGATCGCCTTTCTTACTGTCCGCGAATGGTGGATGTGCGAAAAACAACTCCGCAAAGAGAGGGATGAAAAGGGGAAAAATGCTCTCTCACTCCAGGAAAGGTTAGAAGAGGTCCAGCGACTCTATCTTGCAAAAGTTCAGAGGCTCGAAAATGAGCTGATTCAGAAAGAAGAGGCTATAGAGCAGGAATCCCTCAAGCAGGCAAAAATGGAGCGAGATTATCAGCTCCTCCTCGATGAATCGCTGGGTCAGAAAAATGAGACGGGGGCTCTCATCACTTCACTAGAAGAAGCGCTGGATGAGCTCCGCCACTTGCGCCAGCTGGTGTTCACTTGGGAGGAGAAGCAAAAGACGGTTCCTCTTAATATCATCCACAAATATGAGCAGCTTTTAGAGCAGTTTGGAGAGAAGACAAGTCGTCTCGACCGGGTCAAAAAAGACCTTTTTGGTATCGAGGGGAAGCTTCTGCTCCTTGAAAAAGAGCAAGAAGAAGAGCATCTAGAAGAGAAGTTCACTCTCGAAGAGGCGGAAGTTCTAGTTGGCGGGCTTCTTGAAGAGAGGGAGCAACTTTTGCAAGAGGTAACTTCCTTAGAGCAACTTGTTTCGATGCCGAAAAGAGCCTCGTCGCCTAAGCCAAAGAAAAAGATCGAAAAAATGGTCGAGATGGACTTATTGGCTTCGTCAGTCGACGACAGTTAGAATCTCATGCCCATCTAGAGTGATGAGAAGAGTGTGCTCCCACTGAGCACTCGGCTCTCGGTCCTTTGTGTAGGCAGTCCAGTGATTATCGGGGTCGATCTCCGACTTCCTCACTCCTGCATTGATCATTGGCTCGATGGTGAAGGTCATGCCAGGTGCCAGAGGGATCTTTAGGTCATTTTTATGATGGGGGACTTGCGGGGCTTCGTGGAACTCGAGTCCAACGCCATGTCCAACAAACTCATCGACTACCGAGCATCCATGCTCGGTGGCATATTCTTCGATCACATCGCCGATTTCATGGATCAGAACACCTGGCTTTAAGATTTCAATGGATCGCATCAGACATTGGTGCGAGACATCCATCACGTGTTGCCTTTTCGAGTTGGGTGTTCCGATGGCCACCATTTTGCTGCAGTCGCCAAAGTATCCGTCAATGATGCAGCTCACATCAATGTTCAAAATATCTCCCTCTTTCAAAGGGACATCATCGGGTATCCCGTGGCAGATCACCTCATTGAGTGAGGTGCAGATGCTTTTGGGGAAAGGGGGGTGGCCGTAGCCAAGAGGTGCGGGAATAGCTCCTGCTTCGACGTGGAGCTTGTGCGCTATCGTGTTGAGCTCATCGGTGGTGACGCCTTCTTTCGCGGCATTCGCTGTCTCCTGAAGGATATAAGCAGCCAGCTTGCAGGCGCGGCGGATCCCTTCGATCTGCTCGGGAGTTTTCAAGATGATCCCAAACCCCTTCCGATAGTGGTCAGCTAGGGACTGCTCTATGCTTGCTTTTTCAGGGAAGTGGCATTTTTTCCACTTCTTTCCACTTCCACACCAACAAGGATCATTTCTAGATATCGACATAAGTACCCATTTTCCCGCGAAAATGGATAAATCTCAATAGAAAACCTCCGTTCCTGCAGTCAAGGATTGAAAAAAAACTTGATCTTGCTATACTTGGGGCATAAGTGGATTGGGACTACCCGGTCGGCGTTAAACCTCGGAGGAGACTTTGGGGTTTTTCGCTTTTTGGGGGAATCCTCTCAATCCATAACCTTCGATTATTCCAGACGGTCCCCTATAAATTTTTTTCTCCAGCGTCTCGAAAGCTCGATTCGGCTGGCTAGGTCGTAGTTGAGAAAGGCCTATGGGACGAGCCGTCATATCAGCAAGTTGAAGTCCGGCTGAATTGGTTTTTTTATCGACGATGATCATTTCAAAGGGAAGAGGTCTTTTGAATTGATTGTCACCACTTCTCACTCTGATGAATTCCTCTTGTAGTTCCCGATCTTCTGGCTTTCCTCGCGCTTCAAATATAACATGAGTTAGGGGGCTTTTCTGGCCGAATGTACTTAGTAGAGAGTATAGGCTCTCAAGTCCTAGAGCCATTGCGAGGTGATAGGGGTGTGATGGGGTTTCTTGTTGTTTTTTTAACTGTTTTTTATCAACTACTACTGCAATGAGAGAAAAATCGGCCTCTGAAATTACTTCGGTGAGCTCTTCCAAAAATGTTTCTCTCAATTCTTTGTTGAGTTGGCTAAAATATCCCGTTTTTTTGCGAATAGCATGTTCGTGAAGGATTGCCATATCATGACCGAAGTGTTTGAATTTCAAGTTCATTAAGTCAGGGACTACTTCGTGAGCATAAGCTTGCTTGTTAAAAACGCAAAAAGATAGAACAAATATTGGGTACTGAGGATCGATTGAAGCTAAACCATGGTCGCCGCTTTCATCAACATAGACGATGTAGTCACTACTTTCAGAAGACATATACTCTCCAAGACGTTTGAATTTAGCAATAGGAGAGAAATTTTTCTAGGAAAATTTTGAAGACAGACCCTGGGCTATCTATCTGGGAAGAAAACCTCTTTTAGAGTAAGGCCGTGGGCTGGAGCAGTCATTCCAGCTAGCTTCCGGTCTTTTTCCTTCAAGAGGGAGGGGAGTTCAGGGAGGGGGATCTTTCCACTCCCAACGTGGACGAGGGTCCCGGCCAGAGTGCGGACCATCTTGTAGAGGAAGTTATCCCCTCGAATCTCGATCCGTAGGCGTCCATTTTCTAAAGGGACAATCGCGCATTTTTCGAGTGTCCTGACCCCATCTTCTACCTCTGCCGTGGTGAATGCTGAGAAATCATGGGTCCCTTCAAGGAATTTTGCCCCTCGGTTCATTTTCTCGTGGGAGATGGGATGATAGGGGTAGTGCCACGAAAACTCCCGATCAAAGGGAAGTTGGACCGAGTGTGTGCAGATCTCGTAATGGTACTCCTTTCCGACGTTATCGAGGGTGGGGTGGAAGTTGTCTGAAGCTTGCTCGACGGCTAGGGGAGAGATGTCGGCAGGTAGGAGTCCTTTGAGGCTTCCGTGGAGTCTGCGAAGGCTCAGAGAGGGGAGATCTGTGAAGAAGTTGATCACCTGCCCCTTAGCATGGACTCCCCGGTCGGTTCGGCTGGCTGCTTGAAGCTTCACCTTGTGCTGGAGGATTTGCTCAAGGCAAGTTTGGATCGTCTCTTCGATAGAGGGGCCATCAGACGCTTTTTGCCATCCATAATAGCGGGTTCCTGCGTAGGCAAGGGTACAGCGGATGTTGCGCATTATCTGTAGATCGTTTGAAGTCCGCCGACGACCATCTGGACGCTGATCATGATTAGGAGAAGCCCGGTCAGTTTTTCACAGGCAGATAGCCCTCGGGTTCCAAGGAGTTTTTTAAGAGGGATGGCGAGCATAAGGACTACGGTACTCGCAAGCCAGGCAATAAAGATAGCTCCAAGTGAGGTGAAGTGACTAATCTCTGCTTGGTGGGAATAGAGGATCACTGCTGCGAGAGTAGCAGGGCCAGCGACGAGTGGAATGGCAAGAGGGACGAGAAAAGGTTCACCTCCACCTTCAATTTGAAACCCGTTTTTGCTCGTAGGGAAAACCAGTTTAAGGCCGATGATGAAGAGGATGATGCCTCCAGAGATGAGAACTGCTTCTTGCGAGATCCCTAAAAAGGTGAGGAGGACATCTCCAAGGAAGTAGAAGGCGATGATGATCCCCAGCGCTAGAATTAGCTCTCGGAATATGATCCACCTCTGTCGTTTTGGATCGAGTTCTTTCAGAACCGCGAGGAAGATCGGAACGTTTCCGATCGAGTCCATCAAGAGGAAAAGGGAAAATGAAAGTGAAAATAGGCCCATATCCGGATTATAGCTTTGGAGAGTTAATTTGTGAATTTTTTAAGACTAAATTCCAAATTTTCTTATATATTTTGGCCTGGTCTTGAAAATCCTTGCAGATAAGGAGACAATCTTGGTTCTTGGCAAAGGCGGAGCGGGTCCAATTGGCTGAGCCGATGATGAGGGTTTTTCCATCGATGAGGGCCCATTTGTGATGAAGTAAGCCTCCTCCAGTATGGATTCGAACGGGCATCCCATGTTCTTCGAGCATTTCTACTCCTTTCCGACTAGCTCCTCGAGAAGTGTACCGATCGATGGCCACGGTGATCTCAACTCCTCGGTCGTTCGCTTCAATCAATTTTTCAATGAGTAGAGGGTGGGTGAGGGTGAAGATCGCCAGATCGATCCTTTCCTGAGCCCTATCGATCTCTTCAGCAATGGCTTCGAGCGCTCTTTTTCCCCCTTCGGGAAGTAGAAAGCTGGAGATCTCGCCTTCTCCTATTTGAAATATCCCCTCTTCTTCGATCGAATGAGAAAGAAATTTTGCCAGGCTTGGATCCCAAATGCCTAAAAAAAGATTGCTATGCATTTTGAGGGAGGGGGGCGTAAAGTTAGCCGTACCGACCAGAGTCAGAGTCTCGTCGATGACAGCAATTTTTCGGTGCATGAGTCCGGAGCACTGAACAGGGTAAGCTTGAAGGTGTTTGGGGAGCTTTGAGGTTCCTTTTTTATCATGAAAAAGAGTGAGGGTGACGCCTTCGGCTTGCTTTCTCTCTAATAGGTGGAGGATATCGGGGTCGGAGAGGCCATAAATCTGGATGGTGATCGATGTGCGGGCGGTTTTAAGAGCTTTGATTAGGGTTCGTTTCAGGTCAGATCGGAGCTCTGTGGAATAAATTCTAACAGGATAAGAAGGGGAAGGGAGCGGGACATGCAGGGCAAAAAGGAGGAGCCCTGCAAGTCCTATCAGAGGGAGGAGAGCTTTAGCTCTCAGATTTTTTGTCCTTTAGCTCGGAGATTGCGGACAACCGCGCTGATTCCCTGCTTATCGATTAGGCGCA
>Ga0180437_10009065_pt1 | contig 12411 bp, 7 predicted proteins | sample SS_ome_4_FD_132410 | JGI IMG/M metagenome (GOLD analysis project Ga0180437, IMG submission 132410) | Hypersaline lake sediment archaeal communities from the Salton Sea, California, USA - SS_3_D_1 metaG | ecosystem: Environmental > Aquatic > Non-marine Saline and Alkaline > Hypersaline > Sediment...
ATGCATCGCGACAGTCTCGCATTCATGATCGCGAAAGGAGAGGAGTTAGCACTTGCTCGCTCCGGTAACTACATGTGTTGGTACGAAGGAGGGCCCCTGAAGAGCGAGGATCCTGGGTGGCCGCAGATGCACAACTTCTTCTCCCGTACCGTATCGAGCAACAACCTGCTTGTCTACGACCCGGAAGAGACATTTGAGGGTTGGGCCAACGACGGAGGACAACGACTGACTCCTTATTGGGACAAGCAGTGGACGAGAACATACAATGGAACAGCAGACGGTAACTACCGAGACATCGGGGGACTGGTTCGCTTTGAGCGGAGAAAAGACTATGTTTATGCTGCGGCGGACGCTACACGAGCTTACAACTCCTCGGCGATCACCACAGGCAGAAATCGTCCTAAGGTGTCGCTTGTTCAAAGAGAATTTGTTTTTCTTCGGTCTGTCAGGGGAACCCGGGATTCTTTTGTCGTTTTTGACCGAGTTGAAGCCAAAAGATCCGAGTTTCGAAAGTTTTGGCTATTGCAGCTGCGAGCCAAACCGGAACTAGATGGTAAATACGAGGTTTTCGTCGGTAATGACTGCGGTGGCATTCACGTATCAGAGGACACCTCATTGATCAGCGTCAGGCAGGAGCGGTCTGAGCTATTTGTGAACTGTCTGCTTCCTAAGGACGGCAACCGAACGGTACGCCGCCTCGGAGGCTGGGTTGCCACGAAACTCGAGGAGCCTCTCAGGGCCGATGACGACGGTCCTCTTGATATCGAGGTGGAATCGACCGAGCTCTTGCCCTCCCATCCGGTCGTGATCATCACGGCAGATGACAGGAATCCAAATCGGGAAGTCTTTGACAGGTTCTCCGTTTGGCCCAAAGCGGATCCAGCGACGATGAGAACAGTGGGATCACGAGTCTGCTATTTCTGTGAGGGCAAGACGCAGCCAGATGAGAAGCCGGCAAGGCTTTTGGGTTGTAGACGAGCAACGAAATCCGCACCACCTTTTCCGATGCCGGCAGGGGCAAGAGTGATCCAATCGTTTCGGCACATGGGCCTCGAGGGGACAGACAAGAAAGAACTTGCGCAGCGAATCGACTATCCTTGGGGTTACGGACTCGGCTACGATTACGGGGATGGAAATCAGTACGGACTCTGGCGTGTCGAAGTGAGTCCCAAGCGTACTACAGCGTTCGACAATTTTCTCCATGTGCTGCATCCCTCCCTGAGGGGTAGAGAGACGCCGGATGCAGAGCTCATAGAAGCAACGGCCGGAAAGATGTTGGGGGCAAAGGTCGAAAACAGGGTGGTGCTCTTTGCGGAAGGAGAGGGACCGATTGAATCGGCCACCTACGAAGTCAGGGGTACAGGGGTACACTGGCACCTGATCTGCAATCTCATCCCGGAGTCCCAATACATCGTCAAGAAGGACAAAGAAGAACTTCCTGCCGGCAAGGCAAGCAAGCAAGGCACTCTTCAATTCGAATCCTCTGTCGATGGGGCAGCTCTGTTTTCGTTTGAGGCACGTGGGCTTGACCTCGAGTAGGTCAGCTTGAAGGTACGGCTTCTGTCAGAAATCCGATCCGTAGGATTCGACGGCAGGTGGCTTTCTGTCTGACGGGATCTTATCGGCTCGACTGAGAGGAAGCGTGAAGGGGTCTTGAGCTGCCATGGCCATGGCCTCTTCGCAAACCTCCTCGTCACTCTCTTCGGCACACAGGGACTTCAGGAATACATAGTAGTGTTCCCAGGCATCGGCATGGAATCCAAGCGTCTGGTAATCCCTTGCCCGGTAATAGAAAACCCTTGCTATCTCCTTCTGCACCCTTTCCGCCAATTTGGAGTACATCTGCTCTTTGGTTCCAGACAACGATTCGTCTATATCCTCCTCTGCTATTTCGTGGTTCTTCAGATCAGAGGCATCATCAGGGTGTACGTTGCTGATTTCCTTGAGTCTGTTTGTGTCCGTATAGCGCACCGCCTCTTCCTTCCATACAGTTCGATGACACAGATCAACGAGCCTGTACTTGAAAGCGATTTCGATGTCGAGCACATGATCCCTTTCCAGGAATTGATACGCCGTAAATACGGGGCGAGGTATGCGAGCGGGTGTCGAGGCGAGTTTCCTCTTACTCTCTTCAACCCTCCTGTTGACGTCCTGCCATTGCTCATTGAGAACAAAATTCTCGGCATCCCAGAGGGGTCTTTGACCCGGATTGATTTGCAGATCCGTGAGTTGTTGTTGCCATCCGATCAGGCCCCTGCTTGTCACAACCTGCCGAAGGTACTCGGGATTGGGTTCCATGCGTACCCCGGATTTGTACTCTGACCTGACAGACCTGGGCTCCTCTTTTGTCTGTGTAACAAGCACACTCTCCAGAAGGATTTCCAAAACAACAGAGGCTGTTGAATCAGTATGCTCCAGCAGACTGAGCTCGCAGAACCCATGATCACACGATTTCTGCAACCTCTGTGCGACTGTCGATCTCACAAGTTGTCTGCCCGCTTCCGAAATGTTGTCAGAGAAGTGCAAGACGATGGGCACGGTGAATTTTCCCCTGATTTCATTCATCAGGAGTTTTCTCTTATGAAGGGAATCCATATAGGAGATTGTATTGGCCTCGTCCCTTGAGAGGAGGTGGAAAGCGATGGTTGGGTGCCCGTACGATCTGTAGAGCGCAATGATGATATCGCTTCTCAACAGAACGAAATCTTCGTTGTGAGGCTTGGCTTGAAGAGCCAGATCTACAGAGCGAAGAGCGGCTTCATAATCCTCTTCCACATAGGAGGTCTTGGCCCTGTAATAGTGCATCTGTGTCGAGCAGCCGAGCGAAAAGATGAGCGACACGGCAATGAGAAAGAGCACGATGCCATGGCGGGGCAAGCTGGGTTTCAGAATCGATGGGCTCGATGACATATCGACTTGGCTTCGTGTTATTCCGAACAATCCCTAATTTTATCCTAGAAGCCTGTCGGGGTCAAGGGGCGTCAGGCGATTGTTTGCTCTCATTGAAAGGGATCCTATAATTTGATAGAAGTGTAGATACTAGAAGTGTACATACTAGTTGATAGAGGCTTAGCTTGAAGAGGTTGACCCCCGAACGCCGCGAGATGCAGCATCCGACTCTTTCCAGGTCCTCATATCTTCTTGTTCTCGTCCCCGTCACTCTGTTCTTTCTGATTACCATAAGACCGGGCCACGATTGGGGAGGAGATTTCGCTCAATATATTGGACATGCAAGGAGCCTCGTGGAAGGGAAGCCCTATGATGATATTGGATATGTGTATTGTCCGTACCGTCCCAGTTTGGGACCCCGAGAGTACCCTCCTGGATTTCCATTTCTTCTTGCCCCTCTTTACGCTCTCTTCGGCTTGTCATTCATCGTGTTCAAACTTGAAATGGTCTTCTTCTTGGTGGCCTCCATCGCTGTCATCGTCTTCTTTTCCAAGGAATATATCTCAGACAGGGCAAGACTAGCTTTTGTTTTGCTCTTTGCCCTGAATCCGTGGGTCGTTTCTCTTAAAGACAGCGTAATATCAGACATACCTTTTTTATTAGCTCTCTATCTATTCCTTGTGTGGGCGAGCAAGGTATATGCATCCAGACGCTTCACGGCGAGAGCTGCCGTCCTTTGCGGGATTTTGATTTTCGTCGCTTATATGATTCGAGGGCCAGGGCTCTTGTTGATTCCTGTGCTTCTTGGTTACGACCTATACGATAATAAGAGAATCTCCCTCTTCGGGTTGATGGCGGTCCTGACTGCCATTGTTCTGATACTGCTGAGCAAAGTGTTCTTTCATTCAGAAGTCTCATATCTCGAGCAGATGCAGCAGTGGAGCCCCGATGTGGTCCTTGTGAATGCACAACACTATCTTCGAACATTCCTGAGACTGTGGCCCGAGGTTCTGGGGATCGAAGCATCCAAATACGTCGTGCGCGTTTTGATGTCTTTGTTGGCCATTGTGGGGTTGGCAGTACGTGGAAGAATCGGTATTGGGGAAGTGTTTTTGGCGGGATACGTCTTGCTGATTCTGTTCTTCCCTTTTCAACAAGGCCTGAGATATCTACTTCCCGTGATTCCACTGTATTTCTTTTACTTGCTTATTGGCGTTGAGTTCCTCGCAAGGCGAACAAGGAGGGGGACATCACGATACGCTATGATCGGGGCCTTTGGAATCCTGGCCTGCGCGTCCTATCTGTCCGGTCTGGTAAACGTAGTAAAGGACGCAAGAACGATTCCAGATGGGCCGTTTTCTGTTGAGGCTGTTCAAATGATCAATTATGTTCGTGAGAATGCCGAATCGGACGCGACGTTAGCCTTCCGGAAACCTCGGGTGTTGGCCCTCTTCACCGAACGGGAGTCGACAACTTACCCTCCATCAGCGGAAAGCGACTTGATCTTGGAATACTTTGCAGGCGCGTCCGTTGACTATCTCATAATTGACACCCATGACGAAACGGACAGGGAATATCTCTTGCCCCTGGTCCATGAAAACTCAAGCTATTTCAGAGAGTTCTACCGCAATGAGAGATTCGTTGCTTACACCTTCACGAAGGGCTCTGAAGTCGATCGGTAGTCACCTCAATGCGAAGGCATGGCCTTGCGCGGAGGCCAAACGCTAACGAGAGGTACCGGGGGCTAGTTTTCGCAGCATCGATACGAGCATTTTGGCTGCCCCTGAGAAGAGTCGTCTCGAGAAGGCGTAGAGCTGGCAGAGGAAAGGCCGGAGATCGTCAGACGCGTAGTATGCAAACTCCTTTTCCCCTCGCAAGCTCGAAAACCACTGCCTTGTCGAGAGGACCCCTTTCCTCACATATCCTGACGAACCGAAGCAGGCATAGAAATCCGGTTCGAAACAGACCCACTTTACCACATTCCTCGTGCTCTCTACGACGGGAACCTTCTCGCCTATCGTATCCATGTACGAGAGCCACGGGAAGTCCACGCCGCACTTCTCCCCGAGGCTAATCTGGAGCCATGGACGTGCGTTCACTTCGATAATCTTAAAATGACCATCTCGACAATCCTTCTTGAACTCGATTTCCGATAGGCCGGTATAATGCAGTTCCGTCAAGAGTGCCAGCCCGAGTTCCTTCATAGCAGGCTCATCGCATGTTACCACGTGTGTGCCCACACCGAAGTGAACGGGCATCTGCCGCAGTTTCCTGCTCGTCATAGCTGCGACCACGCCAGAATCCCTGCTTATGTAAGAATAGAGAGAGTATTGCTGCCCTTCATCCCCTGGAACGACTTCCTGTACCATCAGGTCATCGGATTTCCCTGCCAGCCGAGAATAGGCAGGCACCAGATCATCCTTCGAATCCACCCGGATCGCCTTTACACCCAACTCCTGAGAGGAAAAACCGTACTTCGGCTTGATCAAGCATGGATACTCCACGGCCTCCGCTATTTCATACAGCGTGTCTTCCTCGTTGGGGAAGTACGTCCTCGGAACCGGATAGTTGTGGTTCCTCGAGACATGATGGAAAGATTCCTTGTCCGTGAGGTTCTCGATCGTTTCCTTTGATGGAAGATTATGAACGAAATGCTCATCCAGCACCGCTCTGTTTCTCGATACGCAGAGCAGAAACTCATCATTTGTCGGGATCAGGGCAATCCTGGCCTTCGCAGCACGTGCTCGTTCTACCAGGAACTTAAGGAACCGATCTTCAGCATATCTTGGATGGGGGCAAAGCAATTCTCTGCAGTATCTCGAGCGGAAACCGATTCTGCGAGGGTCATAATCCGTCCCGGTAACAGGCACCCCCCTTCTGCCGAGGCTCCGAATCACGCTGAGTCCTGTGATGTTCATTCCCAGCACGAGTACCTCTGGCATTTCGTTTCTGTAGAACTTCATCGAAGTCCGCGGGACAAGAGATTTTTGCCCAGTATTCTTCTCATATGTATTTCAATATGATCTCGAAAACCGAACTCGGCATAAATCTCCCTTTCTCTCTTATTGTTTGAGGGGATTGCCGTCAGTATCTCCGTAATACCCTCTTCTGCGACTTTCTCGAGGATGGCCTCGCGCATAGCCGCCACGTCAGACCTGGTTAACGTGCTGTGGTCAAACAGAAGAGCCTGGTTGTCCTCGAGCTCAATCGGCTCGTTGATCTCATTCAGACACATGTCTCCTGTTGCAAACCAGAAATAGTGCAAGATCTCATCGTTCCTTGAAGCGAGCAGGCACCTGTGATTCTTCGAAAATCGCTCCGAGACCTGGTTGAAATTCATGGCCTCCATCGCGAGTGCAATCCGGTCCTTGTCGCCATCCTGGGCGAATCGGAAGGTGAAGTCCGTCCCCTTCTGGCATTCCTGTCCATTCTTGGGGACCGGAAGTTTTAGAATATCTGTCTTCTTCTTCTCATAGAGAAACGGTCTCAATCGCAAGAGACTCTTCGCGGAATCGAGCCATCCGTCTTCCCGGATCCTGTTGTGCACTTCTCGGGCAAGGGTGGTAGCTCGTTTAAGGGGAAGCAAGATTCGTTTGAGAACTGGGTGCCTCCTGCAAAAGGGCAGAAACCTGAAATTCAGGGAGAAGGTTAGGAGCGACAGGGGCCTCCGATTACCGATGTAAGTAGTGATCTGCTTGTGTGAAAGTTTCGTCCATTCCCTCTTGAACTGCTCGGTGCCTCTTCCGATGTCGAATTCCTCGATCCCGGGATCATCGTACAGAGTTTTCACGACGAGATAGAAGAGAACGATGCCCGGAGAAAAGGCATAGTAGGCGGGGTCGTACGTGGTCTTGATTCCGTAAAGGGTACTGCCGGCTTTGATGCTGTAGAGATAGGCAATGGGCTTCCCGCGGAGCAGAAGGGCATACAGGATCAGGCTGTTCTCCTTGGAAAACACCCCTGCAATATCGTCGTAGAATTCGGGGTTTCGCTCTCTGCCCTTCCACGTCTTCTCGTAGAGCTCAAAAAAGGTTGTCAGATGTGCGCGTATGTCCTGGGTATTTGTCAAGGTCTCCAGCTGCACCTCTCCCAGCCGTTCCAGTCTCTTCAACTTTCTTCGGAATTCCTTTCGGGTTCTCGGTTTGAGTTTGGCGAGGCCGCCTTCCCATGTTTCGTCCGATCTCAGATACCAGCTATCCGACTTGAATTCCTGGTGGTGAAGGAGTCGGTTTGCGGAGCATACTTCTTCGAGTACCTTCACAGCAGGTGAGTCTGACCGCATTTCGTCTAATTCGATGCGTTGCCACTTCTTGGATGTTTCCGCCAAGTGCCCTGCCAGAAGCGCTATGCACTCCTCTTTGTTTCCAGCCAGTATGAAATCCTGAAAGGGTGTGTAGGAATTGGCGATGAAGGACAATTTCCTGAATGGAACCCCCAGAAGCCGGGTATGGGAACTCAGAAATGGAAAGATGCCAATGACCTCTTCTCCTTCCCTCACAAGGACAATGTGCAATCCCTTCTCCTTGTCCAGGCGCTTGTGCGCAGCTTCGAACCACTCGTGCCTGAGGTAGGGAACAGAGGCATCGCTCATCTCGAGAGCACGATTCCAGGCGTCCTTCATCGACTCGAGCTCTCTGTCTCGTGTGACGACTTCCAGGCTCAACATGGGGTAACCTTTGACATGTGAGAGCGCTTTGGCGTTATTTCGAGTAATATTATATTCTATCTAAAAGACTTTTCGGAGTCAACGATAGTCGGGAAAGATGGGGATACGGCAACAGGCAAAGGAAGAAGATGGGGTGAAGGGAGCCGGGATCCTCTCGAGGACAAAGCAGAAGGGCGAGTGCTGGGATCTAATCAAGAGGTGCTATCCCAACTATGAAGGGAAACGGAGCCCCATGCGACTATAAGCCAAATGGGTTCCACAAGGTAATGAACAGACAGCTGTATGGTAGAGATCCTGACGATGTGTTCCCGACATGCTGCCGTGGGAACACGCATAAGAAGATAGAGAGATTGTTGAACGATGAGGGGCTTGAAGTAGAAAAATGGATATGGTTTGAACCGACATCAAGGGCCTTTCCTTCCTGAGGGAAACGATTATCGTGTGTGCCAGAAAACGGTAAGCTGTGAACTCCATGATTTACGCCTGATCCTTCTCAACCGTAGCCATACGAAGCCCGCGGGCAGGAGATAAATGGAACCCGTTACGATTAGCTGGTGGAAATTCATTTGACCGTCTGACTCAGAAACTGAGCAAGTACAGCCGCCGTTTCCCTCTCCCTGAGTCACCGGAACGCCCGCAAAGACCCCATCGTTCGGGTCCGTCTCTCCCGGGTCTAACCGGCCATTTCGGTTTGTGTCCTCTTCCCCGTCAGATATGCCGTCTCCGTCTGAGTCAGGGTTTGCAGGATCTGTGGTGGTAGTTGGGTCCTCATCTGCAACGAAGACGGTTGGATCGGTAGCTTCTGCATTCTCGGGGAGAGCGAGCCCCCTCTCGCAGCCATCAGAAAGTCCATCTCCATCGGTATCAAACAGTCTTGGGTCGGTCTCTCTAGGATCAACCACACCGTTCACGTTCAGATCCTCGGACCCCAAATTGCCGTCCGTCAGTCCGTCGTCATCGCAGTCGGCATCCAACGGGCACGGATCGAGCGAGTCTGCGAGCCCGTCGCCATCACTATCACCGCTTTCGCATACAGGATTCCCGGAGCACGCAGGATCGTCACAGCAAGGATCGTCAGTGGCGGTGGCGTTGCACACATTCCTACACGAGTCCGCGCTCTCATTACACGAATCGTGGGTACAGTCGTTTTGGTCATCGCAATTCGGTACATCTATGTACGCACAGCGATCCCAAACTTCATTGCAGTCCTCCTGCCCGTTACACCAGAGCCCGTCATCTGAACATGGGTCGCCGCTGTGGAGACATTGGTCGCTATTCTCATCACAAGATTCAGCTCCGTTGCAGAATAATCTATCATCAGGGCAGGGGTCCTCTCCGGCAACGCAAACACCATCCACGCAGCTTTCAGAGCCATTACACCACAAACCATCGTCACAGTCATTGTTATTCAAGCAATCGCGACAAACAAGGGCATCGGCGCACGCAGGATTTGTACAACACTGATCGTGTTTATCCGTAGCATTGCATGTGTAAATGCATTCTTCCTGAGTCTCATTACAGATATCATTGGTACAAACATTACCATCATCGCACGGGCGCCCCGAATGCAGGCACTGGTCGTTGTTCTCATCACACGACTCCGTACCGTTGCACCAGAGCCCGTCATCTGAACATGGGTCGCCGCTGTGGAGACATTGGTCGCTATTCTCATCGCAAGATTCAGCTCCGTTGCAGAACAGGCCGTCGTCAATACATGGATTGCCTGAGTGGAGACACTCATCATTCATCTCATCGCAGGATTCTGTGCCATTGCAGAAAAGCCCGTCTGAAGGGCACGGATTTGTTTCTGACCGGCACGAACCAGAATCGCAATACTCGTCTCCATCGCAGAAAAAGCCGTTCTCGCAGCTATCGGAGCTATCAGGCTCCTCATCTGTCCCACCGATGCAGTTGTTGTCTATACCGTCACAAACCTCCTCGGCTCCTGGATGAATAGAGGAATCCGTATCGTCACAATCTAATTCCGGATACGCGCACAACTCACATGCCGGATCCCCATACCCGTCTCCATCCGCATCATTACACACACATGGCCCTGCGTCCAAGAATGTGATCGTTTCCTCATCCGCCTCTTCACTGTGCCCAAAGGCAGCCGTCTCGCCCTCCGGCGCTCCCGGATAGTACCCAACCCAATGAAACTCACTCAGCTCAAAGGACCCCTCCTCACCCGAACTCACGGTGTAAGCCACCTCGACGGTGGACCCGGAAGAGATCGGATTGCCCTCCTCAAATAAACTCGGCGTCTCGCAGACCCAGCGGTAGCCCACACAACCCGGATAAACATCGCCCGGATCCCCAATTTCGAACACGTAGTTACTCACCTCGCTCCCATCGAGCTTCACACTGACGCTGGTGACAGTCAGCTCTTCCGGAACATGCTCCGCATAGTAAAACCCCTTGAGGTCTTCTGTTTCCAAGTTCGTGAAATTCACAGTAATCCTAATCGACTCACCAACCTCGGCGTCCACCTTGTCAAAGACCCTGAATGCCATTGTATCGTGTGTGGAGAAACCAAAGGCAAGCTCGAAGGAGAGCAAGAGAAAGGCAACAGATAATGATACTACTTTGAGCCACTTCATCATTCTTGCCTTGAACCGTACATTCTATCAATGACCATGCAAAAGAGGGCGGAACCAGGTCTGCACAATGGAACTATAGAAAAAGAACGTCTGCGGGTCAAGCGATAACATGCGAGAGCGGCTTTGCGTTATTTCAAACAATATAATATTCTATCAAAGAGACTTGCCGGGGCCGAGGATCAAGCGTTTTGCTTCGTTCACCCTCACCGTCCCGACAGGCAGCAGAGCCCGCGGAGGTCATCTATGGAAGGGATCCTGGGGATCGTGAGCCTGGACAAGGGCAGGCCCGTCGAAGAGCGGACCGTGGGCCGAATGGCGGTCTTTCTCGAGGGCGGGGGTGACAAGCACCCCCCTGCCTTGCGCGTCGAGAGGTCCTGGGCTCTCGGGGTGAGCAGGTACTGCCGCAACCCGTTGTACCAGAAGTCAGAAGTCGGGGTGAACGCGGAAGTATCCGTTTACGCCGTCCTGCATGGCGAGATCTACAACTACGATGCATTGAAAGAGACCCTGGAAGGAAGGCCGAGAGCGGAAGATGGCGGGGATGTGAACCTCCTGACCCATCTCTATGAAGCCCACGGCGAGGCCATGGCACAAGGGATCAACGGGCTCTTTTCGATTGCCATCTGGGACGAAAAGAATGAGAAACTGCTCCTCATGAATGACCGGTTTGGCCTTGCCCATCCGATCTACTGGATGCAAAGGGATTCCCGATTTGTCTTTGGAACGCACCTTCGGTCTTTGATGGCCCTCCCTGACTTCGAGAGGGAAGTCGACCACCAGGCCCTGAATCTCTTCTTGAAGTATTCGTACATCCCGTCGCCGCACACGATCTTCAAGGGGGTCCGAAAACTGTCTCCAGGCGAACAGGTCGTCTTCTCGAAAGAGGGCGTCCGGCAGACGAGACACCTGGATTTTCGCATCCCGGAGGACAGGGTCAGCGACGAGCCATCGGCGTCCAGGACCTATTCGGATCTCTTGGAGAGATCAATCGCAGCGAGAATGGAATCCGACAGGGAAGTGGGGGTCTTCTTGAGCGGAGGCCTGGATACGAGTGCGAACGTCGCACTCGCGACCCGGGTTGCGGGCAAGAGGATCAAGACCTTTACCATCGGGTTCGATGACCCCGCCTTTGACGAGCGGCCTTCCGCAGAGATCGTAGCCAGGCATTTCAACACGGAACACTTCGAGTATGTCATCACGGGCAGGGAGATCGATGACTTGCCGGAACTGATCTGGAACCTGGAAGAACCCTACTTCGAGCTTGGCCTCTTTCTCACCTATCTCGGTCTGAAATCGGCAAAGGAAGAGGTGGATATCGTCATGGGCGGTGAGGGTGCGGACCAGTTGTTTGGGACCGGCGGATTCGTCAAGGCCTGGCCCACAACCCTGAGATATGTGCTGGACAAGGCTCACCTCCGCTGCGTCTCGCAATCGATCGCGAAGTTGATGAAAGGGGATCTCTTCTACGATCGGGACAACATCCTCTTCAAAACGAGATTGTTCCTCTGTCGAGTCAACGACTTGAATGATTGGTATTTCTACGGATACGATGTCCGGGAGCTGTCAGATCTGTACAGGGAAAGTGATTTGAGTCACGTCCCCCGGATCTTTGATAACCACCCTCCTTTGACCGGTCGCAGCTATGAAGACCTGTACAACTCCCTCTTGATCCATCAGGATCTACTCCACTACGCGAATGAGAACGTCATGGTCAAATCGGGCCGGATGGCGAACTCCCTGGGCATGACCCTGCGGGAGAGCTATCTGGACAAGGACGTTGTTGACTTTCTTCTCTCTCTCGATCTTCAGCTGAAGAGGAAGGGGTCCATCGTGGATTTGCTGAGAGGCACCTCAACGGCCAAGTATCTTCACCGCATAACGGTTGGGGATCTGCTGCCAGGCGAGATCATGAACAAACCCAAGCAGGGCGGTTTCGTTCCCCTTCGGGTCTTCATGAGCGATCCGTCGCTGAGGCAGAGGATCTACGCTCACCTGTTGAATTCCGAGCTGATGAAGCGTCACTTCAGGCTGGACTATCTCAAGGCGATCTTTGACACCTACGAGCTGGCGGCAACCCGTCCTACGAACTGGTACAATTACTACAGCTCCAAGGTCAATCGCATCATGTTCCTGCTCGTATTCGACCTCTGGTACAAACTGTTCGTCGAAAACGAGACCCTCTCCACCCCCTCCCCAAAACTGAGCGACTACCTCTAACCTTGTATGTCATCCCCGCGTCCGTACGTCATCCCCGCG
>Ga0180437_10009066_pt1 | contig 12411 bp, 6 predicted proteins | sample SS_ome_4_FD_132410 | JGI IMG/M metagenome (GOLD analysis project Ga0180437, IMG submission 132410) | Hypersaline lake sediment archaeal communities from the Salton Sea, California, USA - SS_3_D_1 metaG | ecosystem: Environmental > Aquatic > Non-marine Saline and Alkaline > Hypersaline > Sediment...
AAGTGGAATTCTTTCTACAAGGGAACATGACTTCAGTTAATAATGCACAACTTGACCTCGTGCTTCAGAAGGATGTCCCTACTGATTGTGAAGTGACTTACAATATCTACGTTAATGATAAGGCATTATTCGATGAAGATAAGTTGTTTGAAGAAACCAGAATACAAATATCTCTCACAAATCTTAAAGCTGGTAGAAATTCGATTCAATTTCAAATACTCATAAACTCATATCGTGTCTCAGAAAGGGAAACACCCTATACTTTTAGAGTTAAACTTGGAGATGATTCAAAGGTTTCGTTTTCTAGCAGCAACTTTGATACCGAAAGTAACAGCGAAATCTCAACATTGGGTATCCCGAATATCCTTTCATTCAGTTTAGTATTGGGGATCTTGATTATTATTCCATCCTTCCTGTGTATTACTTTAAAGTATAAACGGAGCTTTAAGAGCAGAGAAACAAAAGTACAAACATTATCTTATGTTGATACAAATGACTCTGGGAAGATAAAAACACTAAGAATAAGAGAAGAAAAATCGTAAAAGTAAATCTAGACAAATTAACTAGAATCATTTTTTAATTTCTTTTCAGCCTCTTTCACAACCCAATAATATCTTTCATCAACAGTTCCTTTTGTAATTAAAATAATCACCTTACCAAGCCTTCGTTTAGCTGTTCTGTTGCGTCTTTGGTGTGCTCTGATTTGATCCGGCACACAATCGTAAAATAAAACGAGGTCACAGTCTATGATATCTATCCCTTGTTCGGCCACGCTCGTAGCAACAAGCACATTAATGATACCCTCTTTAAAGTGTTTAAGTAGTTTCATTTGTTGTTTTGATGATAGACCACCAATTGCTCCTTTATGCTTATGTCCGACAAGACCAGCAGCAGAAACTTTCTTTTCATCTAAATTTACCTTATTAAGTTCATCAACAATGATATTAATTGATGATCTATAATTTGCAAATATAAGAATCCTGGAATTGTTTTTTTTGGATATTTGTTTTTTAACTATCTCGATCGTTTCAATAATCTTAGGATGCTCATAACCCTCTTTTAACCCTTCTTCAAGCATTTTTTCAACTGTTTTAATCGATTTTAAACGATAAAATCGTCGTAACATAAGTCCCTTTTTGTTTTGGAGTGCCTTTTCCCGTATTTTTTCCATAAACTGTTTTGCTGAGCTGAGCCCTTGAGTCTCAATCCTTTCAATCAGATGGAATAAGCGAATACAGGATGCTATTTGTGCAATTATAAGTTTCAAATTCGTTGATACTTTAGTTCTTATGTGTACTGTTGAGAGTTTATTCTGATACTCACCCTGTAACTCAACTAACTGCTTTAAGGAGATCTTTCTAGGATCATCTGGAACATTGACGCTCTTTTTTGCCAAACCCTTTATTAATCTATATAGTTGCTTTTCGAGTATCGTTCTCATGTTCTGGAACAACTTTGGGAGAGGGATAATGTACCATTCGATTTTTTTTCGAGAACCATACAAGGATATATCGTTATTGTATGTCGTTCTACCTTCTATTGAAACTATTCGCAGATTGCTACAGACTTCTTCTGTTATTCTTTTATTCCCTAAAGACGTTGTTATTCCTAAGATTCTTCCGTCACTCTTTTGTAGAAAATATTGATTAGCAACCTTAACATAAGCATGTTTTCCGGTAGCTCGATGACATTCATCAAAAACGATAAGTGAAACATTCCTTAAATCGTAGAGATCGTTAATTATGTCGTTATACAACATATTGGGTGTCATTATAACAATTTTGGCTTCTTGAAATAACTTGACTCTTTTCTCATTTGAAACAGTTCCAATAATGAGTTTAATATTCTCAGGGATCGTCAATATGTCCTTCAACATAGCAATACGTTTGAGAACTAACGGTTTCGTTGGAGTTAAGAAAATACACTTTGTATTGAATGTTCCATTTTGCCCAGCATGTTTATTCAAATGGTAGGCTATAGTCAGAGTAGCTATTATGGTCTTCCCCAATCCCGCAGGAAGCACAATGATAGTGTTGTTATGAATTACTCTGCCTAGTATTTTCTGTTGATAGATTCGACTCTCAATGCCATTCTCTGTAAGAAGGGGATGGCTAATATAATTTACAGGAGATGTTTCACTCAAAGTATCAACCTCTTTTCCCATCTAATGACAAAATGGGCATATCCCTAATGTGTGCAATATACTTTAACCAGTCAAATAGCATCAAAAAACCATTCTTCTAAATTCTCTGTATTATAAAGTTATATTCTAATTTAAAAAGAAGGTTTAGCTCTTTTTAAAGGAAGTTTTACCTATTTTAAATGAGAATCGTTATTTGTAAAATATTTTAAAATAAATGGGTGATTGGTGCAGCACAAATGACATTTGAGAAATTACAGAGTAAAAAGACGAGGCTATTCATAATCCTTTTTTTGGCAGTATTAATGGTATTTGTTGCAATAAACGGTAATAGAACTGAAGCTGCTACGTATAACATAACATTAGATGCTAATCCATCAGCATTACAAAGGGATCAACAAACTACTCTATCTGCGAGAGTAACCGATGAATTTTCTATTCCATATGTCAACGAACCTGTCGACTTTTATGATGATGATATTTTTATTGGCAATGCGATGTCAGATGATACAGGAAATGCTATATTAGCTTATACAATTCCATCAGATGCTACCTTTGGAATCCACATTCTTAGAGCTGAATTACAAGGAGCTCCAGAATACAACGACACCACAAATGTAAATATCCTTGGTGATGAACTCTCAATTACATTGGAGATAACACCTGATCGACAACTAAAAGGATCAACAGTGGAACTTAAAGCCACGGTAGTTGATAACGCAAGTAATCCTTTCCCTGATGTAACTATTGATTTTTATGATGAAACGCTGACTGAAAATTATTGGATCCATTCTAAAACAACAGATAATGACGGTATTGCAATTTACGATTGGCATATTCCCCAAAGTCGCCCAATCGGAGTCCATGCAATAAATGCTACTGCTACAATACCTTTAAGTGAAGAAATACTGGTAGGCCATGCAACTGTTGAGTTTCTTAATCCATACAATATCGAGCTTGAATTATCTTCCACAGATATCAATCGAGGAGAAACTGTAACTTTAAATGCAACGGTCACAGATTCGCTTAGTTCAACACCTGAAATTGGTGCTGAAGTAAATTTCTATGATAATAATACCTTAATAGGCACTGCAATTACAGATGACCAAGGGCTCGCTTCTTACGACTACATTGTTCCACTAGATGCAGTATACGGTGAGCATACAATAAATGCTACGGTTTATGAAGGAGACATTAATTTTTCGGAAGTATCAGACACTCTAACAGTGTACATGAATGTCACAATTGATGCAACGCTAAGTTCTTCAATGGTTACTAGGGAAGAGTCAATTACAGTGAGCATTACAGTAACTGATGAGTTAGGAAATGGTTTATCGGACTATACTGTTGAGTTATATGATGCCACAATAGATCAAGTAGTTGCAAGTGAAGTTACTGATGGAAATGGAGACGTAGAACTTGTTTATGGTATTCCAATCGATTCACCAGTTGGAGAACATATACTCATAGTTAGATTGGTCAATATCCCGCAGTATGTTAGGTTTACTGAGGTACAGAATACACTTGACGTCTATGCAAACACTGATCTTCACATAGACCTTCAGGTAATGGAAGCGGACAGAGGAGATATCGTTGAGATAATCGCTACATTGACCGATAATCTATTGAATGGTTTGGATGGCTACACAGTTCTATTCTATACTGGTACTACTTTGCTTGGCTCTGAGGTTACAAATTTCAGTGGAATCGCCACATTTCAGTGGCTAGTCGATAATTCGGTACTAGGACAACAACAAATTCGTGCGGAGTTCATCGCAAGCGGATATTATCATTCCAGCACTTCTAACACGGAAAACCTTGGTGTTTACTCTAATCCTTCACTTGATTTAACACTGCAACCCCATGCGCGGATTGATGAAAATGTAATAATTCAGGCGCTCTTGACAGATGAAAGTGGTTTAGCATTAGAAGGATATACAATCGAGTTTTATCTCAACGATGTACTACTAGGAACTGCTGTAACAAATATTAGTGGAATTGCTGCCTATACATGGGTTCCAGACAGTGCAGAATTATATAACGTCTATGCTCAATTTAATGAGACTGGATATTATCATGCTGCCATGACACAAGTGGAACAAATAGAGGTTCAAACATTCTATATAGATGCACCTGAAACAGCTGATCGTGGAGACATGGTTACACTAAGTGCTACCCTAACCGACTCATTTGGTATTGGCATCGAAGGAGAGGAAGTATTCTTCTTTCTAAACGGGACCCTATTAGGAAGTTCAATGACAGACAGTTCAGGAGTCGCTACATACGACTGGGCAATAACAAATGATTTACTTGGCGTGCAGACTCTTCATGTTGAATGTCCTGCCTTTGGTTATATTTCAAATGATGTCTTTACAGCGGTCTATTCAAATACTTCTGTCAGTATTCAGTTATCAGATTCAAGTGTAGATCGAGGCGATCCTGTCACCATCACAGTAACACTAAGCGATGAGAATGGTGCATTGGAAGGATATGATGTTGTAATTTATTTGAACGGACAAGTTTTGACCACTGTTACAACCAACGCACAGGGTATTGGCACATTTGTTTGGAATTCTGACGAATTGGGATTTCTAACTTTTAATGCCGAGTTTGCTGGTTCTGGATATTACTATTCCAGTCAATCAAGCACAACTAATTTGGAAGTCTATACTACTCCAACTCTAATATTGTCTACTCCATCTACAGTAGATCGAGGCGATGTGATAATATTAGTTTCAGAACTGACCGATATAGGTACGCCATTAGAGGGCTATCTTGTAAACTTCTACATTAGCGGTCAACTACTGGGTAGTTCAACAACAAACAGTTCAGGATTTGCAACTTATCAATGGACAGTCGCGAATGATTTACTTGGTGATGTGACCGTACAAGCAGAATTTGACGGATTTGACTTCTACTATGCCAATGCGGATATACAAACTGTCACTGTATATTCTAATCCCTCGTTAACTATAGAAGTAACGGATGACCAGGACAATCCTATAACATCAGTTACACAAGGCGATACAGTAAGATTCAAAACCGTATTATTTGACGAAGCAGGAAATCCGATCTCAGGACAATCGATCTTGTTCTATCTGAATCACACTATCATCGGTTCAGCTGTTACCAATGGACAAGGAGTTGCTACTTTAGAGTTTACATTCACATATGAATTAACCGAGGTACAAACGGTCTATACAGACTTTGGAGGGTTTCTGTATTATTATAACTGTGTTTCGGATACGGTTCAATTGTCTGTGTATGTAGACGATATGGCTATCATAGCAAACATAGATGACTCCTATAGTCAAAACGAGGTTTTTGATCTTTATATCCAAGTTAAAGACAAAGACAATCCCCTTTTTGGTGTTGGTAATGCTGTAGTTCAAGTGTACCTTAATGATGTGCTGATCGGTGAAGGAATTACGCTGACAGGCATCCAAGCTGGTGATGTAACAATAAATTGTGTTATCCCTTCTGACGCACAAATTGGTGAAGGGGTTATCAAGATTGTTGCTACTAAAGACGACGGACAAGGTGTTGTCAGAATAAGCACAGTGGAACAAGGCACTACTATTGTAGATGAACCAGAAGAACCACAGGGAACTGTAATCGAGATTTTAAACGATCTAAATGTTGAAAAAGGTAAAGATCACACAGTAAAGGTGAAAATATCAAAGGATGGCGAGCCACAAGTCAATATAAATGTAAAACTCTATGCTGAGATCGATGGAAACTGGGAATTACAGGACGAAGATACAACAGATGTTGATGGCGAAGTTGAACTAAATTTGAGAGTTCAAGATGAACTTGGTAGCCAAAAGATTAAGATTGTAACAGACGATAAGACAAAGACAGAAACTTTGAAGGTAAAATACACACCTGAAATTGACGTTGACTTAGATGAGGGAATAGAACTTGGCGATACATTGAATATCAAAGTAACAATCAAGGATTACAACGACGAACCAATACAAGTCAAGGTTTCAATTTGGTTTGATGATGAACTTTTAATAAGTGAAAAAACTGACGAAGATGGTCGTATCGAGGTAAGTGTTACGCCCGATTCAATTGGAGAATACAAGGTCAAGATTAAATTTGACTCCATTCAAGATGCTATTAATGTAGAGACTATAGAAAAGACGGTAAGGGTCGGTGAACGCTTATATATTGATGTTCAGGAAAATCCTGATAGCACTCTAACCATTGTATTCCAATATGCAAATGGTATAGCGCTGTCGAACACTTCCGTTGATTTTTATATTGACGGTTACGGTGAGAACAACGTTAATGCCAATTCAGAATACTTACAAGGACTCTCTCAAGGTGACTATTATACAACGATTCAGACTGATGAATATGGTGTTGCTACATTCTCAATGAAAGAATTTGATAACGGTGATTACCTAATTCGTTTAGTCTTCTATAGACCTGATATCAAAGAATCAGTGGAATTTGAAATTCAGGCCACAGTGGAGCACCAAGGAGGTTTAAATCTTCCTTTGATAGCAAGTCTTTCAGACATGTCGCTATTATTCAGCATGGTGACTGTAATTGGTGTATGTGGCGCTATCAGTGGATTAATGTACTTCTTCTTTATTCGTACACCCCAATCCGATCCCCTATCATCATTATCTGAACTGCAATCAGATAGTGCAATTGAAGGTGAAACACAGATGGTTGATTTGAATCTTGTATATCAGAAACCCAGTTTGTGGGCTGAAATGGTGGACCCCACAGAATTTGGTGTAAAGGCCATATTTCTGGTGGAGTTTGACATCATCTTAGGACCTATAGTTAAGGAATTTCGTGTCTTTATTCCTGAAACAGAATTTAGCAGTGTGATAATGGATCCCACCAAGCTTACAAGTTTTTACACTATGGCAGTAACCAGAGACCAGTTCAAATTGGAAGAAGCAAATGAGAATATCTTTGTCAAACTGGTAACAGTAGCTTCTCCAGATTCAGGCATTCAGGGAGAAACAGTAATACAAAACCTTCTCGTAATCGTTACTGAAAAGGAAGAATACAATGAGAGCTGGGTAAAACATCTCATTGAAACTTTGTTAGTCGAATGGCCAGACCAACAAGGCTACCTAGCTCATCAAATGGATCAATTTGTTCCCAAGGGCATTGAAATGAATATTCCTGCACTCTTATAACCTGAAAGGGCACTCCCTTTTCACTTTTTTTTAATTATTATCCCTGGATATCAAGTTTATATGAGGCTACTGCAATATTATAATAAATTAAAAAAGTGCAAAAAAACAGATCAACTTTATTTAGAGCTAAATAGGGGGAAAGAAAATGATCCGTAGACCTGCAGTAGCTGGTATGTTCTATGATCTTGATCCAAACAGACTAAAAGAAAATATTAAAACATGTTTCTTAAATAAGTTAGGTCCGGGAAAACTCCCAAAAGAGATCGGCAACTTAACGCCCACAATTCTTGGTTTAGTGGTTCCTCATGCCGGATATATTTATTCTGGAGCTACTGCAGCTCATAGTTATTTTAAACTTTCATTAGAGAGAAAACCTGACGTATTCATCATTTTAGGCCCTAACCATACATCTTTAGGCTCAGGCATTTCACTCATGAAATCTGGTATATGGAAAACACCGCTAGGCGATGTTCCAATAGATTCTAGTGTTGCTGAAGTAATCTTAGAGGCAGATGAGAGCGAAATAATCGATGTAGAGTCTACGGGTCATCAAGCGGAGCATTCAATTGAGGTCCAACTGCCTTTCCTGCAGTTCCTTTACAAAGATGAATTTAAGTTTGTGCCCATCAGTATGATGCTCCAAGACGTAAGAACTGCAAAAGAAGTAGGGCAAGCTATAGCTCAGGGGGTAAAGAATTCGGGACTAAACGCGGTTATTATCGCCTCAACTGACTTCTCTCACTATGAGCCCCATGAAACGGCACAAGAAAAAGATAGAAAGGCAATCGATGCAATATTAGAGTTGAATGAAGAAAAACTGTATGATACAGTCTCTTCATTAAGTATCAGTATGTGTGGCTACGGACCGGTAATGGCGATGATTACTGCAACAAAACTCCTTGGTGCAAAAGATGCCAAATTATTATCATATACAACAAGTGGTGACACTTCTGGTAATTACGGACAAGTAGTAGGCTATGCAGCAATAGAAATTACAAAATAACCTCTTCTTTATTCCTTTTGTTAAATTCCTTTTAATCATTGATTTAAGCTGCTTATGCAATATTTTTCCTTAGGTTTTCTATTTTGAACATATTCGTGCTTTTTTAAGAGATTTCTAATTTAAATCGGTAGCTAAATCTGATCTACTCTTAAGAAGCGGAAGAATTCACTAGAAGATTTAAAGTACGATGCTCAAAACCTTTATTTGAGAGGATTTTAGTATATCCATTAGTTATCATTATTCTGTGTAATTAAACAAAAAATCATGGCAAGTGACGAAGATGGAAGATAATAGTCAAAAAATCGAAGAACTTGAATCAAAGATTATAGCCTCTCAAGAGAGGATAAATGAGTTAGAAGAAACCATTTCCAAGCTTACGAGGGAAATAGAAGAAAAACAAGCTATAATTAATGGGCAGGAAATAGAGTTTTCTAATCTGCAATCGAATTTGCAATCAAAAATTGATACTTTAACTGTTCAATTATCTGAAAAAGATAAAGAATCTAGTGAATTAAACAACAAACTTACAGAAAAGGAGAGGCTACTAACAGAGAATGAGACGATGCTTAAAGCAATAGAAAAAGATGTATCCCAAAAGGCGAGTTCAATTAGTTCACTTGAAGAAAAAGTAAACGATTTGCAAATAAAACTTGAATTACGTATAGGAGAAGTGCGTGAAGCACAAAACAGCATTAAAGAGTTACAAAATCAAGTGACTGATCTGAAGTTTCAGGGGGAGAAACAATCGCAGTTAAGTAACGATATTTCAACTTTACAGACTGAAATTGGCACTTTAAATGAGCAGAATAGTGCTTTAAATGGTATTATTGAACAGTTAAAATCTCAAATTGCAAACAAAGATCAACTAATTACAGATTTAGAAAAAAGGATAACAAGTAGCAATGAAAAACTAACTACCTTAGAAAACCAAGTAACTGATTTAAAAAACACACTTCAGAGCAAAGAAACGGCTTATGAAGAATTGCAGGGACAAGTTACTGCTAAAGAGCAATTAATTAGTGAATTGGAAGGCAATGCAGAGACAAAAGATAACCAGTTAAACACTTTAGAAATCCAAATGAATGAGTTAAGAGATGCTACCAACACTAAAGATGAAAAAATTAATGAATTAAATGAAATAACTCGGGAAAAGGTCGATACAATCACCAAACTGGAAGCAGAACTATCAGAAGCACAAAAAGAATTAGATACTAAAACTACGAATATGGAAGAACTACAGAATACCATTAAACAGAAGGAGGAAGAGATTTCACAGTTACAGAATGAGATTACCCAAAATGAGAATAGAACAAACGAACTTGAAAAGAAAGCTTCTGCTCTCGAACTCAATCTTACAGAATTAACTGAAAAATACGAAGATGCACAAAAATCGATTTCTGCAAAAGAAACTAGAATAAAAGACCTTGAAGTTGATGTGGATGTATTAAACTTAGATGTAAGGACAATGCGTGATAATTTAAATGAAATAACAAAGGATTTGAAAGAAAAAGAAACTGAGCTGGTTCAGATAAACGAATCCTTAAATCAACGTGAGATTGAATTAAGTGAGAGCCGTGCACACGCGAAGACTCTATCATTTGCAACGACCCATTTCTTATTAGAAACAACTAGGCAAACACCCAATAAGGAAAAGTTGGAATTGCTGTTAACAAGTGAATTTCCGGTATTTAAAATACCACTCGCATTGAGAGATATAGGGGCAGCTACTGTGAAGTCGCTCGCTCGAATGACTGACCATTCTGAAACAGAGATACAGTCTTTTGTCGATGAATTAATCCACGAGGGGATAGTTTCTATGAAATCCGGACAAGTTCTTCTTACAGGTAAGACACCTGTCAAGAGAGATCAGTGGAAGCAACTAACGCTAGAAGAGCTTATGGATCAGTGCATGTTACAAATCTCTTCAGCAACTTCAGAAGAAGAAATACAAAAGCACCTAGATGAATTAATTGCAATTTTAGAAACACGTATTCAAAGTCCAGTAACATATGAAATAAGACGTACACGACAGAAAGTACGTTTTGCTGATCAACCGGAATTATTAAATCGACTTCGCCTATGGAAGGAACGATTAGTTAAATTACAATAATTTCCTTTTTCTAGTAACTCAGAGTTAAAACTTAAAACTTTATTAGCAATTTTTCACAAATATAGGGTGATAAAAGAGAAAAATATCACTTAAGAAGAAATAGTAGCCGGGATATTTGTAGGTGTTTTCTCAGATAGGTATTCACGTCTAACGGCCCCATTAGAATCAATATGTAATTCCAAAAAATGATCATCATGATCTACTATTCGTGTAAATAGACCACCATTTTTTTTCGCATAATCTCTATCTTCTTGTGTGACAGGTACACAATCCTTTCTCTTACATTTACAGCAAACATTTAGAGCATAATCATGCATTTTTTATGCCTCATATCATATTAAAACTTCTTTTATGAAAATTAAATCAATTTATATCAATGTTATTTTAGATGGTTAGTCGAATTTGTTTCTATGGCATTAAGAACATACTCACAACAAAGCCCTTGAAAAAACGTTAAGCCTCTACAATCCCAGGTTCGCCATGTATTTGGATCAAGGAGGCATTTTGATCTCACATTTGGGCTATCACACGTATAAAATGGACATTCTCGTTCTTCAGATGTATATGTCGATAATAAAGCCTCAATTCGGTCCTCTTTTCTCAATGGATCATAATGCGGTGATATTTTTGTTTTCCTCAGAACGGCCATCTACTAGTTCACTCCAAAACTAATTTATTCATTATTAAATGGAACAGATCTTATTTTTTAAGTGATCTTTTTTTTTTAATTTTGTTGTATTTTTACTGAATTATTAATATAATTTTTAGTTCAGATATCATATTTTTGATATATTTTGTCAAATCTTTTTGTTCGATAATGTATATCGTCGAAAATAACATAATAAAAGTGTATATCATAAAATAATGGTTTGTTTAAACTTTCAGCAATTTTTCTCAGCTTTTGGAGATCTTTGATTTCAATATAAACTATCTTTTCTTTTTCAAGAGATGTTAATTCCTGGATTCCAATAGGATAGAAAAGATGATTTTGATGATCAATAGGTTCAAAGGATTCTTGTACAGACATCAACGGCATCAATTCCAAGTTGGATTCATTCACATTCAAACAATTGTTATGGCGACTTATATTGCAAGGGAGACCGTTCCTTTCATAATAGACATCTCTTACAGAGTGACTATCCACCCACCAATAACGGAGTGGAGTCCCCGCTAGGACGGTTGAGCGGGATACCTGTCGCCATATAGGGGACAGGCTTTGCCTGTTTTAAACTAAAGCGTTTCTTACGCAGTTCTTGATACACACGATAGATATTTATAGCGGCAATATAATCACGATCTGCCAGATAGCAACACGCACTACACTGAAAGAATCTTCCTCGTTTTATGGCGTGGCGGGAGCGGGGATCGCTTATTTTCTCACCTTTGGCCCCACAACGCGGGCAAAAGGTAGAAGTCCATCTCGGATTTACTCGGGCAATCCTAATCCCTAAACGCTTTGCCTTGTAACTGAGGATGTCATACAGCGCCCCTCGTAACCAGTTCGACAGTTTGCGTGAAAGCTTGCGCCGATGTTTCGGCGTTTCATATTTGCGCAAGTCCTCTAAGGCTATGGTTTTGCACTGCCAGCGCAAGGCGGTCTCCAGCAGTTGATTACTTGCCAGGTGCAAGATTTCTTCCCGATAGCGGTTCAGTTTACGATATAACCGCTCCAGTTCTTGACTTCGTATGCTCTGCCCCACCCAGTGTGCCGGATAACGGTCTAATTTGCGTTGCAGCCGGGCGATATGGTGATAGAGCGCTTCTATCCGCTGTAAGATGGTTGTAGACGGCGACCAGAAGATCGGAGTGTTCAACTGTGACCCCGTTTCGCAGATTACCGAGGTTGTCAGGTTAATCACTCCTAGGTCGGTCGCCATCACACGATTCTTACATAATGGTTGTGGTGGTTGCGTATGAGTGTGATCCAGTGACCAGAAGCATTCCAAGAAGGGCAACGTCAAGCCACTTTTCAGCGTCAGATAGCGTAAGGTAG
>Ga0180437_10009067_pt1 | contig 12411 bp, 13 predicted proteins | sample SS_ome_4_FD_132410 | JGI IMG/M metagenome (GOLD analysis project Ga0180437, IMG submission 132410) | Hypersaline lake sediment archaeal communities from the Salton Sea, California, USA - SS_3_D_1 metaG | ecosystem: Environmental > Aquatic > Non-marine Saline and Alkaline > Hypersaline >...
GCCGTGCAATTATTCTAAGTATTCCTTTTTCTGGAGGTAATACCTATGCAGTGGAGCCCCCTGTAGTACAATATATAGTATATTGTACAGAAAAAAATTACAATTTGCCGAATGGTGTATTTATTTTTAACCCTTTAAATCATACCAAACTTGCGGACTTGCAGATCGGTCGAAAAACGAGAGATCGATATGGAACGATTTCAGAATTACCTTTACAGTCTGCATACCTATTTACTTTCATCAATCGCCAGCGTATTAACAGTCACACAAATTGCGCTGGCTTTCTTTTTGCCAGGAAGTCGTTCGGAAGCCCTGCAGTGGGCGGGGTGGATCTGCGTATGGACTGCAGGAATCTTTGGTGTACTGCCGATCATCACCTTTCGCAGAAAGGGCGGTGTTCCTGAGGGAGAAAGCTACGTAAACACCACAATCCTGGTAGATACCGGCATCTACGCAATCGTACGGCATCCACAGAATGGCACAGCCTGGTTGTTGATAAACCTGGGCGTTATGTTGATCGCGTGCCATTGGTCCAGCGTGGTCCTCGGTTTATCTTCGATGTGCCTGGCTTACATCGACACCTTTAAGTCTGATCAATACTGCATCGATAAATTCGGCGATGCATATGAACGATACATGAAAAGGGTGCCCAGGGTAAATTTCGCAGCTGGTATTATAAGGCTGGTACGGCCGGGCTAGAGAAATCGAGGTATGATGGGTTGCTCACTAAAAAACGCAGTTTCGCATTACAGCCGGATCACGTGGCAAGGCTCGGTACCGGCGATCAGCCGGTTATTGTGCTGCAGTTTTTCGTGTACTGTGCTTTCGCGGATGGTTCTTTCCCCTCAAATAGCCGGATACTCGATCTAACCTCTTATCCCCCTGAATCCAAGAATCCTTCTAAATCCAATTTCTTAAACAGCCGCTGTTTCACATCCTGGGGTACATCTTGCGCATCAGCTGTCTTATGATACAGGTATACTGTCTTCTCCAGCGTATTTACCACCACCTGGCAGTCCTCGCAGTCCCCCAGATGGCGCTCGATCTCGTCGCAAATGGCTTGATCCAGCGTTCCGTCGACGTAATCCGAGAGCGAAGTTAAAAGATGTTTACAGTTGTGATCTTTATTCACGTTCTGATCCCCTATTAGGTAAAATACATCTTATGACGAACGGAGCATCTCTGTGGGAGCGTAAATCCAGTAAATATATGCAATTAGGTTCGCTGACCATCATAAATCTCCTTCTTTTCTGCCATTCTTTCCCCGTAATAAACCGTCAACATCTCTCGTAAGCGAAGCCTGCCGCGCGACAACCTGGTCTTCACCGCCGTTTCGCTCAGGTCGAGAACTTGCGCCGTTTCACGCGTGGATAACCCGTCGATATCGCGCAGCAAAAAAACCACACGTAAACTTTCTGGCAGCTCGGACACTGCCTGATCAAGGTAGTCTACCGCTTCACTTGTCATCAGTTCCTCTTCCGGCATGCAGCACCAGTCCATAATCTGCAGCGGCTCCATCTCACCTGCCTCCAACTCAATAGGCTCATCGATCGATACCGGTATACCCTTATTCTTGCGTTTTCGCAGAACCATTAATGCCTCGTTAGTAGCAATGCGGTACAGCCAGGTCGATAAGCTCGAACGCCCGTGGAAATTTGGCAGCGCCTTGTAGGCTTTGATAAAAGTTTCCTGCAGCACATCTTCCGCGTCTTGTTCATCCTCCAGCATCTTCAGTCCCAGTCGGTAGATCACGTTTGAATAAGTCTCCACCAGCCGGGCGAACTCGGCTTTATTGCCCTCGCGCAGCAGCTCAAGGGAAAATTCCTGTTTCGTATCTTCACTGTTAATCATTTAGATGCACTATTTCCAATTAAGTGTCAAATTCCAGAGGGTAATTATATATGAAACATATGGATGCGAATATATGTGCTTTTACAGATTGTAAGAAATTTAATTATCCAACCGGGGGAACGCCTAAATCAATACCGTTATTGATCTGGCTGAGCCTATCCCAAAAGCAGAGAAAAATTACAAATCTCTTTGACTAAATAACCATACCGCCATCGCAAACGCGGCCAGCAGGAACAACACCGCATATAAGACCATGTAAGTGCTGGGGTAGTATAAGGCTGAAAAAGGGGAAAATCCAAGCGCCTTGACCAGCGGGGATTGTAATTCAAAAACAGTTCGTCTCCAGATAGCTTCGCTGGGCATGATCAGGCTGGTGATGATGCCAATTTTGATTGCAACCTGTCCAGCAGATACTTTACCCATATAGGATCCGATTTGTTCGATCCAACCGCCAATGAATGCGATGCCGTACAAGCCAAAAACAAGCACCCCATTGGCAAGGGTAGATAAAAATGTGCCTCCAAAAATAGAAACAGACAGCAGCAGCAGCACATTGAGCCACAGGAGTCCCAACCCTCGAAAAGGATGCGGGGCTGAGTATCCTGTCCGCAGATATACGATCGCCATCACACCGCCCGCCATCAGCAGCAAGTAAAGGGTTAACATCACTGCAAAACCCAACCACTTGCCGGATATCAACTCCCAGCGCCTGATTGGTTTTGCAGCCAATGTCTGAATTGTGCCGGAGTTGATTTCGCCGGAAACGGTATCCACAGAAGTCAGGACAGCCATGACAGAGGTGAGAAAATTGACCACGAACATGCCGGCCATTAACAAGAAATTTCGGATTTCATTGAGCTGTACCCTGTCTCTGATGCCAATTGAATCCTCTACATCGAGCATCAGATAGTGAAAACCAAGGCCGTAGATGATTAAGAACAGCACGCCCAGCAGCAGTGCAGCCAGGAGTATCTTACGGCGGGAAGCTTCATAGAAGGTCAGGCGTGCGATCGTGAATGTGCTCATTTGAATTCGCCAGTATATTCCAACGATAAGCTAAAGTTCTCCCTCTGTGCCCACAATCTGGATGAACAGATCTTCTAGGGAAATATGCTGTGAACTGAGTGAAAATACCTCTACATTCTGGTTCACCAGGTAACGGTTTATAACCGGAATATTTGATTCGTCCGGGACCGAGAATGTGAACCGTTCGCCGTCCTCACGGATATCCTGGCACCATTCAGTCAATTCCTGGATAATTTCCGGGTTCATGTTGCGGGCGCGCAGTTCGACAGTCATATATCCGCCCATCAGGTTGTTGAGCGTGCTGATGCGAATTACTTCACCCTTCTTAATAAACGCAACCCGGTCACATGTGACTTCAATTTCACTTAAAAAATGAGAATTGAGGAACACGGTTGTTCCGCCTTCGCTCAGATCGCGGATGATATCCCTGACCAAGCGTCGTCCTACCGGGTCCAACCCTGAGGTAGGTTCGTCCAATATCACCAGCCCAGGCCGATTGAGGAGCGCTTGCGCCAGACCAATGCGCTGCAGCATACCTTTTGAGAATTGGCTTAATTTCTTGTGGGAATGCGAGCTCAATCCAACCAAATCCAGCAGTTCCGGAATGCGCTGGCTGGATAGGTCGCGCGGCATGCGGTATAAATCGGCGTGAAGCATTAAAAATTCGTCCGCCCGCAGCCATTCGTGGAAGCGGAAATGCTCGGGAAGAAAACCCACCTGCGCCCGGATTCCGGGTTCACTTAACGGGACACCGAACAATTTCCCCTTTCCGCTGGTAGGTGAGATCAGGTTAAGCAGCATTTTAACCGAGGTTGTTTTTCCTGCACCGTTCGGACCTAGAAAGCCAAACACCTCGCCGCGCTCGACCGTCAGGGTGAGGTCGCTGACAGCCAGCTTGCTGTTGAATTCTTTGCGAAGATTGGAGGTTTGGATAGCAGGGGACAATTGCATTTTACAAGTATACAAGCAAATGCGTAAAAGTGGTGGGTGATTAAGTGGGAGATGAATGTAATTAAAAAGGACAGGCAGGCGAGACAGAATTTGACATCCTCCGTCTGCCTGCCTATTTTATGATCAAAGGTTTTACTGCAAAGAATTTGCGATTTCGAGCGCGTCTGCCTTTTCTCCGGGACCGGAGAGAGCGTAGACGATATCGTTTTTGATCCAGATCAATAAATACATATCGCCTGTATCGTATTCATAATGTTTGATAAACGTGCCGGTGACGCCGTCCACAGGAACCTGTTCGTGTTCGGTCCCATGGCGCGGTACAGGAATCACGAGCGTGGTCGCCCAATCGACAGTGCTGGAAAACTCAACTGCTTCTTCGGGGCTCATACCGGTCAATTGTAAAAATGCTTCGCCGATTTTATCAATATCCAAATCAGCAGGTGCTTCTACAACCGGATTTGGCATTTGAATGAGAGCAGTGCAGTTGAGGTTTTCTTTTATTTCAGCTGGTTCCCGCTGTTCAGGATCAAAATCTTCTAATTCTTCGAACTCGCAATCGCCGTAGTTAGCCTGGACTCCAGCTGGGATATTGGCGGAAATGACAGCGCCGTCCAACGAATCGGGAAGTTCAATATCGGTAAGTCCGATATCGCCCAGAACCGTACGAACCTGCTCCAAATCCACGTTGAAGGTGATATCACCGCCAGGCGTAACTTTATATTGACCGTCCATGCCAGATGGCAGCCGTACTGGAAATCCTGCCAGCGCGCTGGCTTCGGAAGAATCAGCCGCATTTTGTGGTTCGCCGCGTTCTTCTACTTGAACCTGGTTGGACATCATGTACTCGAACTGGGATGATGCTCCCAGATCTTCGGGTCGATCTTCCAAATTGAATTCCACCACCCTGACCTGTTCTACACGGAAAAGGCTGAGAAATGAGTTGGCAATCGCTCTTACGGGAGCAAAAGCCATAGAGATTACTAGCAGGGACAGCACAGCCAGTGCGATCCATGCCGGTCTCGGTAGTGCAGAAGTGAGTTTTTTCCACATATTTTTATCCTCTTGATTTGAATTTTGTATACGAGTATTCACCATTAATATTGCTTCCTGTTCAGATAACGGTTCTCCGGGGGCGTTTTTGGTGAGAGATTCCAATTGGTTTTTTATGCGGTTAATTTTCTCGCCCATACGGGCTGCAGATTCCCGGCACTGCGCGCATGAGTCGATATGGGATTGGAGTAGATCAAATCGTTCCAGATCCAATTCCTGATCAACATATGCTCGAATTTCTTTTTCAGTAAGATGCATGATCACTGCTCCTCTTTCCTTGCGCTGTCCTGCTCAATATACGCTTTTTCGAATTCATTCTCGGCACGCCCCAACAATGTTCCAACCGAATTTTTTGACACACCCAGAACAGCCGCCAGTTCGGCGTATGTCAGCCCGGAATAACGCAGGGCAAGCAGTTGGGCTGAGCGGGGGTGAATTGCACTCAAAACCGCTCTCACCTGGTCACGCTCCTGCGCACGTTCGATTATTTCCGCCGGGTCATCGCTGCCCGTTTCCAGGTTATCCGATAAGACCGTTTGATCCTCGTAATGAATCCTTCGTCCCCGGGACCGCAAGGCGTTGAGACCGCGATTGGATGCCACCCGGTACAGCCATCCCTGAAGGTTCTCTTCGTGTTTGGGAGGATTTTGGTGCAGCTGCAGGAAGGTCTCAAGGGCGATATCCTGCACTTCATCCCAGTCACCCACCAGCTTGTATATTACCCAACAAATGCGATTCCAATGCTGGTTGACCAACGCATCGATGTCGGGTTTAACCAATTTTTTTCTTCCAGTCACGTTTTTTGGTTTGGTCAGGGTTATTGCCATAATAGAACTCAATCCAATAGGTGGGTGGCACTAAATAGATTCTAGCCCTCATTAACTTAACACCGCCCGTTGAGTAAATATGACAGTAACCTCCCGGATTTACAGCTCTAATTATTCATCCGAGGTTTGATCCTCGAATCTGAACTCGGCGCTGTCGAGATCGTCGGCAATGTTTTCAAGGACAACGATCGACTGGCGCAGCTTAGGGATCATGATTGCGCTTATGCGAATTAACTCCTGTACGCCTAATTCGGTGATATTGTATATCCTGACCGTACGTTTCTTGGGATCTTCCCATTTGCCCTGGATTAGTGCTTGATTTTCGAGCAGCGTCATGAGCGGGTAAATGGCGCCCGGGTTGGCGTTCCACTGGCCAGCAGTCTTTTCAGCAATCATTGTCATAATTTCATTGCCGTAGCGCGGTTGGGAAGAGAGCAAAAACAGGACATAAAGCGGGAGCAGACCGCCGCCTTTACTAAGGGCACTGGCTACAAAGGGGTTGTAATCCTCGTCACCCTGGTGCCAGGGTGTGAAGCGCCTGCCTTTGAAAACCCAGTGGTGTTCAGGCCAGTCACCTGTAAATGAGTGGAAGTAATCCCTCCAGATATGGGCGGCTTCACCTGGGGGTGGGGGCGGCGGGTGGTCTGAATCAAACTCGCCCTGGTGGTAACTTTCCCTCCACCTGCGGTGCTCCTCGCGCCAGGAGCGCCAGAAGTCCCTGAACATCTTTTTATGATTTCGAGGTTTTTGTTTCATAAACTGCTCTCCTGAAAGCAATTATATTGAATTCAATAGACATATTATAGATGATAATGCAAAGGAAGATGTTAAAAAGGCGTTTTGTTGGATAACAAATTGAATTGCGCTGTATCACATGTCCTGTAGTTGATGTCGCGAATCGCCTTGAAAAACATTCTCGTAAAGGTATTCTGACATTGAATTGACAAATTTAGAGATGATTTAAACGTCTTGGAGTATCAGCCACTGGTTTATTAAATCATTTCCAATGTTGTGTGGTTTGCCTTACTCCGAATAAAAGAGCCCGGATTATTAATTAAAAAATTGATACCATAATTTATTATCGCTTAATACCGGAAAATTAGTTGTCCCAGATTTATTGCTAATGTTATTGGATAATGTTAGATAGATAAATTACGATCAACGGTGGATGACTATGCACCAAGCACAAGGTGATTTGAAATTACGCTGTGACTGATATATAATTGTTCAAGAGTTTCAAAATTGGCGGGGCATTGCTGTTTCATTCAATTTAGACATCGCCTGGAGCGAGTCTACCAGCCAATAAATTGAATTTAATACCATTTAGACACGGATGGGTATCTCTCAGGACCTCAAATATCCACGTATCGAGCCGGAGGATTTCACTCTTTACGAGGGTTAAACATACCTGAACATAAACGTGGGTGCACTTTACAAGACGATACTGATGTAGAAAAAATCCGGTCCTAAAATCCATAATGTGAGGTAAGCCAATGTTCAAAAGAGCTAAAAGCTATCTCCGAAATACTCAAAAAATAAATTCTGCAGGAAGCAGCACCACCGTGGGTCAAAAAGCCTTGCTGCGGTTGAGTGCCGACCTATCCTCAAAGCTTAATGAGAATGAAGTCTGCTGGGCTGTGGTGAACGGCCTGCAAGACACACTTGGTTATGACATTGTCGCACTATACCTGCTGGACCGGGCAACCGGAGACCGGGTGCATGCCGCACATGTTGGGTTTGTTGGTCCCCCGGAGCGTATGAAACCCGGGGAGGGGATCAGCGAGTTAGCTATTCTGGAAGGAAAGCTGCGATATACGCCGGATGTCTCTCTCGAGAAGGACTATTCCTACGGCGCATGGGGGTCTGAGGTGGATATCCCAGTTCGGATTGGCGATGAAATGATTGGTGTGCTGATTGTGGAGCGGAAAGAGAAGAACGCATTTGACCAAAACGATTTTGAAGTGCTCACAGCGGCTGTCCAGCAAGCTGGCATTGCGATCAACAACGCCCGCCTGTTTGAACAGGCGCAAACTGAGATCAACGAACGTAAAAAAGCTGAGCGGAAACTGCAGGAGTACCAGGAGCACCTGCAAGATTTGGTGGAAGTGCGAACAACCGAATTACGAGATAGTGAACAGCGCTACCGCAGCCTATTCGACGGTATCCCGGCGGGTATATACCGCACTACACCAGCTGGTCAAGTAGAGGATGCTAACCTTGCTTTAGTTCAAATGATGGGTTATCCGGACCGGAATAATTACCTTAGTACCAATCTATCAAGCGTCTATGCGAATCCGGGTGATCGTGAGAAATGGCAATCCCTCATGGAGAAAGAAGGTATTGTGAGGGATTTTGAAGTCCAGCTGCGCAGGTATGATGGACAGATTATCTGGGCCAATGATACGGCGCGCGCTGTGAAAGATGAATCTGGTCAGGTTCAATACTACGAAGGCTCCATCGAGGATATTACAGAACGTAAACAGGCACAAATAGAACTTCAAAAATACCGGGAACATTTGGAAGAGCTGGTAGAGGAACGCACTGCAGAATTGCAGGAGAGTGAAGAGCGCTACCGTACCTTATTCGACGGTGTGCCGGTAGGTTTATACCGCAATACACCAGAGGGAAAACTGCTGGATGCCAATCTGGCATTTGTGCAGATGTTGGGATATGTATCGCGTGAGGAATTGCTCGAGATTGATACCACTGCCATACATTATATTAATCCTAAGGATCGGGAGCGGTGGAAGGAGGTCATGGATCGCGAGGGTGTGGTGCGTGATTTTGAAATTTACGGGCGAACCGTTGATGGAGAGATTGGCTGGTACAGCGACACCGCCCGCGCTGTCAAAGATGAGCATGGAAACACACTTTACTATGAAGGCCGGGTGGAAAACATCACAAAGCGCAAAGAATTTGAAGAAGAGATACGGCACCAGAAAGAGTATTTCGAAGCGCTTTTTGTCAACAGCCCGACCGCTATTTTAACAGTCGATCTGGATGGTAATGTGGTGGCATGGAACCCGCACGCAGAGAAGTTGTTTGGATATTCTCAGCAAGAAGCTATCGGGAATAACATCGATTCTCTGGTGGCGGATCATCCTTCTGTAATCGAAGAAGCGAAGGGATTTACAGAACGGGCATTACTATCCAAAGGCTTGGAAGGCCGGGTACATGCTGTGACCAAACGGACCCACAAAGACGGCAGCCTGGTGGATGTAGAACTGCTCTCCGTTCCGGTAATTGTCTCTGGTGAAGTGGTAGGTTTTATCGGCATTTATCACGACATACGTGAATTGCAGGAGGCTCGACGAGCGGCTGAGGCAGCCAACCGGGCAAAAAGCGTTTTCCTGGCAAATATGAGCCACGAGTTGCGTACGCCGCTGAATGCAATCCTGGGGTTCAGCCAGTTGCTGGAGCGCGATACAAGCCTCAACAAGGACCAAAAAGAATACCTGGGAATAATCAACCGCAGCGGCGAACACCTGCTCTCCCTGATTAACGATGTCCTGGAGGTATCGAAAATCGAAGCAGGCCAAATCAATATCCTTAATAAAAGCTTCGACCTGTACCACATGTTGGACAGCCTGGGAGAAATGTTTAAGTTGCGAACAGAGCAAAATGGATTGGAACTATACATTGAGCGTACTCCGGAAGTCCCCCAATTTATTATTTCAGATGAGGGGAAGCTGCGCCAGGTATTAAGCAACCTGCTGGGGAATGCTATTAAATTCACCCAAGAAGGAAGTGTTACCCTACGCATTTGGTTAACTTCCCGAGCACATGAGAAACATACCCTGTACTTTAGTGTTGAAGATACCGGTCCAGGCATCCCGCAGGATGAGCTGGCAAATGTTTTTGAACCATTTGTACAGGTGACACTTAATGATCAAATCCAGGAAGGTACCGGATTGGGATTAACCATCAGCCAGCAGCATGTTAAGCAGTTGGGAGGTGAATTGCGCGCAAATAGTGATCTTGGGGTAGGGAGCGTCTTTGAGTTTGACATCCCTATTGAGTTTGGTGATGAAATTCTGGTGACAACACAACCCGTAAGAAGAGCCATTAAATTAGCCCCGGATCAACGTGCAAATGACGGCAGACCTTTTCGTTTGCTAATTGCGGAGGATAGTGAAAGCAACCGACTGTTATTGGGCAAATTACTGGAAACTTTAGATTTCGAGATAAAGATGGTTGTAGATGGGCAGCAGGCTGTTGAGCAGTGGAAGCAGTGGAAACCGCACTTGATCTGGATGGATATGCGCATGCCGGTGATGGACGGCTATCAGGCCACCCGCATTATCAAAGCAAGTCCTGAAGGGAAATCAACAAAAATCATTGCACTGACTGCTTCAGCCTTCGAAGAGGACCGGGAAAGAATTTTATCTGAAGGTTGTGATGATTTCCTGCGCAAGCCATTTCGCGCTGAAGAGGTTTGTGAATTGCTGGTGAAACACTTGGGGGTGAGATTTATTTATGATAAAGACAAAACGCAAATGCCTGTGACCCAAGCATTCGACCATGCAGATTCTGTAGATAATATTGTTAGCAAGACATTGGATAAGCTTACCGACCAATGGCTGGCTGAACTGCGTGAGGCAATAATTAGAGCTGACGTGGAACAAATGGGTTTTCTTATCGACCAAACCCGAGAAAATTATCCTCAATTTGCAGCAGAAATGGCTGAATTAGTCAATAATTTTGAATACAAAAAGATAATGAACTTTATTGTCAGGACGGGACGGACAGAATGAACAATAAACAAAAAACGAATCCAAAAGCCGATATTCTAATTGTAGACGATACCCCGGCCAATTTACGTTTGTTATCAAAGATGCTGGGAGGTCATGGATACAAAGTCAGACCAGTTCCGGATGGTTCTCTGGCGATTGCAGCGGTGGAGTCCAATCCACCCGACCTGATCCTGCTTGATATCAAGATGCCGCACATGGATGGGTATGAGGTCTGCCAGCATCTGAAAGCAGATCAAGCTACAAGCGATATCCCGGTTCTGTTCATCAGCGCTTTAGACCAGATCCAGGATAAAGTAACCGCTTTTAATACCGGGGGAGTGGATTATATAACCAAACCCTTTCAAATCGAGGAAGTGCTGGCTCGAGTCAAGACTCACCTGGAATTGCGCAGACTGCAGAAACAACTTCAGGAAAAGAACAAAAAGATGGAAATGGAATTAACCCTGGCGGGTGAAGTACAAAAGAGTTTCCTGCCATTAGAAACACCGCAAATCGAAGGTTGGCAGCTGTCGTTTGCTCTGTTACCGGCGAGGGATACATCCGGTGATTTCTACGATACCTTTCTTTTGTCTGACGACCAATTGGGAATAATCATCGCAGATGTGGTAGATAAGGGGGTCGGTGCGGCTCTGTTCATGGCGTTGAGTTACGCGTTGTTAAGAACATATGTGACAGATTATCCCTCCCAGCCTGAGCAAGTATTTAATATTGTCAACCAGCGCATCCTGGATTACACAACCGCCTCCCAATTTATAACCATATTTTACGGGATACTCGATCTGAAAAGCGGTGAGATGGTTTACTGCAATGCTGGTCACTGCCCCCCGCTATTGGTGAGAAAGATAAATGGTGGGCCACTTCAGGAATTGAAGCGAACAGGGATACCGTTGGGGATTTATAAACAGGAAATATGGAACCAGCGGGCTGAGGTTTTAGGATCGGGTGATTTTTTGGTTATGTACACTGATGGAATTACGGATGCAGAGAACCACCTTCATGATCTTTTTGGAGAACAAAACCTCTGGCAATCTATATCAAAATTGAAAGGTAAGGAATCGCGGGAAATTCTGGAAGGGATTCTCGTGGATGTCGACTCCTTTACAGGCGAAACACCTCAATACGATGACATTACCCTGGGGGTGGTCAAACGAAAGCGTGAAAAGAAATAGAAAATGTTCTTCAAGCCACCCACCCGGGAAAAAAGTAAAATAGCATAGAGGGTGCCTGAGAATTGGTTTTTCTCTGGATTTTTTCACAGGAGGGACAATAATTTGGTCGATAGAAATTATAGTTTAACCATAGTAATTCTTGGTCTTTTGATAATCGGAATCTTTGCTTGCGGACAGGAAATTGAACCTGTTCGTTCTTTAAAAAAGCTTGTGCTTTCAAAGAAAGATTGCCAGGTTCGGCGCAGTCAATCAATCAAATAGAATCAATAGCGGGAAGGTGCGCTAATTGTGCCTTCCAGAATGAATACTCCCTGCCAACCTGATCGCCAATTTATTTCTCCGGACGGAGAGGTTCTGGTAGAACTGGTGAGGTTCCCATGATAATGATGACTATATTCATGGCGAACTTGAGCAGCTCAGACTCAAGTTTCTGTCGTTCAGAGCTTTCGGCAAATTTTGCCCAGTCGGGAAGAGACTGCCAAACTTTTATTAGACCCAATTGGGGTGAATCCACCAGCCCGCGGTTGGTACGGATTTCAACAACACCAGAGGCTTGCAGTATTGTAGAAATTGCTTGGTGAGAATATTCAAAATAGGTTTGATGGTCTATACCTGGCAGAAGATCACTTGTTTTGTGCACTTCTATCATTGGATATTCTTCCTTTTGATCTTCAACTATCATTTCTAAAAAACTATTGCTGAATGAGAAGAAGGCAGGCTTTTCACGGTGCTCTATTTTAAGTTCCAATTAGAACGAATAATTGTTTTCACTGACTTGTCAGC
>Ga0180437_10009068_pt1 | contig 12410 bp, 10 predicted proteins | sample SS_ome_4_FD_132410 | JGI IMG/M metagenome (GOLD analysis project Ga0180437, IMG submission 132410) | Hypersaline lake sediment archaeal communities from the Salton Sea, California, USA - SS_3_D_1 metaG | ecosystem: Environmental > Aquatic > Non-marine Saline and Alkaline > Hypersaline >...
CTTCGACCGCCAGTTGCGACCGGGAATGTTCGTCCGTGCCATCCTGAAAGGTGCATCCCGGCCAGACGCCATCCTGGTGCCTCAGCGCGCGGTGCAGCAGGGTGCCAAGGGTAGCTTCGTCTGGGTCGTCAAGGAGGACGGAACAGCCGAGTTCAGACCCGTGACGGTGGGCCCCTGGCACGGCGACGAATGGTTCATCGAGGACGGACTCCAGGCAGGCGAGACGGTGGTCGTGGACGGCGCCCTGAAACTGCGCGCCGGTGCGCCGGTGAACATCGTCGATCCCGAGAAAGAGGCTGCCGGAGCAGGGGACGGCGACAGCGGCTCGCAAGCTCCTGGAGATGACGCCGGCAAGGCCGAACAGGCCGCAGACAAATGATTTCGGCCACCTTCATCCGGCGACCGATCCTGGCGTCGGTGCTGTCCATCATCGTGGTCATCGGCGGCTTCGTGTCCATGAGCGGCCTGCCCATCACCCAGTATCCCGAGATCACGCCGGTCCAGGTCACGGTATCCGCCAGTTATCCGGGTGCGGATGCGGAGACCGTTGCCAATACGGTGGCCGCGCCCCTGGAGACCCAGATCAACGGCGTCGACAACATGATTTACATGCAGTCGACCAGTTCAGCCACCGGCGAGATGAGTCTCACGGTTTACTTCACCATAGACACCAACCCGGATACGGCCGAGGTCCAGGTCAACAACCGCGTCAACCTGGCACTGCCGGAGTTGCCGGACACCGTGCGCAGCACCGGGGTGAAGGTGCAGAAGCGGTCCTCCAGCTTCCTCATGCTCATCGGGCTCTATTCGCCCGACGGGCGCTACGACGAGAAGTACGTGGGCAACTACGCCAACCTCTACGTACTGGACGCCATCAAGCGGGTGAAGGGGGCCAACCAGGCCCAGATCATGGGGCTGCCGGACCTGGCCATGCGTGTCTGGCTCCAGCCTGACCGGATGGCGAGCCTGGGCATCACGGCCGCCGATATCCAGAAGGCGGTGAGCGAGCAGAACAAGCAGTTCGGCGTCGGCCGGCTGGGCCAGTCGCCCACCAACGAACCGGTGGAGATGACCTTTCCGGTGGTCACCGAGGGCCGTTTCTCGGAGCCCGATGAGTTCGAGAACATCATCCTGCGTGCGGATCCGAACGGAACCGCCATCGTTCGCCTCGGCGACGTCGGCCGGGCCGAGGAAGGACAGAAGGCCTATCTCTTGCGCTCCAGCCTGAACGGCAGCCCCGCGACCTTCATCGCCGTGTACCAGCAGGCCGGCTCCAATGCGCTGGAGGTCTCGGACAACATACGCGCGCTGATGGACGAACTTGCGCAGAGTTTTCCAGAGGGCATCGACTACACGGTCTCGCTGGATACCACCAAGTTCGTCCAGGCCTCCATCGACGAGGTGATCGAGACCCTCATCATCGCCATCATCCTGGTGGTGCTGGTGACCTACCTCTTCCTGCAGAACGTCAATGCCACCCTGATTCCCACGATTGCCATCTTCGTGTCGGTGATCGGCACCTTCATCGGCATGTCGTCGCTGGGATTCTCCATCAACCTGCTGACCCTGTTCGGGCTGGTGCTGGCCATCGGCATCGTATGTGACGACGCCATCGTGGTGGTGGAGAACGTGGAGCGCAACATCGCCCAGCTCGGACTCTCGCCGCAGGAGGCCACCTTCCGCGCCATGAAGGAGGTGACCGGGCCCGTCATCGCCACCACCCTGGTGCTCATCGCGGTGTTCGTGCCGGTGGCCTTCCTGGGTGGGACTACCGGCGTCCTTTACCAGCAGTTCGCCATCACCATCGCCATCTCGGTGGCCATCTCCAGTTTCGTGGCCCTTACCCTCACACCGGCGCTTGCCGCGGTGCTCATCAAGCCGCGCAAGGGCGAGCCGGGCGGTTTCTTCCGGTGGTTCAACACCTGGCTGGAGGGCATGACCAGGTACTACGTGGGCGGCGTGAGCCTCACCATGAAGCGCGCGGTGGTCGCCCTGGTGGCACTCGGCGCCATGCTCTACGGCACCTGGACCCTGTTCCAGGTGGTGCCGGGCAGTTTCGTCCCGGCCGAGGACCAGGGCTATGTCTTCGCTGCGGTGACCCTGCCCGATGGCGCCAGCCTGGACCGCAGCCAGGAACTGACCCAGCGCGTAGCGGACATTTTCGCCGAACATCCGTCCGTCCAGGATTACTCGGCGCTCGCCGGCTACAGTTTTCTCGACGGGCAGTTCAAGACCAACACCGGCACCGTGTTCGTCGCCCTCAAGGACTTCGACCAGCGACAGGATCCGGAACTGGCGGTGACGAACCTGTTCAAGTTCGTCGAACCGCGGCTCAAGGCCCTGCGGGAGGGTGTCGCCATCCCCATCAATCCGCCGTCGATTCCGGGCCTGGGTACCCAGGGCGGCTTCGAGTTCTGGCTGCAGAACCGCGGCCAGGGTGGGGTGGCGCGGCTCGAGGAGGTGGCGCGCAAGCTGATGTCGGATGCCGGCGAACGGCCGGAGGTGACGCGGCTGAACACCACGCTCCAGGCCGCTTCCCGGCAATTGCGTGCGGACGTGGATCGCTCCAAGTCGGAGACCCTGGGCATCCCGGTCCAGGACGTCTACGCGACCCTGCAGACGCTGTTCGGGTCCCTCTATGTCAGTCAGTACAACAAGTACGGGCGCGTCTGGCAGGTGATCCTGCAGGCTGAACCCGAGTACCGCGACAAACCCGAGGACATCCAGAATATCTTCGTGCGCCAACGCGAGGGCGAAATGGCGCCGTTGTCCTCCGTGGTGACGACGCAATACATCACCGGGCCCGACCTGGTTTCCCGTTTCAACGGTTTCATGGCCGCCAAGATCACCGGCGACGCGAGTGCGGGCTTCAGTTCGGGCCAGGCGATCGCCACCATGGAAGCGGTGTCCGGCGAGACCCTGCCCGACGGCTTCACCTATGCCTGGTCGGGGCAGGCCTTCGAAGAGAAACAGGCCGGCGGGACCTCGGCCATCGTGTTTGCCTTCGCCCTGGTCATGGTGTTCCTCATACTGGCTGCCCAATATGAGCAATGGTCACTGCCCATCGCGGTCATCACGGCGGTGCCCTTCGGTATCTTCGGCGCGCTGGTGTCGGTGTGGCTGAGGGGCATGGAGAACGACGTGTATTTCCAGATCGGTCTCGTCACCCTGATCGGACTTTCGACCAAGAACGCCATCCTGATCGTCGAGTTCGCCGAACTGAAATACAAGGAAGGGCTGTCGGCATTCGATGCGGCACTGGAAGCGGCGAAGCTGCGTTTGCGCCCCATCCTGATGACCTCGCTATCCTTCATCCTGGGCGCCATGCCGCTGGTGCTGGCCACTGGCGCGGGCGCGGCGGCGCGCCACTCCATCGGCACAGGCATCATCGGCGGCATGGTAGGTGCGACCACACTGGCGCTGTTCTTCGTGCCGCTGTTCTATTACCTGGTGATCAGTGCCAAGGAACGGATGTCCGGCGGACGCCCGGCGAGTGTCGTCGCCGAATCTACCGGCGAGGCGGGGAGTGCAGACGATGTCTAGAGTGAGCCGAGTTGGCGCGTTGCTGCCGGCGGTGTTGTTCCTCACCGCGTGCACAGTAGGGCCGGATTACGTGCGGCCGGCGGTCGACGCACCCGAGAGATTTCGCTACCAGCCGGGAGAGGCAGAGGCCCTGGTAAACACGCAGTGGTGGCGGCAGTTCGAGGACCCCGCCCTGGACGCGCTCATCGACACTGCGCTGGAGAACAATCGCGACGTGCGCATCGCCGCGGCGCGGGTGGAGGAGTTCGCCGCGCGGGTGGACATCACGCGCGCAGGTTTCTATCCCCAGATCGGGTACGATGGCACGGCTGGCCGTTCCCAGGTATCGCGGAATTCGGCGGGATACGTTCCGGGCGCTGACCGCATCGGGGAGTCCTATACCGCCGCCCTCAATGTCGGCTGGGAACTGGACATCTGGGGCAAGATCCGCCGTGCATCGGAGGCAGCAAGGGCGGACCTGCTGGCCGCGGAAGCCGGGCGCCAGACGGTGATCCTCACCCTGGTGAGTTCCGTGGCAACGAGCTATGTGAACCTGCGCGCGCTCGACAAGCGTCTCGCGATCGCCAAGCGTACGCTTCGTTCCCGCGGTGAGACGCTCAAGCTCTTCGAGGCCCAGTACGCCGGTGGCGTGGTGTCCGATCTCACCCTGTCGCAAATCCGCTCCGAGTATGAACAGGCGGCCGTCCGCGTCCCTTCCCTTGAGCGCCAGGTCGCGCTGCTGGAAAACGCCATCTCGGTGTTGCTGGGCGAGAATCCGGGCCCCATCGCGCGCGGCAAGACCATCGACCAGCTGATCGAACCCGGGATCCCGGCGGGCGTGCCTTCTGAACTCCTGGCCAGGCGTCCCGACATCCGCCTGTCGGAGCAGAACCTGATCGCGGCCAACGCCCGTATCGGCGTGGCCAGGGCGCAGTATTTCCCAACCATCGGGCTCACGGGAACGGCCGGTTATGCCAGCTCCGCACTGGACAACCTCATTTCCAGTGGATCGGGTATCTGGGGAATCGGCGGTGCGCTGCTGGGACCGGTCTTTTCCGGCGGTCAGATCGAGGGCCAGGTGCGCGCCTCCGAGGCGGTCCAGCGCCAGGCGCTTGTCACCTACATCCAGGACATCCAGACCGCCTTCCGCGAGGTGGACGATGCCCTGATCTCGGTACGCAAGAGCCGGGAGGAACTCGCCGCACAGGGGAGGCAGGTCAAGGCGCTCAGGGACTATGCGAGATACGCGAACCTCCGCTACAAGGAAGGTTACGTGAGCTACATCGAGGTACTCGACGCCGAGCGTCGCCTGTTCGATACCGAATTGCTCTACGCCCAGACCCAGGCCGACGTGTTCGGGTCGCTCATCGCCACCTACAAGGCCATGGGCGGCGGCTGGGTGCTGGAGGCGGAAAAGGTGGCGAACGCGGTGGACTTCCCGCAGGCGCCGCGGAAGAAATCCGGCTTGCGCCTGCACCCGGCCCAGACCCAACCGGACGCGGCACAGCCCAGACACTAGGCGAAAACGATTATCAGGGCCGGGGATTCCCGGTATACTCCTCCACGCCCTGGCGACAGCCGGGGCATCGTTATTATGGTGATCCGCCCGGGTCCCCTCGCAACGATAGGTTGTGAACCCGGTCAGGCCCGGAAGGGAGCAGCCGCAGCAGCCGACTCGTGTGCCGGGGTGTGGCTCGGGTGGGTCGCCACCCTTATTCCGGCATACCCGTGCTGCGAAAATCCCCGGTGCCGGGAAGCCACTGTGGCGATGCAGGGCAGGGCGGGTTAGAGTAACGCCTTCGCCTTTTCCGACAGTATTCGCACCCGGTCGCCCAGATGTCCTACGAGGTCCTTGCACGCAAATGGCGGCCCCGCCAGTTCAGCGAACTGGTGGGTCAGGAACATGTCGTTCGCGCCCTCTCCAACGCCCTCGACAACGACCGGCTTCACCACGCCTACCTGTTCACGGGCACCCGTGGCGTGGGCAAGACCACGCTGGCCCGTATCTTCGCCAAGTCCCTGAACTGCGAGCAGGGTGTCAGCGCCACGCCCTGCGGTGAATGCAATTCCTGCCGTGAACTGGACGAGGGCCGGTTCGTGGACCTTCTCGAGGTGGATGCCGCATCGCGGACCAAGGTGGACCAGACCCGCGAACTGCTGGAAAACGTGCCCTACGCCCCCGCCCGGGGCCGATACAAGGTGTACCTCATCGACGAGGTGCATATGTTCTCCGACAGCAGCTTCAATGCGCTTCTGAAGACCCTCGAGGAGCCGCCCCCCCACGTCAAGTTCCTGCTGGCCACCACGGACCCGCAGAAGGTGCCCATGACGGTGCTATCGCGATGCCTGCAATTCGGTCTCAAGCGCCTCACGCCGGACCAGATCTCCGGGCAGCTGCAGCAGATTCTCGAGTCGGAGCGTCTCGAGTTCGATGCCGCAGCCCTGCCGTTGCTGGCCGCAGGAGCCGACGGCAGCATGCGCGACGGTCTGAGCCTGCTGGACCAGGCCATCGCCTTCGGCGGCGGGCGAATTGGCGAGGAGGATGTGCGGACCATGCTGGGCGTGGTGTCCAGGGACGCCGTCATGGCGCTTCTGGAAGCGCTGGCGCAAGGTGACGCCGGCCGGCTGCTCTCGGCCGTCGAGGCGCTGTCGGAGTCCGGCCCCGATTACGGTGCGATCCTCGCCGAACTGCTGCGCCTGTTGCATCGCATTGCCCTGCTTCAACTGGTGCCCGACGCGCCTGCAGGTGACGAGCCGGAGGCCAGCTCGGTCCGCGCCCTGTCGTCGCAGCTGTCACCCGAGGATGTCCAGCTGTTCTACGAGATAGGTGTCCAGGGGCAACGCAACCTGCCCTTTGCACCGGATCCCCGAGGCGGTCTGGAGATGATCCTGCTGCGAATGCTCGCTTTCCGGCCCGATCTGCCGGCGAGCGGGGGGGTGGACACGCGCAATGTCCAGCAGGCGGCGAGGCCTTCGCCCGAGAAGCAGGCCGCGCCCGCCGCGCCGCCCGCCGAGACGACAGCAAAGCCCACTGCCGCGGATGCCCCGGCGGCAGCAGAAATCCCGACGACCGGCCGGTCGCTGGACGATTGGGCGGAAGTGGTGGGCCGGCTCAAGCTGGGAGGCATCGCCGCCCAGCTCGCCGCCCATTCACTGCTTGGCCAGTGGAAGGATGGTGAACTCACCCTCAACCTGGATCCCGGTCAGCAGACCCTGTGCACTCGCGTGGCAGTGGAGCGCCTTGAGGCCGCTGTTTCCGAGTACCTCGGTCAGCCGGTCAAGCTCCGGGTGGAAACCGTCGAGCCGGAACAGGAAACGCCGGCCCAGCGTCACAGCCGGGAACGTGCGGAGCAGTTGCGGCAGGCGCAGGATCGGCTCGCATCGGATCCCCTGGTGCGTGCGGCTTCCGAAAAACTCGGTGGTCGCCTGATCCCGGAGACCGTGGTACCGGGTGACTGACAGGCCGGTGATGTAGCTGGCAGCGAACCCAATTATTCGTAACGACGAGTGAGCAACGGTATGAAAGGTGGAATCGGCAACCTGCTTAAACAGGCGCAGCAGATGCAGGACGGGCTGCGCAAGGCGCAGGAGCAACTCGCCCGCGAGGAGGTGACCGGCGAGTCCGGCGGCGGACTGGTAAAGGTCACCATGAACGGCAACCATGAGGTTCGGCGCGTGGAGATCGACGACAGCCTGGTAGGTGATGACCGCGAGATGCTGGAGGATCTGGTGGCGTCCGCGTTCAACGATGCTGCACGACGTGTAGCCGAAAAGATGCAGGAGAACATGTCCGGTCTGACGGCGGGGATGAACCTTCCCCCGGGCTTCAAGATGCCGTTCTGACATGTCCCGCGGCCTGGTCCAGGAGCTCATCGACGCGCTGCGTTGCCTGCCCGGTGTGGGCCCGAAGTCGGCGCAGCGCATGGCCTTTCATCTGCTGGAGCGGGATCGGAACGGCGGGTCGAACCTCGGCGCCGTGCTGCAACGGGCCATGCAGGAGGTCGGCCACTGCGCGAGTTGCCGGACCCTTACCGAAGAGCCTGTCTGCGCCCTGTGCCGCAACCCGCAACGCGACGTATCCCTGCTATGCGTCGTGGAGACGCCGGCGGAAATGGCTGCCATAGAGCAGGCCACCGGCTTTTCCGGGCGGTACTTTGTGCTCCACGGCCGGCTTTCTCCGCTGGACGGTCTGGGTCCTTCGGAAATCGGCATGGACGCGCTGGCCGAGCGCCTGGAAAGCGGTGAAGTCCGCGAAATCATCCTCGCCACCAATCCCACGGTGGAAGGCGAGGCCACCGCCCACTACATCAGCGAGATGGCACACGAGCGGGGTATCCGTTCCACCCGTATCGCACACGGCGTTCCCATAGGCGGCGAACTCGAGTACGTGGACGGCGGCACCCTGGCCCATGCATTTGCCGGGCGGCGCGACCTCTGACCGGCGGGTGGGGGCGAGAATAGAGGAGAAACCCATGAGCGACTGCATTTTCTGCAAGATGGTGGCGGGCGAGATCCAGCCTGACGTGGTTTACGAAGATGACGACGTACTCGCCTTCCGCGACATCAACCCCGTTACGCCCCATCATCTGCTCGTAATCCCGCGCAGACACATCGCGACGACCAACGACCTGGGGCCCGACGATTCGGAACTGGTGGGCAAGCTTTACCTCGCAGCCGTGAAGATTGCCTCGGACCTCGGGTTCGGCGAGTCCGGCTACAGAACGGTGATGAACTGCAATTCGGATGGCGGGCAGCTGGTGTTCCATATTCACCTGCACCTGATGGGCGGTCGGGCCATGGGCTGGCCGCCCGGCTGAGCGGCTGTTTTCGCCCCTGCAGAACGCCAGCCTGTCTTTTTTCGCACTCGCCCGACGGAGGAGGCGCCATGACCGACCAGGACCGCTACCACGAGCTGGAACTCGACGAGCCTGTGTGGGAGCGTTTTTTCTCCGTCTTCCCCCTGGTGCTCGTGGGTACCCGTGAGCAGGACGGGGGCCATGACCTCGCCCCCAAGCATCTTGCGATGCCGGTGAGCTGGCAGAACCTCTTCGGCTTCGTCTGCACGCCGCGGCACGCCACCTATCACAATGCCCTTCGCACCGGGGAGTTCACCGTCAGCTATCCGCGGCCGTCCCAGCTGCTGGCAACCACCCTTGCAGCCTCGCCGCGCTGCGAGGGCGGTGACAAGCCGGCATTGATGGCATTGCCGGTGGACCCGGCCCGGGCAGTGGACGGCGTGGTGGTGCGGGATGCCCGGATCCAGCTCGAGTGCCGTCTGGAGAAGATGGTGGACAACCTCGGTGACAACAGCCTCATCATCGGTCGTATCGTTGCGGCGCGGGTCAGCGAGGATTCGGTGCGCGCGGCAGATCGTGACGACAACGATCTGGTGAACCGGGCGCCGCTGCTTGCATACCTTTACCCCTTCCGGTTTTCCGTGATCGACCATTCCGAGGGCTTCCCGGTGCCAGAGGGATTTCATCGCTGATGGATCACGCAAGCGAGGTGATGGCGTTCGTTGCGGCCCGAATGGACGCGGCAGTGACGCTGCTGGAGCGGCTCGTGGCGATCGAGTCGCCCTCGCAGGATCCCGTCACGCATGCCCCCGCCTTCGCGCTCCTGGAAACGGAGCTGAAGCGGGCGGGTTTTGCAGTCCGCTACCTTGGTGGCAAGAATGCTTCCCGCCATATGCTGGCGCACCCGGTGGCGCGCCGAAAGGGACGGCCGCTGCAGCTGCTGCTGGGCCACATCGATACGGTCTGGCCTGTGGGTACACTCGTCGACATGCCCATGCATCGCGACGCGGACCAGATTGCCGGACCTGGCGCGTACGACATGAAGGCGGGGCTCGTGCAGGCGCTGTTCGCGCTCGAAGCAGCCTACGCGGTAGCCGGTGAGCTCGAGGTGACGCCGGTGATGCTCGTCAACTCCGACGAGGAGATCGGCAGCCACGGGTCCAGGCGCTACATCGAGACACTGGCATGCCGTTCCTGCCGGGCGTTCGTGATGGAGCCGTCCCTCGGGGTCGACGGCCGACTCAAGACGGCGCGAAAGGGCGTCGGGAGATACCGGATCACCATTCGCGGCAAGGCCGCGCATGCCGGTCTCGACCCGGAGGGGGGGGTGAGCGCCATCCTCGAACTGTCGCACCAGATACAGAAACTGTTCCGGCTGAACGATCCCGAAGTAGGTATCACGGTGAACGTCGGCGTTGTGGACGGCGGACTGCAGCCGAACGTGATCGCACCGCACAGCTCGGCCCAGGTCGACGTCCGGGTGCCCACTCACGCGGCGGCGGCAAAGGTCGATGCAGCGATTCGCGGGCTCGAGCCCACGACACCCGGCGTGACACTGGAGGTGGAGGGCAGGATCGGCAGGCCGCCGATGGAACCCGACGAAGCAAGCCGGCAGCTCTGGTGCAGTGCCGTCGAGGCAGCGGAGCGCCTTGGATTTCCGCTGGAGCAGGGTGCTGCGGGCGGAGGCTCCGACGGAAACTTCACCAGTCAGTTCACGCCGACCCTCGATGGTCTCGGTGCCGTGGGCGACGGCGCGCACGCACACCATGAGCACGTTCTCCTCGACCACATGCCCCGGCGCACAGCACTGCTCGCCATGTTGTTGCTCGCGCCTCCCCCGTCCACCCACTGACGGCCGGCTACTGGCTTTTTCAGGAGCCGGATGCCAGACTCAGACAGGACATGCGGAATAGCAGGCCGGCCGCCAGGAAAATGAAAACAGGGGGGAGCTGGCATGACCTCGAAGCTGATTCCGGCATCTGTAACGCGTATCGCCCGGCTCAGTGACCATGAGATTCAGCCACTGCCGCGGGACCAGTGGGATGCGGGAGATTACGTCGTTGGCGAGGTGTCAGAACCGCCCGCGCCTACCGCGTTCGTGGAACTGGCCAGCGGCCGTCTGGCCAACGTTGACGTGGGCGATCGTATCGTTGGCGCGTTCGGGGCGCGTTTCGCGACCCTGGAGTCCACTGGTTCCTGGGAGTATATCGGCGACGATGGCCGCATGAGCGCCATGACGTCGGCGGGACTTTTCGGCGCTGTGACCTCGCGTTCTCCGTTCGGACTCGATCATGTCCGGCTGCGTTACGTCGGACACGTGGTTTCCGGCAGCACCAAGCGAACCATGTCCGAGTGGGCGGTGCCCCCCGGCGATACGCCGTTTGCCACACCCTGCCTGCTCATCGTCGGAAGTTCCATGTCCGCCGGCAAGACCCAGTCAGCGAGAATCATCATCCGGCGCCTCAAGCAGATGGGATTGCGCGTGGTCGGCGTCAAACTCACGGGGGCAGGGCGTTATCGTGACATTCTCAGCATGGGGGATGCCGGTGCAGACGTCATCCTGGATTTCGTCGATGGCGGGTTGCCGTCCACCGTTTGTCCCGAGGGCCGATTCAGGGAGGCGGCGGGGCGGGTCCTGGCCGAAGTGGACCGGGCGCAAGCGGACATCGTGGTAGTGGAAGCAGGGGCCTCTCCCCTGGAACCCTACAATGGCGACACGGCCACTGCGATGCTCGGCGACAACATCAAGATGACGTTGCTGTGTGCGTCGGATCCCTACTCGGTGGTGGGGATGATGACCGCTTTCAAGAGGACCCCGGACCTCGTGGCGGGCATCGCCTGCAACACGGACGCGGGACAGCAACTCATTCACAAGCTCGCCGGTGTGGAGACCTTGCGGCTTATCGACCGCTCCAGCTATCCCGCGCTGGACGCAATCCTGAGGCGGCAGTTTTCCCTGGGGAAAGCGTGACGCCGTGTTCGCGATCTGGAGTTGCGGAAATTCGGCTTTTTTCAGTGGCGGTCGCCGGCGCGCTTTGAACCGTTATGACCCGGTGGACAGAGGCAACTGCCCGGGCTCGTGGGGTCGGCATCCGGGTTCTGCTTAATTGGTCAAGCCGGAATCATCACAGGAACCACAATGGATATTGCCCAGGAAATCGAAAAGCATATCGAATGGATCGATGCCGTTGCATCACTGCTCGACGACGAAAAGCTCGCGGAAGAGGACGTGCGAAGCGTATCCCGGCATGATCTATGCGAACTGGGAAAATGGCTCGATTCGGAGGCTCCCCCGGCCTTGAGAAGTACCCCCGAATTCGAAAAGCTGGTGCACAGCCATGAGGCGTTCCACGACCTCGCCGGCAAGATGATCCTGTCTCTTCAGCAAGGTCAGGATTCGGAAGCGATAGAGGCGCATGGCCAGTTTATCCGGATGTCCCAGGAAGTGATTGGCCTGCTGCAAGCACTCCAGGAAAAAAGCAACAAAACCCAACCTTGAGTGCGGATGGGCCCTGCACAAGCTCTTTCATCGCCCGCGCCTGGCGGCACCGCCCTTTGCGCAACAGGGCGTCTGGCGCCGGCAGGCGAATTACGCGTTTTTCCTTTTTCAGGTCAAGCGCGACGGCGATGCTTTCCGGTGTCGTGCGCGTGGGTGTCCGGAACCGCCAGCATGCAGTCGGTGATTGGCAATGGCAGCCAATGCGCGTGCGGTTCTGATGGCGCGGTGTCGCGCGAGGGGTAAATAATGACCTTGCGGCGATCGATCGCGCGTGAGAAAAGTGCCACTCGTGGTGGAAGGATATGGTGCTCCACCGATGCAGGTTGATGTGCATGCGAAGAGACCAGGGAGACGATTTGATGAACACTGACAGGTTGATGAACAAGTGCCGCAGGTTCCGCACGCTGCTTTTCAGCGTTGTTCCGGCGCTGGCGTTTTTGCCCATGGTGCAGACGGCCCTCGCGCAGGAAGACGACGCCAGGTTGATTCTCAAGGCCATGTCAGACTACGTGAGCACCCAGAAGACCATCGAGGTGACCTTCGACAGCTCCATCGAGGTCATCACGCCCGAACTGGAAAAAATCCAGTTCACC
>Ga0180437_10009070_pt1 | contig 12406 bp, 10 predicted proteins | sample SS_ome_4_FD_132410 | JGI IMG/M metagenome (GOLD analysis project Ga0180437, IMG submission 132410) | Hypersaline lake sediment archaeal communities from the Salton Sea, California, USA - SS_3_D_1 metaG | ecosystem: Environmental > Aquatic > Non-marine Saline and Alkaline > Hypersaline >...
ATGTCTACATTCACAGAGGTGGATAAGGCAAAAGTAGAGCAACAAACTGCTGCCACAAAAAGGCTGCCGTTCACGGGCATCCGTCCCGAGCATCTTCGCAGGCCGGCATCTCGAAAAAGGGACGGATGCCCTTTTCTTGGGGCCCCGCCTAGGTAGAAGAAGCTCCCAAGGAGAGCCCCCTTCCCTGCCAAAGAAAAAAGGGCTAGAATGCGGGATCGTTTCTCTCCGCGGATCGGTAAGCCCGCAAACCCCAGGAGAGCCGAACCCTATGCAGCGTCGAGCCCGTCGTTCCCTCTCCCTCGTTGTGATCGTCTCCTTTCTGATCGCGATCACCCTCCCTCAGGATCTTCAGGCCAGTTCCTTCGAGGACAGCTTGAAGACGGCCGGCATCATCATGGGGATTACCTTCGGCGTCGCGTTGGTCGTCGTTTTGGCAGCAGTGGCATTGGGGGTGTTCAAAGGAGATGATTATGGTTACCTGTCAAAGGCCCCAATTGAGAAGCCTTTAGGATTCACGTTTTGTGACATTACCTTTTCACTCTGGGAAGATTTCACCCTCCTTGAGCCTCTCACTGCCCAGGAACCAGCCGATTACAGCAGGGATCACCTCCTGATAGGAGGGTCCTATCTCGGTGACCGGGTAAAGGCCACCTCCTTTCTTATGGAGGACATATCTCTGTTCCCCGGTCTCGACCCCGCTCTCCAACCTCCAAGAGCATTCGCAAGGCGAGCACACTCTCCATCGCATCATTGAACACGGGGAAGATCCCGAGTTTCTTGAATGCCTCGACGTTTTCCCGCCGGGCAAAGAAGCTCAGCGCGATCGGCTTGTCCGTTCGTTCGCACAGCCGCTTGAAGAACTCAAGAATCTCTCCTGGCGAGGCAATACTGTCCTTGTCCCGGAAGAACCTCTTCATTTCGGGCTCAAACATGAAGCAGAGGACGATCCCATCGATGAAATCGAGGGCCAGGCACTGTTCGAGGGCAAACACGAGTCCCCGCACGTCGTGCACGTCACCAAAATCCATCGGATTGGACATGCGGATGACCCCGCCGCGGCGAAAATCCTCGATCCGGTCCAGAAGCTGCCTCGGCAGGTCGGGGCACTCGAAACCGAGCTTCTCGCACATGTCGCCGAGGATCACCGAGAACCCGCCGGACAGGGAGATGGCCACCAGTCGGTTTCCCCTGAGCGGCGGCAATTCGAGCGCTTTGGCACAAACGGTCATGCCATGGATACTCTCCACACGGACGATCCCGCTTTGTCGAAACGCGGCATCAACGACGCGATCGTCGTTGAAGAGCGCAGCCGTGTGGGACAGAGCAATCTTCGATGACGTGGTGCTGACGTTCGCCTTGAAGACCACGACAGGCTTGGTCGATTTCGACGCCACCCGCATCAACTCACGGCCGTCTTCGATGCTCTCCAGGTAAAGGTGGATTTGCTCCGTGTCTTCGTCGCCCTGGAGGTATTCGATCAGATCGATCTCACCTATGTTCAGTTTGTTCCCCACGCTCACGATCTTCGAGAACCCGACATGTCCCTCTGAAAAGGAATAGGCACACTGCGTGGTCACACCGCCGCTCTGGATGATCAGGCTCGTCGCACCTTTCTTGAAGTGCTCAGCCTGCATCGGGTTGAAGGGTGAGCACAAACCCGAGTCCGTGCAGATCACCCCGATGGAATTCGGCCCTATGAAACGGATCCCATACCGATCGGTGACATCGAGGATCTCCTTTTCGGCCTGACTCTGGATCCCGTCGAGTTCGCGGAAGCCGCCGGTGGAAATGATCGCATGACGAATCCCCTTCCTGCCGCAGGCCTCCAGGGTCTCGGCGACAAACGGAGCCGGGACGAGGATGACGGCGAGATCGATCCCGTCAGGCAACGAATCCGGATTCGTGACGATATCTCTTCCGTATACGTTGCCCGGCTCCCTTCCGACCGGATGGATCCGTCCCTTGAAGCCCATCTCCTGACAATGCAGGACGATGTTCCTTGCCAGGTTGCCCGGACGGCTCCCTACGCCAAAGACAGCCACGCTCGAAGGATAGAAGAATTCTCTCATGATGGATGGAATCTAACGATGGTTCGGCCCGTAGTCAATTCGAGAACCGCGTCTTGACTCACCGATGGAATAGGTGTAACCATAGAAATTATCAACACAGGTAAAGCGGTGTTATAAAATATATCCTTCGGCTCCATCGCTTCATTCTCGGAACCAGCACGCACATCCGGGGCTGCCGCCCCGCCAAAGAAGAGTCTCACAAACACCAAGCGTCACGGTGGAGGGATGCCATGAATCGAAACTGGACAGAATCACTCCTTCTCTTCATTCCCTGCTTGATGCTGTCAACGGCCGGCTGCACTCAAATCACCTCCCTATTCGACATCACCGCGGGTGCCAGTGCATCACTTCTTTGCTCGAACGTCTTCATATCGGATCGTACTGTCGAGTCCGTATTGGAGCAGGAAGCCTGTCTGGAGTGTCGAATGCCCGGCCCGGGTGCACTGGGTGACCAGTTGATAAGCTGTGACGTGGACTCGGAAGAGAAGAGCGTGACCTGCGACCTGTTCTGGGTGAAACGGAAGTCCATCTTCAGGGAGAATCTGGGCTGCACGGTGCTCTACGGGCGATCGGATCAAGAGATCGCTGCGTCTGAAGCAGAGGTCAGAGCTCAGGACACGAGCGGTTTGACACCTTTCCCGCCTGGTCAGGCAATGTTGCCCTGGCCGACCGGAGATGTGCTCTCAGGGGAGATACCTCCGGAGGTGGATCGGGTACAACTCGAGAGTGTCCTGGATGAGGCGTTCTCGGAACCCGATCCAGACAACCCACGTCGCACGAGGGGGGTCGTGGTCGTCTACGACGGGCAGCTTGTTGCGGAACGATACGCTGAGGACGAAGGTTTTTCCATGCTCACACCCCACTACGGGTGGTCCATGACGAAGAGCGTCACAAGCGCACTGATCGGCATCCGGATGGATCAGTTAATCAACCTGGACATCTATGATCCTGCTCCCGTGGCCGAGTGGGGAGACCCCCTTGATCCCAGGCACGCGATCACGACAGACCAGCTGTTGCGGATGAGCTCTGGCTTGGTTTTTGACGAAGATTACGGTTCGCCGTTCAGTGACGTTCCTATGATGCTCTATGGCAACGCCCTAGACAAAGCAGCCTTTGCTGCGAACAAGCCCCTGGAGGCTGCTCCAGACACGTTGTGGCACTATTCGAGCGGGACGCCCGTTATCCTGGCCGGCATCATTCGGAGCACCTTCCCCACCCTGGCCGAATATTTTTCATTCCCCCGAAGAGAGCTCTTCGACAGGATCGGTATGCGCAGTGCGTTCATCGAGCCGGACCAAGTTGGCAACTTCGTAGGTGGGAGTCACATGTGGGCAACGCCCCGGGACTGGGCGCGCTTCGGTCTCCTTTGTCTGCAGGATGGAGTGTGGGAGGGACAGCGGATCCTTCCTGAGGGCTGGATGGCGTACGCGACCACACCGACACCAACCCACCCCACCGGTAGCTACGGAGCGCAGTTCTGGCTGAACGCAGGACAGAACAACTATCCTAGCCTCCCAGAGGATCTTTTCGCGTGCGAAGGGCATGACAAGCAACGCGTAACCGTGATCCCTTCACGCAATCTGGTCATCGTCCGAGTGGGCTACACCCTCTCCTCCAGTGCCTGGGATCATGAGGCATTCGTGCACAGCATCATGGATGCGATTGGGGAACCGACTTGATTGGTCGTCAAGAGTTGCTCACCTCGACAGTCAAATCCTCGAACCAAGAAGGCGTTACTTTTTCGTACTGAATAAAGACGGGTGTCGGCATTGCCTGCCCTAATTCGTCATCCAGAGGTCCCTCCCGAGCAAACTCACGGCACATCTGAAATCGGAATCGAAATCACCCCAAGTCGCTGGGGTACCCGAGAAATGGCGACTTTTTGGCAATGAAAGGGGTCTTTTGCCCGGGCCAGATCATTCGGCACGAGCTCGCAGGCAGGTGAAGCAGGGACAGGAGGAGCAGGAAGGCCTTTGTTCGTTGATGATTGGTACGATCTTTGCTTTTTCTATTCTCTGTAAGATGTGTCCCAGGGAGCCCGGAAGCCAGGCAGCAAGAACAAGTGTCTGATTTGCCGAAGGAATTGACAAGAAGGAGATTCGATTTTCTTCGCTGCCAGTTCGAGAGGTTCTCAATTTGATCCGTCTCATTATGAGAATCCGAAGACGGTGAGAGGGAGCCAGAGATGGATGGTCCAATCTCAACGAGTGAAGCTGTAGGCACTCCGCCGCCGTTCACACCGGCTCATGCCCGGAGCCCTGCACTGGGCCCGCCTGAAAGGGTGACCCCGGTTTCAGAGGACAGTCGTTCTCGCTCGGCTGGTCGGGAAGAGGTGGGCAAGCCTCCTGTTCAGAATCGTGAGGCCAAGGAGCAGGAAGGGACAAGGAAACAAGACCCGGCACATTCCACCGAGACCCATCGAGCAAAAGCGGATGACGCGGACAAGGGCAAAAAACCCGGTTCGTCAACCGATGCGGACCACCCGCGCGAGGGCCTCGCCCAACAGAAACAGAGCAGTCCCCCTGAATCATTGCGCCTGGAGCCGACCGGCAACCGGCAGTCAGAGTCAGACGACGACCCACACCCCCTGCCCGGGGATCCCTCGAAGCCGGAACGGTACGATAATCTGGCCGATGCCCTGGCAGCAGCCAAAAAACGATGGGCAGAAGTAAATCAGGAGGCCCTTGACGCGAACACCTTGCCTGGACAGGCTGCTGAGGAGAAGACCGATGGGGCAAAAGAAGCGGGGGAGGTGACGGCAGAGCACGTCCCATTCTCCCAAGATCCGTCTCGCCACGAAGCCCCTAGGGCCACCGGGCGGGACGTCCACACGCCACGATTCTCCCCTTCCGCTGACACGGGTTCCGGAACAAAGGCTGCGTCTCAGGACGACCCGATGAGCAGTGACCTCCATCGTCAGTCCGTGATCCGGTACCAGAGTTTCGCGATGGCACTGTCGAACCCTCATCAGAGCCGCCCTATCATAGACGTCTTTGTTTGACACGCTTCTCCCGGCGTGGTTGACTTCCGCTATGGATCTGCTCGAAGACTATCCTCTTCAGAGGCTCAACACCTTTGGCCTGCCCGCACGGGCCCGGTACTACGTCGAAGCCCATTCCGTGGACGAACTGACCGAGGCCCTGGCCTATGCAGGGGCGAGGAATCATCCGGTCTTGCTCCTCGGGGGTGGAAGCAACGTGGTGCTGACCCGGGATCATCCCGGCCTCGTTTTACGCGTTGCCCTCAAAGGCGTAGAACTGCTGGAGGACACGCCCGACCATTGCCTGCTCCGTGCTGCGGCTGGGGAGGACTGGCACTCGCTCGTGCAATCCTGCCTGCAGAATAACTATTTTGGACTCGAAAACCTCTCGTTGATCCCTGGCACGGTAGGGGCCGCTCCGATACAGAATATCGGGGCTTGCGGCGTGGAAATCAGGGATCGTCTCGATTCGCTCGAGGCTCTGGATCGGTCGACCCGGAAGCTCGTTCGATTCAGCAACCAGGAATGCGGCTTCTCTTACCGTAGCAGCCTGTTCAAGGAGGCACTCCGGGATCAATACATCCTAACCTCTGTTACACTGAAGCTCGACAAGATCCCGGCACCCGTCACCTCCTACGGGTCCGTGGAGCGAGAACTGGAGGCCATGGGTGTGACGGAGGTAACCCCCAATGATGTAAGCCAGGCCGTGTGTCGCCTGCGCAGGCGGAGACTGCCCGATCCTGCCGTCCTGGGAAACGCGGGCAGTTTCTTCAAGAACCCCCACGTACAAAACGAGACCTTCGAAGAGCTCAAGTCCCGATACGAGGATCTCGTCGCCTTCCCCGAGACGGACGAAGGCGTGAAGCTTGCCGCGGGCTGGATGATCGATCGTATGGGGTGGAAGGGTTTCCGCAGCGGAGCCGCAGGCGTTCACACCGAACACGCGTTGGTACTCGTCAACTACGGTGGCGCCACGGCCGAAGAGGTCCTGAAGCTCGCTCGCGATATCCAGCACTCGGTCAAAGGGGCTTTTGGTGTCGAACTGGAGATCGAGCCACGGATCTACTGACTAGCGGGACGACTTGGAAATATCGCTATGTCGCTGGGGAGTCCTAGAGTTCGCTGCTGTCCCGGGTTCCCTCTCCGATTTGCTTGGGCTCCGTCCCTCCCTCCCCCTACAAAGTCGCCCGGCACAAATCTCCGACGCAACCCGGGACAGCAGCGAACAGCTTGAACTCTGCCGGGGAAACACAGCGACAGTTTCATGTCGATCCGCTAGGAGAGGGGATCCTTGTATGGGAGTCTGAAGGATCTGAGGTTCAGGCCCAACTCGAGATCCTTTCGAAGGCAGACCAGGGTCTGGGACATCCGTACTTCTTCCGTGTGTTCCCGCAGGCTCTCCCCCAGCTTTCCTTGTATGGCCCCCGATTCGGAACAAACCTGATCCAACGTACCGTACTGTCTCAACAACGTAGCTGCAGTCTTCCGCCCGACTCCTGGTACGCCTTGGATGTTGTTCGTGCTTTCCCCTGTCAAGGCCAGGAAATCCACGAACTGCTCCGGCTCGACTCCGTACTTGTCGATCACGAAGGCCCGATCCAGGGGGCGTTGCTGAAAGTGGTCTCGCACCTGGATCCGGTCCGAGAGCAGCTGCAGAAACGTCTTGTCGGTCGAGAGGATGACAACCGCACCCCCTCGCAAGGCAACCTTGGTTGCCAGGGTGGCAATGACGTCATCCGCTTCCATGGCAGGGAAGCTCAGGGAGGCGATGCCCTGTTCGAGAAATGCCTCTTCGAACCGAGGGAGGCTCGATTTCAGCGCTTCCGGCATCGGTGTGCGTCCGGCTTTGTAGCCCGCATAGCGTTGACGCCGCCAGCTGGGCCCGTGGCCTTCGAAGACAACTGCCGCATGGGTCGGCTCGCATTCGCGCACGGCACGCCGGAGGGATCCAACGGTCGAAGTCAGTGCGCCATCGACGCGGTCGGGTCCGTCTTCACCGGGCTGGGCAGCGTACACCCGGCGGATCAGGTTCAGCGCATCTACGAGTAAGAGCCTGATTTTCATGCCTGCAACGCGATGTAGACGACTACCGTTTTCCCCCGAAGGTCTGAGTCGACCCCGAATGTCAAGGACGATACATCACTTCTACGCTCTCGATCAAACGAAGAGCGGTCGTCAAGGTCGACACATCGGGATGAATCTCTCCATCGGCTCCGGCTCCGGTCAACCACGGATCTCCTGCTGGAGCGCCCTCATGACCGGCGGGCCGAGTACAGGATCCTGTGTGCGTCTTCCCGCCCACTAGGCTTTTGAGATCTCTTCCCTGTAAAAGTCGGCGATCGCCCCGTCCCCCTCCTTTTCGAAAAGCTCGATCCAGGCTTGGACGCGCTCCTTCCCGTACGTCTCGTCCCAGGCGGCCAGAATCCGATCAAGGGGGATGTCCGCATAGGTTCCGTGATAGGCCAGGTATTCCATATACCTCCTGTTCTCCATGTCGTATTCCTGAAAGAGTGCATCCTCCCGGCCGTCGAACTCGAGAGGAGCAACCTTGTGCCGGTCGCAAAGCTCTTTGTTGAACGCGGGCGTCGCCTTGACCCACTTCCCCCCGAGGTAGAACTCCGTGAACCCGTGATAAACGAACAGGTCCGACCCGAGAAACTCGACCAAATTCTTCGTTGCGATGTGACTCCTCACCGTTGCAAAGCCGAGCCTTGACGGAATGCCACCTGCCCGCCCAACGGCACAGAGAAGGCTCGCCTTGCAGACGCAGTATCCTCTGCCCTTCTCCAGGATCTTGCTCGCCCGGTAATGCTCAGGAAGGTAAAAAGGGGTATACGGATCGTACAGGACTCCATCCCGAACCGCATAGAACAACCTCACTGCCTTTTCTCTAGGATCCCGGCAGTCCCCGATCGCCTTCAACGTAAAATCAACGACCCGGGGATGATCACTGTCGAGGATCGAGGTGGGCTTCAAGTATTCTACATCAACCATGGGTTTTCGGACCCTCCAGGAAGAATAATCAAACGATTTCAATGGGTTGTAAGGACGCCAACGAAACGTCCCCGGGCCACTGCAGGAACGGAGATTATACCCTATGGGAGGGATTCCAGGAAGGCAGCGTGGATAAGGGCTCCGGCTGGGGGCGGCAAGGTATAAAGATCTTGGCCTTTCCGACCGAAAAAAGGTCATAGCGGTGTTTCATCCGACGACTCCCTACTCGGTTAGGTCGTAAATGGATATTGCCACCCTCATAGGGGTCCTCTTCGGGTCCGGCCTGGTGCTGGGCGCTATCCTGATGGGCGGAGAGGTTACCCTGTTTGTCAACGTGCCCGGTCTGCTGATCGTTCTGGGGGGATCTTTTTCCGCGCTCTTCGTGAAATTTCCGATGGGGACCGTTCTCACCACCGTCAAGGTTACGACGAACGCATTCTTGGAGAGAGCCCATAACCTGGAGAAGCTGATCGATGAGATAGGAGAAGTGGCCACCATCAACCGTAGAGACGGCACCCTGGCCTTGGAAAACTACCAGGCAACCCAACCGTTCCTTCAACAAGCGATATCCTATCTCGTTGCCAACGTAGAACCGGAGTTCATCGAAGCGAGTCTGATAAACGACATAAAGATTCTTCAGGAACGTCATGACACGGGAAAGAATATCTTCAAGAGCCTGGGATCGTCCGCGCCCGCCTTCGGGATGATCGGCACCCTCATCGGGCTGATCCAGATGATGGCCGCCATGAGCGACCCTTCCCAGATTGGCCCGGCCATGGCCGTAGCACTGCTCACGACCTTCTACGGGGCGCTGCTTTCAAACCTGGTGTTCCTTCCGATTGCCGACAAACTTGAAATAAGGAGCAAGTACGAAGTGCTCGCCCGCCAGCTCATCGTGGACGGGATGATTGCCATCATCAAAGGACAGGCTCCCAGTGTGCTCAAGGAGTGCCTGCAAACGTATCTGCCCCCCAAGGTTCGAATGACTCCTTATCAGTGATCAGAAGGAAGTGGTGTCCATGCCCCCTCAGAAGTTCGCCGATGTGAAAAAGGCTTTGGACGAGGCGCCGGGCTGGATTACCACCTTTGCAGACCTCATGTCTCTGCTCCTGTGCTTCTTTGTTCTGATGTTGAGCTTCTCGGAGACGGATCGGCAAATGTTCAAGGTCCTTTCAGGATCCCTGAGAGAGGCTTTTGGGGTCCAGCGCGAGCACCGGGTCTGGGATATGCCAAAGGGAATGAACATCATCTCCAACGAGTTCAAAGACCCCAAGTTCCTTGCTGACGACCTGGCGAAAGAGATCCGAAGTGCGATTCGTATGGCACAAGGTGGGGGCGTCGCAGAGATAGAGGAAGGGGAATTGAGCGTGAAAGTGACCTTGCCGGGTCACGTGCTGTTCGACCTCGGCAGTGCACAACTCAGGGAGGAAGCGCTTCCCATCCTCGACGAATTGCGTGAGGTTGTCCGGCAGACGCCGAATCGGATCATTGTTACCGGGCACACGGATGATCTGCCGATCCAGACAGCCCAATTTCCATCCAACTGGGAGCTCTCCGCAGCCAGAGCCGGATCCGTAATTCGACACCTGCTCGCGAAAAGCGAGATCGATGCCACCCGCTTCTTGGCAGTGGGCATGGCAGATACGCTTCCCAGAAAACCGAACGACTCGGCGGAGAACAGGGCCCAGAACCGGCGAGTGGAGATAGCCTTCCAGAAGCGGGTAAATGCGCTTTCACAAGGGGAAAAGGGCAAAACGGACGCCTGGGTCTTTGATCCAATCTTCCAGTAAGTGTGCTATCCCTGTTCCAGCGAGGTTTGAACAGGAGGGCTCTATGTTCCGGACAAATAGTCCCTCGTCCCGGAAGACCGCTACGGAAGAAAGCAGATGAACCCCTAGGGAAGCCCGCCTAAGTCCCCGGCGGGAACTCGGGAAGTCCTCCACAAACCGCCCTGCCCAAACCTCGTCTGGAACAGGGATAGCACCAGAGGCCCCACCCCCCTCCCGCACCCGGGCCCGATTCTTAGCTATCAGCTATTAGCGGTCAGCAATTAGCCCACCCCTCCCCTGTTGTTCGTGCATCCCGTTGAAGGGAGTGGTTGGGGGAGGGCTAATACCTAATGGCTAAAAGGTAATCCCTACTTTCGCCTTTTGCCTGTGCAGCACTGACACCTGGTACCTGACGGCTGACACCTCATTTTCCATCGCCATTCCCATTCGGATTTGCTACGCTAATAGAAGAAAGATCTGAGGGAGGAACCGGACGACGAAAGGGGGTCTCCAGAATGGAAGGAAGATCAAGAAGACAATTCATGGAATCCTGCCTCTATCTCACAATCTCGGGGGTCAGTTCCTCTTTCCTCGCTCTGATCACAGGATGCAAAGAGAAAGCAAAGGCTGTTTCCACACCTGAGGGTCATCAACGGCGCAAGGTTGAGGCGAAGGCGCGGATCGACCCGGCGTTCGAGCCTGCATACCTGCGGCTCCATAGAAGTGGAGAGTTGAAGAAGCGGGGGGAGGCGCTTTGGAGGAGCATGGAAGACTGCCGGCTTTGCTATCGAGAGTGCGGGGTCGACCGGCTCGAGGGAGAGGAAGGCTTCTGCCAGGCGTCGTCACAACTCGAGGTTGCCTCGCATCATCCGCACTTCGGAGAGGAGAGACCTCTGGTCGGCAGAGGCGGCTCGGGAACCATCTTTTTCACCAACTGCGGGTTGCGATGTGTCTTCTGCATCAACTGGGACATCAACCACGAAGGCAAGGGGAGCCCGAGGAGCATCGAAGATTTGGCCGACATGATGCTCCACCTTCAGGGAATGGGGTGCCACAACATCAACCTCGTGACGCCGACCCACTACCCTGCACACATCGTCCTTGCCGTGGACATAGCAGCGAGCAAGGGCCTCCGGCTTCCCCTTGTGTACAACACCTGCGGGTGGGAACGACTGGACATCTTGAGGAAACTCGACGGAATCGTGGATATCTACCTGCCTGACTTCAAGTACGCAGACGGCAAGATGGCTGCGAAGTACTCGTCGGGGGCAGAGACGTATCCTGAGGGCACGAAAGCTTCCTTGCTCGAAATGCACCGGCAAGTCGGCGTGGCAAAGCCTGCCCGTGACGGGCTGATGTACCGAGGCCTGATGATACGTCATCTGGTCATGCCGAACGGGGTGGGGGGATCCAAACAGGTGATGGAATGGATAGGCGAGAACCTTCCGAAAGACACCTATGTCAACATCATGTCTCAGTACAGGCCTATGTACAAGGCCTCTTCCTATCCGGAGATCGCCCGGGGAATCACGAGAAACGAATACATAGAGGCACTGCGAGCGGCAAAGGAGGCGGGACTAACGAACCTGGACGTCCAGAGAACCCCCCTCTAGAAGGCTGTCGATAAACGGCCATCTGCAGAGCTATCCCTGTTCCAGCGAGGTTTGAACAGGAGATAGCACCAGATGCCCCACTTCCTCCCCCACACGGATCGGCTGCCGGTCCCGCACCCGAAAAAGAAGGGAGGCCTGGGTAGGGCCTGACACCCGATACGTAACACCTAATACCCGGAGAGCCTCCTACGCGTCCTTCACCGACAGCACGACCTTGCCGACTGATTTTCGCGCGAGGAGCAACCCCAGGGCTTCGGCAGCTCGGTGCATGGGCAGTACGCTGGATACATAAGGCCTCAGTTTTCCTTGTGAGAACCATTCGAGCATCTCTTCGAAATTCTGCCTGTTGACATCAGGCTCTTTCAACAGGGTAGCGCCCCAGAGGACACCTACAATCTCGCAACCTTTGTTCATCACCCGGTGGACCGCTACCTCCGGGATCCGCCCGCTCGCAAAGCCGACCACCAGCAGGCGGCCATTCCAGTTTATGCAACTCATCGCCTGGTCGAAGGCATCCCCACCCACCGCATCGTAGATCACATCGGCCCCCTGGCCACCGGTCAACCCCTTTACCTCATCCTTGATCGTCTTCTCCCTGTAATTGATCAAGTGGTCGGCCCCAACCTCGGCCGCTATCTTGAGTTTTTCGTCGCTTCCGCCAGCAGCGATAACCCGGGCTCCCATCAATTTACCCACCTCCACGGCAGTCAGTCCCACACCACCGGTGGCACCGAGCACCAGCAGGGTTTCGCCGGGACGCAACCTTCCCCGTTGCTTCAATGCATAGTAGGAGGTCCCGTACACGGTCGGCAGGCTGGCTGCGTGAATCATGTCCATGTTTGCCGGGATCGGATACACGGCGGATTGGTGAGCTGCCGCCTGTTCCGCGTACCCCCCCCAGCCCGTAATGGCCAGTATTCGATCTCCGGGCTTGACGTGTCCCACCCTTTCCCCAACCTCCAGGGCTACACCCGCCACCTC
>Ga0180437_10009071_pt1 | contig 12404 bp, 13 predicted proteins | sample SS_ome_4_FD_132410 | JGI IMG/M metagenome (GOLD analysis project Ga0180437, IMG submission 132410) | Hypersaline lake sediment archaeal communities from the Salton Sea, California, USA - SS_3_D_1 metaG | ecosystem: Environmental > Aquatic > Non-marine Saline and Alkaline > Hypersaline >...
GCCGGCGTGGGACCGATCTTGATCTGGGACCACCGCGAGAAGAAGATGCAGGAGATCTACCGCGTGTTGCGCCCTGGTGGAGCCGCCCTGGTCGGAGGAAAATACCTGTACATGCCCGACTTTCGCAAAGTCTCGAGCGAGACGCTGCGCAAAGCCGCCGCGAACACGGGTATTTCGTCAATCCGGATCTCGGACGACATGGGCCAGTGGGTCGAGGTCCGCAAGGGGATCAAGGACCGCCGTCTACGCGACTAGCGCGTTCAGCCTGGATCGGGACCGGGCTGACAGCCAATGGGAAGTCCCGATTCACTCCATGACAGGAGGTGCAAGATGCAACGTAACGCGTACCTTTTGGCGGCCGTTCTGCTTTCTGCCGTGATTGGCGCAAGCAGCAACGGGCAGGGGAAATCGGTCGAAGAGTTGAAGAAGGCCGGGGATTTTCGTGGGTTGGTTGCCAAGCTGGGGGACCATCGGGGGCTGGTGCGGCGTGAAGCCGCGGTTGCCTTGCCCGGAGTCGTGGAGAAGGTCAAAGACCCGGCCGCGCTGAATCCCATCATTGGACGGCTGATCGACGTACGCTTCCGCGACCCTTGGAAGAGCACCCGCGAGTACTGTGGTCGGGCGCTCATGAATGCGCTGAACAGGACCGAAGACCAGGTGGTGCTCAACAATGCGTTACAGCCCTTAGTCGACGCCCTGAACCGGGATCAAGTCGATCTGGAGCGCCGCCGCTACGCCGCGGTTGCCCTTTCGGTCGTGGTGATGAGGCTCGAGCGTGTTGATCTGTTGCGGCCCGGGATTCCCGACTTGCTGGCGGCCACATTCGAAGACCCCGACGAGGGAGTGCGCAAATACGCCGAACGGGCATTGCAGCACACGCTAATGAAGCTCGACCACGAACCGACGCTGACCCTCGCCGCCCATCCGCTGGCAGACAAGCTGGGTAGTAAAGACCTGCACTTCCGCAGCTATTCGGCGGTCATGCTATCCATGGTGGTCCGCAAGATCAGAGACCGCGACACGCTCAAATCACTACTCGGCCACATTATCCCCGCCGCCACCAAAGACCCCGACCAAGGAGTCCGCGACTACGCTAGCCGCGCGATGCGCCACATTCAACACGTGCTGAAAGAGGAGAAGAAACCGGCCACCCCCGAAAAAGGCAAATCCGGCGCGAAGGCCAGCAATTTGCCCGCCGCGGCCCAGGACGTTATCACACGAGGCATAGAAAGGTCGAAGAAGCCGGGCAACTGGCGGGAATTGGTCACCACGCTGAAAGACAAGAGCCCGGCAGCGCGCCGGCAAGCCGCCTTTGCCTTACAGCGAGTTGTCTCAGACATCAAGCACAACGCAGAACTCAGAGAACTCATACCGCCGCTGGTCAATGCAACACTAAACGACTCCGACACTCAGGTGCGAGAACCCGTCCGCTTAACTCTAAGGCATGTGCTGCGTGAGGTCGAGGACGAAGCGGCGCTTATTTCGGTTACGCAACCCTACCTTGCTGGGTTGAGACACAAGGATCCGCAGTTGCGTGCGCACTGTGCTCATGGTCTATCGGAGGTCGTGAGCAAGATCGAGGACAAACCGGCCCTGGCACGAATGTTGGGGCCTCTAACCGACGCCACATTGCAGTCGCAAGGCATGGATGCGTCTGACTTTCCGGGCTTTGCTCTGAGGAATGTACTCAGAAGAACCACGGATGAGGCCGCGGTTGCCCCGGTTCTGAAATCCTCGCTCGCCGGATTGAAGCACAAGGATTCGACCATGCGGACCTTTTTTGCTCACACGTTTCACGAGAACGTGAGCAAGGTCACGGACAAGCAGTTGCTGGCGCAAATGGTAGCTCCCCTCACAACCGCCTCGCTGAATATCACGGACTCAAGCGGCAGCACTTTCGGCGCGGCAGACTTGGCCTATTCGGCGTTGAAGCAGGTGTTGGACAAAGTCGACGATCAGGCGGCATTGAAATCGATTGTCCAGCCAATGGCCGACGCCCTAGAATCCAAAGAGACTAAACGACGCAGATACGCCGCGCACGCTGTGATGCTCTTTGCGCACAAGGTCAAGGACAAAGCAGCACTTTGGCCCTTGGTTCAGCCGTTAGTTGCCGTGCACTTCCACGACCCCGACGAGACCGTGCGCCGGTCAGCCGGGATGGCCCTGGAAAGGACCTTCGGCCGGATGCCAAAGCCGAATTAGGTGCCGTGCAGCGATACTCATAGGAAAAGGCGGATTTGGCTACTCGCCAAGACCACAAGCGCTTGAGAAAATCAGCGTTTTTCGAAGTGAGGTCTGCCCGCATTCCTGCCCGCTCGCAACCTGCATGGCCCCCCCGATGAGCGGAAGAGCGAGTTGCGCAACTGCTCTCGGTCGCCCCCACCGAGGGCACGAAGCGCGCGTTGCCAAGATGCGCGTGTGTCCGCTAACAGTAGGCGCGAGCGCGCGACATGCTGGCGGGGCCGAAGGACCGAGTGGCTTCGCTGTTCCTGTGGGACGTCGGGAATCTGTGCGCCGCCTCCTTGAACAGAAAACGCCCGACTTGCGTCGTTGGATTTCGGAATTCGAGTTGTCGGCGATGTCGATTTCATGCCCAGTCCATCGCGATTTTCGGTTCGCATCCTTTTTGCGCCATTTCCCAAACAAGAAAATATCAGTTTTCCGACAAAGCCTAATCGGCTGACATTTACGGCGATTTTGTCGGCAGTCTTACGCCGCGTCCATTGTTGTACAAGGACGTGATTTCGTCGCCCGTCAGGGCGCGGTTCCAAATCGCTACTTCGTCGAGGATCTGTGCCTCGGAGGGGCCCGTCATCGTGCCGAACCAGCCTTGCTCCCCAATACGAAGCGCCACATCCCGCTCGGCCGAATGGATTCGCCATGTCGCGGGGCGTTTGACCACGACACGCCGCTCCCCATCCACTTGAATAGCAACGTTATATCTCGGCATCTTTCGGCCGTCGAAGTAATAGTCGAACCGCTTGTTGGGTCCGTCGAAGACAACGGCGATGTGATGCCACTCGTAGCCGTCCCCGATCGTCCTGACTCGGGCGACTTCACTGTACGGGCCTTCTTCCATCAAGAAGTGGATTTCCGGTTTGTTGGAGTTGTGGGATTCGTCGATCCACCAGCCGAGTTTCCTGTCCAAGCTTCGACGGGCCAGATGTCCGCCGTAGCCGCAGTGCCCGGTTTTGTTGATCCAGTAGGACATGCTAATCCGGTCGATCTTCCCGTCTGGTCCAACCGGGTCGACGAAGTCAGGCACCTTCACGTAGTTGCTGGCCATGAACTTCATGGCCTTGCCATGAATGCCATCGACCCACAAAGGTACGTATTCTCCGTCATGGGTGGCCACCAGTTCGCCCTTGAGCTTGTTGCTCGAGCTGCCCGTTACGGACAGGCCTTCTCCTTCATCGAAGGGGAAGTAGGCGATCAGCCCTTGGGCCAGGGGGCTCACGTCGGGCTTCAGGTCGGGGCAGACGCGGTTGTAGAAATCTTGACGTGCTCGCTGGATCGTCGCTCCGTCGGTGACGGTCCGCTTCTTGGCGAATGGTATCATCGCATCGCCCATCCGTCGGCCGATTTCGATGTAGGCCGGTGCGTCGTAGTGATAAAGCCGGGTCATACCCAGCGTTTCGACCCAAGTGCAATGGGGCGTCGATTCGGCCACCTTCTGCTGGATGTCGCGGATGATCTGCCCCGAGGTGGTCTGCGACGTTGTGCCGTCCTCGCCGACGAGCGTCACCTTGTTCATTTCCCAAGGGTCGGAAACGTTGATCTGCGGAATCAAGACCGGCATCTCGGGAACACCGAAATCGCGACGCACGTCGTGGATCAAGTCCTTCAGGTTTTCTTCGTAGTAATTCCAGTTGCCGACCTTCTCGCCGTCCACTTCGCTGTGACCGCAGCTGTCGCTCTCGCCCTGAAACCAAACGAAACCGGCGATCTCGTAGCCCTGTCCGCGGTAGGCGGGATAGAACTCTTCGAGATGGGCGACCAGATTATGGAACCGGTTGACCAACTTCATGTAGAGTGGGCCGACTGTTCCCCCGGCACGCTCGACGGCGCTGGGTGGTCGCCATTGGGTATGCAGCGCCGTGCCGCCGACCGCGCACCTGAGCAGGATAATCTCCTGTCCGGTCTCTTCGGCGATCTTGTAAACCATCGCCCGATCGACGCCAAACGCAGGGCATTTCTCGATCGGTTGGCTTGGCCAGCCGACCTGCACACTCCATATCCTCTTGTCCGCGAGCAGATCCGGGTGCTTCTCCTCGAGAAACGTGCGAGGGTAGCGGGCCTCCATGTTGGACTGGCCGGCAAAGATATAGATCTTCACAGGCTTCTCGGCCGACTGGCATTGCGTGGCCAGAGTGACTAGCGTGATAAGGATGGCAAGGACCTGTAATGCTCGGCTCATTTGGATTCTCCTTGCGGACGGATGCTCACGGTGTACTTCGTGGTCGTGCCATCGGAGGCCGTTACCACGTAGGTCTTCGGGGTCGTCAGGTCCACCGGTTCTCGGCTGGCGGGGGATACGGTGGCGCCCTCCGATACGACAATCGTCGGTTTGATGGTGGTGATATCCACGTCGTTGATGTTGACCAGATCGATCGTGTCACCTTTGCGGAAGGTGTGGACGCCCCAGACGTTGAACTCCACGATCTCGGAGAGCGCCATCGGCTTGGATTCGCTTGCGGGCTCGGTCGGTTCGAGTTTCACGTTGCGCTCGGTGGGTGGGAGCTTCGCCGCCTTGATCGGATCGACGTAGTTGGCAAGGTCGCGCATCGAAATGCAGGTGTATCCGTTCTGCTTCAGGTACTGCATCATCTGCCTAAAGAGCGACGGCTCGACGGAGACGGGTGGATGCTCTTCGTCCGGGACACCATGAAACGTGAGCACTACGATTCGGCCCGCGGTCGCTTGGCGTACTCGGTCAATCACGTGCGTCACCGTGTGACGGTCCTTGATCGTAAACGACGGCACATCGAGCGGATGGTCCACCTCGGGACGGTAAGGGCGATCATGCCCGCCACGCCCGAAGAGGTATCCGTGCTTGGTCAAGTCCGGAAAAGTCTTCGTGTTGACATGATAGACGGGCCAGCAGATGGTTGTCGTTTTAGGTATGTCGTTCTCGGAGAATTGCTCTTCCATGCGCAGAAACGGCCCGATGGCCGCGCTACCGGAATGACCATGCGTGTGGTTGCCGATTTCGAAACCATCGTCGGTCATCTTCTTGATCTGATCCCACGTCAGATACCAGTCCTTGCGAGTTTCAAATCGGCCGAAGTTGCTGACATAGAACGTCGCGCCAAATCCCATCTCCTTGAGAATCGGAGCGACAAGCATTGCATGACTAGCACAGCCATCGTCGAAGGTTAGAACAATCAGTTTCTCTGGGATTGGCTTGCGCACGACTCCTTGGGGACCCTTCGCTACGGCAAGGAGTCCATGAGTCATGCTGCAAACGAGGAATGCGGTTGTGGAAACAATCCATGCAGTGTTTGGTTTCATTTGGGCAACTCCATATATTGGGCTTTCCGTCAGGGATGTGGCATTTTGATGACGGAGTGTTTCTAACGTTCCAAATAGATCAACTCCTGTCCCTACCAAAAACTCCGTCCATCTTACCCTACAACGACTTGCGCCGTTTGGAAAGACTGGGACATTAGGACATGCCCGATTTGTTCAATCAGGGGGAATCCGAACCTGGGAGTTCTGCATCTGCCCAGGAGAGATTGGCCGACCGTTTGGTGCTGCTCTCCCCACAATCCTCATCCTCCCGCTGTTCTGTGCACAGGTCATCCAGCCACCCGTCATCAATCGACGGGAAGCTATCGAAATACTGGACTTCTCTGGGCGGGCCCATGTCGTGGAACGGGCATGACCGAGGGCCGTAGCAGAAGGTCACGTCAGTGTCCGCTCTGAATTTGACACCTCGACCGACACGGCGTCCCGTCTCCGCCCCGGACTTCGTAACTTGCTTCGTAAGCCTGACGACGTCGCGCCGTTGATACCGCTCGCTGAGGTGGTGAAGGCCGCGGCCCGGTGCTGCCCCACAACCCGACGACAGTGCGGCTTTCTTACTTGGCCTCTTCATGTTGCTTCAGAAATTCCCTTGCTTCATGCAAACGCCGCTCAAGGTCGGCTGCTATCAGGGTGTTCTTAAGATTACCGATTTCATTGCCTTCAAGCTTGTCGATCTTATTGATCGGATCCTTGCCCGTGTAGGCCTTGTACATATCCGTCAATGTCCATGAGTCACTGCGCTGAGTGCCGAACGGGAGCTTGTCCCAGCCAGATACTAGGTTGGCGTGGGGGTTGCGCGCCCATGCGTAACGGAAGTGGACCGGCTTGGGCACCAAGGGACTGGTGAGGACAAGCCGTGTCGAATCCCGACGGGGCTTGCCTTGAGCATCCGTGCCTGTCACCAGGAACTCGGCTTGGGCGGGTTGGAACTTGCCGTCCTCACCGGCGATGGCGAAACCCACAATCGGGCCCTCGGGACTGGTGCCTAGCGGACCCTTTACATTGAAAGCGAGAACAAGCCTGCCATCCTCTACCTTCATTTCCTTCAGATATGGGGGCTCCCAGCGTACATCAAGACCATACTGCGTATTCAGGGCCCATGCGGCGATCCGTTCACCAACCGGTATCTTGAGTCCTGGATGGTACCAACTGCGCCGCTGATCGTAGCTGCTGGCAAAGCCGATATTCTTGTCGCCGGCCTTGCGTAAGTCGAGAAAGGTCTTGTACTGGGCCTCGCGAATGTTGGCGCCGACATCGAGCATCTGCTCAAGATAATTGTCCGCTGTTTGATTGCCCGCTGTGCAGAGCGAAATAATGCCAAAGGCCATTTGAGGGTCGTTAAACGCTGCACGCCATGCCTCAATCATTTTTGGGAATATCTGGTAGTACCTGGTTGCTCCCAGCGAGCCCTTGAAACAGTTGTTATAGCCCTGGTGCCAGATCGCGCCCTTGACCGAGAAGCCAGCCAGCGGCGCAATCATGCCACCATAAAGGTTGCCTGCTTTCACATTTGGGAGACGTAAATCAGAAGGCAGTATCTGGTTGACGGGCCGGGGGGGCTTGCCCATTTTCGTCCGCATCTCGATCCATGCCTTCTTCTTCTGGATCCGTTCCTCAAGATCCTTCTGTGGATCGTACTCGGCCAGATATTTCTCTTGTTCTGCCACCCATTCTTTGGTCTCAGGCGCGTCGACCTTGCGGACTGCCTCATAAGGCGTCCAACTCTCCAGGGTGGAGCCACCCACCGAGGTATCAATCACGCCAATCGGAACCTGCGTGGCCATGTGGATGCGCCGGGCAAAGATGTATCCGATGCCAGACAGGTTCCCGATCGTCTCCGGCGAGCAAACTTCCCAGTAGTCGCTGCTGCGGATATGAGACTTACGCCCCTGATCCCATTTATGAGTAAGCGGAAATGACTTCTGAAACTCCTGGATTGACTTACGCGGGACCGTCAGGTGTCGGATGTTGTCGAAATTCGCAGAGTGAATTTCGGCTCTTCCACCTTCTATCCTGCTGATCGGAAACTCCATGTTGCTCTGGCCGCCAAGAACCCAGATGTCACCGATCAGGATATTCTCAAACGTCAGTGTTTTTTCCGTGCCTTTGACGGTCATGGTATATGGTGTAGAACTGGCTGCCATGGCAGTCAGCGTGACCTGCCACAACCGCTCATCATCTGCCTCGGCAGTCTGAGTCTGGCCGGCGAAGGACACCGTCACCTTTTCCCCGGGCGAAGCCCAGCCCCATACGCGGACTGGCTTATCCCGCTGGATCACCATATTGGACTGAAAAAGGTTGTTAACACACAAGCCGTCGCCTACAGCCGGCACGTCAACCCAATCCTCACCTTCCTCGAGTTCACCTTGCGCCCAGACAAGGGGCAGACCCGTCAGGAGTATGATCGTTGACAGTACAATGCTCTTTCTCATTGCTGGGCTCCGTGCGACTGATAGAAAACCGTTTCTGTCAGTGTAACATACGCTGTAGACGGGAAACAAGGCTGAGCCTGTGAAACGAAGGCGAGCTCAGTAAACCGATTCCTCAAGTGCCGAATCGGAACAGCTTGGCGGAAGTTCGAGTCCGCTACAGTGGCCCTCGAACGAAGACAACTGGTCACGGAACGGCGAGCGGCAGGTTAACAGGAAACGAGGATTCGCTGTTAACCAGGCGAGCATCTTTCGGGGGGTTTCGAACCTTTAGCTGTCAGGTTAACAGCAGGCGCGAGCGCGCGCCATAGAGGTCTGTCGTTTGCGGCCAGCAAAGCACTGATGAGGCATTAGTCCCCGTCTTCGTTAATTTCAATTTGGAACGATTGCCAGTCGTCGGTGGTCGCGAAATGGATGAATTTCGGGCGTTGGCCATTGAGGTCCTCTTCCAACCCATAGGACAGTTTCCAACCGCCGTCGATTCTCTGAACGGTATCGACGTGGTAGTCGTAATGTCCATTGATGCTGCGGGGACCTGCAAAACTCTCCCACTGGTCCGCCTTCCAGGGCGCGAACATCTTGACTTCGTCGTTCGGCCCGACCAGGTAGACATAACAGCTCGTAGGGATCACGATAAAGTCGCCGACCGCATACGGCTCATCGATCAGGCCGAGCGACGACTCGTTTTCGTAGCTTCCAACGGTCACTTCGCGTCCGTCTCGAATAAGCCGATACGTTCGCAGGTAGGTGGGGTCGGGCCAATCGCTTTCAGATTTCTCAATGCTCTCATGGATCTCGCAATCACGCACGGTCCAGCTCTTGCTCAAGAACGGCTGCCATTTACTGCCGCAACCCACCAGGAGTACTCCTGCACTGAGGATTGCGGTTGCGAGGCAAGCCCCAATGATCCATTCGCGATGATTGTGTTTGTTGTTCATTTCTGCGGGGTGAGAGGTCATTCAATTCGGGAACTGCTCATATAGCTTCTTCAGATTCCGTTCGACGGGCGAAAGGGAATCCGTTTTCGCTTCCGGAATTGCAGTCCGCGAAGCTTTGGGAATCTCAGTGCGCGAAGGATGAGCATCGAACACAGCTTTTACTTGCGACGGAACGTCTTCCGACGCGGCATCTCCGATTGTGTCGACAACGGGCAGTTGATCCACAAGCAAACTCGGGCCGGGGAGAATGTGGAAACGAAAATAGTTTCCCTTGGCAAGTTCGAACGTCTTACCGCCGGCGCTTACCCGAGTTTTGAAGCATGACTCCGGTTCGTGAATCATAAATCGTGCGAAGGCCTGCTTCTATTTCACAGATTAGTGTTTTGCCATCGGGGCTGAACCGCAGTCGTTTTGGTCTAACTTTAAGGACAGCGGCTCGAATCTGCTCGCCCCTCCACGGGTCGATGTTCTCCTGCGATGGCCACATCTCGACCCACTCACCGCAGGGATGTGGAATAGCGATACTCAGTGCCGTTCCTTTCCCACTGACTGGCCAGACTTTGATTTGGGAAACCAAAACTTCAGCCTCAGTCGACTCAGCCATGTTGTCGAAGTAACCAAGTGCTGCCACGGCCGCTAATCGAATCCCATCAGGGCTAAAACGCAATTCGCGTATGTCGCCTGTACAGGTTCCGACCGTTCGCTGTGCACCTTCTGCAAGGTCCCATGCCCTGATTGTTGTGGCATGTCCCAGATTTCCTGTCGTCGCTGCTGCCACGACTGTCGAGCTATCCGGATGAAACGCGATCTCGCCAGCCTTCCCCGGAAATCGAAACTGGTGCAGAATTTTCTTCTTCTTGATGGACCAGATTTTAATGAGGGACTCCGGACCACTATCTTTTTCATGCAGTACGGTCAGACCTGCAGCCAGCTCTCCATCAGGGCTGAACGTAAGTTGCTTCACGCCAGTCAGGTCTACCCCCTCCAAGTGCTCTTTAATATCAGCATCCTGTGCGTGCAAGGGCGTTGTGTGGACCATCTCCACTGCAACGAGTGTTGCGCAGACGAGTAACCCAACAGCTTTTAGGCGTAGGTGGTTTGAAACGATGGGAGCTTTTCCTTTCTCGCCACCTGACTCGGCGGCAAGTCGATGATCATCTCTGATGCAGGTTGCCTTCGGCGTCGAAGTAGTAATCCTCGTCATACCTCGAGAAACCTTTCACGTATCGCCATTTCCCGAAATCGCGCCAATCCCCCGCGTCGCGATTGTCAAACCACGGCTCGGCGAAATTACCCGACGTTCGATAGACCAACGAGTCGTGATAAGAGACCCACGAGTACGCGGTCACTTCCAACTGGTAATCGTTTGGCCCAATTCGGTCATAGAACCATCTGCTCCTTCCAGCCGGGTCAGCATTGCGAGACAAGAAGTCAGTTGGTTTTGTGTAATCCTCTTGAATGTCATCCAAAGCCTCCGGGTACTCGCCGTTCACCTCGTGGTACCGCGCAAGCAGCCTCTGATTCCCCAATGACCTTAGCAGCCCACGCTGTGTCGGGATTCCAGCGGGTCATGAACTTGAAGCCCGCGAAAACCACACCAGCAAGGAGTGTCACCCCGACAAGGGTTACGGCGATCGGTTTTCCGATTTCTGCTTTCGTTCCTTCCCGCTTGCGTTGACGTGATGTTTTGATGCCCCGTAAAAGAGCTACTGCTCCGCCGATGATGCACACGGCGCCCACGCCGCAAAGGAGGATCACCTTGGCTCCAACGGTTCCTGCAACCGAGGCTGGGGACGGGGCGGCGTCGATCGGAGCCATCAACGCAACGAGCCCCGTCAAAACCATGGCAAAGCAAACGATGCCAACAACGATTAGGAACGTGCCGAGTGTTTTCAACTTCAATTCCTTCGTATCCCGTGTGTGGGTCGCCAATCGCGCGGGAGCAATTACCAGTAGCCCCGGTCGTGATAGGCGATTCCAGCTTCCCGGTCGTAATAGTAGGTCGTCATGGCAGCGCTTCGCTTTGACGGGCAGTGGTATACTCTGAAGTTGCCCAGAGGTTCCTGTCCGACAGTTTTCAAACGTTTCGCTATGCTCTTCGGGTTGCCAGGCTCGCCTTCGCCCATCTCGTCTCGTTTATGGGCAGATTTGCCTTTGTCCGCCTCCCAGAGCCCGTCCAGAAACTTCATGAAATGATCTTCCTCCACCTTGTACCGTGCGTAGTGACCGTTCCGCTCACTGAGCAGGGAGATCTCCGTGGCTTGCGGCGGCAGCCACGGTTTGATGCGGCGATCTAACACTTCAGCCGCCGTCTTGAAACGGTGCTCACCGGTGAGAGTGACCGGTTCGGCGGGCGCCTTGCCTGTCCGGACGATCGCCTTGCCACTTGTCATCTGCCCTGGAGGAGCGTGCTTGCTGTTCCGGATCAGGGTCTTTCCGTCGGCGGCCACGACCATCTCGAATGTTTGCTTCGGTTTCGAGGCATCCTTTTCCGCAGGCTGGCCGGGCAATCCGGCGGGCAAGTCTCGTTCCGTCCAAGTAATTGTCCTGTTTTCCAAATTCCATGTTCCCTGAAACGGGGTGGGCAGAACCTTAGGTTTGGCGTTTTCTGCTCCGGGATTCTTCACTGGTCCGATTCGAATCAGCATCAGGTCAAACCCGTCCTTGCGGGGCCCTGCCATGACGTTGTAAATGAGCGTGTGACCCGGATCATCAGCGGGCCAGCCCCAGGCCATCTGCCAGACGGGAAACATGCCGCTCTTCGGGTTGCCTCCGATTTGCAGGTTTCCTTTCAAGGTTGCCGCTACATCGTCACCTGCAATCTCTCCCTCGAACGACCAGGTTCCACGGGCTTCATTGAATCCTTCAAACAGGGGAATCAAATCGGTAGAGAATTCCGCAGGTAGTTGGTTGAATCCCAGGTCCTGCCAGGTTGTCGCTTTCTTTGACGGAGGCGATTGAGCGACTGCCTGCAAGGATGTGAATAGAATAGTGGCGGCGAACATGGTCAGTGCAGTGATCTTTGGAGACGAGACTTTCATTTTTGGATTCCGTGTAGCTGCGAGAGGATCTGTGTAACGTCGGTCATGAAGGACAGGATACCGTGCGAAGCGAGTGAATCATCAGCGGATGAGCACCTCTGCCCGTCGGCGGCCGAGGTCAGGTGAGCGACGGAGGCGGGTGAGTAAGCTGAGCGACGTTTCATTCATGTTCGACCGGATATATCCCTTCACGTTGATTATGCGGTCTGAAAATCGCATCGGCAACCCGCGAAGAGGTAGCTTAAACTCGCCCAACATCTGCCCTTACGGCACCAACGTCGCCGCATACAGCCATTCTCCGGAAGGCACCCTACGGGCTCATCCGCCACGATCGTTTCAGCAGCGGAGCTTGCCTGATTTCGCGGGAGTTGCGTGACCGCGGGCTATTGCGAAGTGGCCTCCCTCAAGCTTCCCTCCAGCGCCCCGGGGAATTATAGGCGCGTGGGATACAACGGTACCGAAACCTGCCA
>Ga0180437_10009073_pt1 | contig 12402 bp, 9 predicted proteins | sample SS_ome_4_FD_132410 | JGI IMG/M metagenome (GOLD analysis project Ga0180437, IMG submission 132410) | Hypersaline lake sediment archaeal communities from the Salton Sea, California, USA - SS_3_D_1 metaG | ecosystem: Environmental > Aquatic > Non-marine Saline and Alkaline > Hypersaline > Sediment...
CACATCCTCTTCTCCAAGCACGGCCTCGAAAAGACCTCCGTTTGCGTCGAAACAGGAGGAATAGAGAATCGTGTCTTCGGTTCCGAGAAATGCAGAGATCTTCTCTTCCAGCTCTTTGTGAATGTCCTGAGTCCCGCAAATGAATCGGACCGACGACATGCCAAAACCATGATCCGTCAGCCCCTTCTCGGCCGCCTGGATGATCTCCGGATGGGCCGAGAGCCCGAGGTAGTTGTTGGCGCACATATTGATCACTTCCCCCTCAGGGACCCTGACATACGATCCTTGAGGGGTCAGGATCGTCCGTTCATCCTTGTACAGGCCCTGGGATCGAACCTCTTCCAGTTCTTTTCCCAGGAGGTTGCTCAATGTCTGCTCCATGGATTCCTCCCTTTTCGTCTCGAGAATACACACGATCTCCCCGACCTCGATCGTCTCCAGCAGGGTCGTGTTTTCAGCGTCCTCTCAAAAACTATCATATGACCTTCGATATTTTTTTGTCAAGAATAAAATATGGTCATATTGTTTCTCTATGCGTAATATAATATCCATTTGATGTGCAAAGGGATTACAGAGCTTGATTCATTAGCGTTTGCTGTGTAGGACAGTCAGAAAATACGCGTTCAGTAACTTAGGAACGCTCTTCTTGACATTCTATTACCTTTCATGTATTTTTTCCCAATCAATCAAGGGGTAAGCATCCATGAAGGATCCGCTGGAACACGCCATGGACGATCTGGACAGAAGAATCGTCGAGATGCTTCAAACCGATGGGAGGATGCCATACAGGGACATCGCAAGAAAACTCCATGTCTCTGACGGAACGGTTCGATTCCGCGTCGGAAGACTCATTCGCAGGAACGTCCTGAGATTCAGCGCCAGCATCAACCCTTTCGGTCTTGAGAATGGCATCACGGCCTTGGTAGGAATGCAACTCGAAAAGAGAACACACCAGGAGACCATGGAGAAGATCTCGCAGATGAAGGGTGTCGTGTCTGTCTGTAATGTGACGGGAAGATACGATCTTCTGGTCGAGGTTTTTTTCCAGTCCCGGCAGGATCTGAGGAAATTCCTTGTGGATGACCTTTCCAGGATCGGAGGAGTCAACCAGACGGAGACATTTGTCTATTTGGATGCCATCAGGAAATGGGTGGAAGCCTGCTGAGTTCGAAAGGGCGGTGTCGATCAGGTGCGGTAGGACCCGTTGATTGTGACATAGTCGTGCGAAAGATCGGACGTGCACGCCGAGGCGCGGGCCTTTCCGAGGTGCATATCCAAGGTGACGGTAAAGCACCGCTTTGCGATCACCTGTGTCGCCTTTTCCTCGACCTCCTTCCCACAGCCGAGGCCATTCTTGACAATTTGGATGTCATCAAAAAAGAGATCCAGCCGGTTGGGATCCATGGCCACACCTGCATAGCCCGCGGCGCAAAGGATTCGACCCCAGTTCAGATCTTCACCAAAAAAGGCCGTCTTGACCAGAGGAGAGCGAGCCACGCTCAATGCCACCGCCAGCGCGTCCTCTTCCCGAAGTGTCCCTGTGACAGTAATCTCGACAAACTTGGTGGCTCCCTCCGCGTCCAGGACCAGTCTTCTGGACAGCCGATCCATGACCGCCCAGAGTCCTTCCTGAAATCGGTTCAAGGGATCTCCAGAGTTTCTTAGCGGCGGGTTGTTCCGTCTTCCGTTGGCAAGAACCAGAAGCGTATCATTGGTGCTCGTGTCGCCGTCTACCGTGATTCGGTTGAAGGTTCGATCGGCTCCCTGTCGAGTCAATGCGCGGAGTGTCTCGCTGTCGATCGATGCGTCACTCATGATGAACGACAGCATGGTGGCCATCTTCGGATGGATCATGCCTGCCCCTTTGGCCACACCGCATATCCGGACTTCCTGTCCATGGACGGTCACGACCTGGTGCTCGACCTTGGGCACCGTATCGGTCGTCATGATGGCTTCAGCCAGGTGATTGAGGCTGTGGGGCGACAGTTCCTGCACGAGTTTCGGTACCCGCTTGACGATGCGATCCATGGGCAGCTGTTGTCCGATAACCCCGGTTGACGAGACAAGCACAAGCCCCGGGTCGATATCGAGTTCATCAGCTACCAGATCAGCCAGCAGGCGGGCGTTCTCAAGCCCCCTCTCTCCCGTACAGGCGTTGGCATTTCCACTGTTGATGAGGATGGTGCGACAGCGGCCCAAGGGAATCCTCTCGAGGTCCAAGAGAATCGGCGCCGCCTTGACCTCATTTGTGGTGAAAACCCCTGCCACGGTAGCCTCGACATCGGAATGGATCAGGGCAAGGTCCCTGGTTCGATCTTTCTTGATCCCACCGGCAATACCGCTGAACCGGAATCCGTCAACAACAAACGGATCGGCGAATTTCTCGGTCATCGACACAACTCCCTCAAGCGTTCCGGCCGCAGCACTTCTTGTATTTTTTCCCACTTCCGCACGGACAGGGTTCATTTCGACCGATCTTACGCCCCTCTCGCCTGACCGTCTGGACGGGGCCCGTGCCTCCAGCTTCGGCCGCCATGGCCATTTCCTGTGGTTTTAGCTCGGGCATATCTCCTCGTTTGAAAACCATTTGTTCTGTCTGGGGTCTGGCTTCCTCCCTCTCCCCCTCTTGAAGCAGACGGAACCGGAACAGGTTACGCACCGTTCCCCGTTTGATGTCGTCGAGGGTATCGAGAAACATTTCATAGCCTTCCTTCTGGTACTCGATCAGAGGATCTTTCTGGCCGTATCCTCGAAGGCCGATTCCCTCTTTGAGCTGGTCGATTCCCAGGAGGTGCTCCTTCCAGAAATGGTCAATGGCGTCAAGCATGACGACCTTCTCGACCCGTCTCAGGAGAGGTGGGGACAGCTCGTTTTCCTTCTCTTCATAACGGCGAAAGACCGCTTCTCGCATGCGCTCTCTCAATCGATCCTGGTCGATATCCTCCAGATTTCCATGATCTAAATCCGGAATGAACTGAAAACAGTCGTAAAATCCTCTCTTGAGACCGTCGATATCCCATTCCTCGGGGTAGGATTTTTCGTCGGTGTGCGTCTCAACGAGGTCGTCCAGGAGCTCTTCGATCATCTCCCTGGCCACATCCTTCAGGTCGTCCTGTCTGAGGATCTGGCTTCGTCGCTGGTAGATGACCTCCCTCTGTTTGTTCATCACGTCGTCGTACTTGAGGAGGTGTTCCCGGATATCGAAATTGTGGGCTTCCACCTTTTTCTGGGCGTTTTCGATGGCCTTGGAAATGAAACTGTGCTCGATGGGCTGGTCCTCTTCGAGGCCCAGCCTGTCCATGACGTTCGCGATTCGCTCTGATCCAAAAATACGCATCAGATCATCCTCGAGGGACAAATAGAAACGGGACGACCCCGGGTCTCCTTGACGGCCTGCCCGCCCTCGAAGCTGATTGTCGATCCGACGGCTCTCATGTCTCTCCGTGCCGATGACATGAAGACCCCCCTGACCCAGAACCTCCTCTTTCTCCTTCAGGGCGATGGCCGTGGTCTTTTCAAGGACCTCCTTTTTTTCGTCATCGGTACCCTCGGACGAAAAGGACAATCCCGCCAGAAATTTTGGATTCCCGCCGAGAAGAATATCGGTTCCTCGCCCGGCCATGTTGGTGGAAATGGTCACAGCGCCCCTTCTCCCGGCTTGGGCAATGATTTCCGCTTCCGTCTGGTGTTGTTTTGCGTTGAGGACGTGATGCCGGACCCCCTTCTTTTTCAGCAGGTTGCTCAATCGTTCCGATTTGTCGATGTTGACTGTTCCGACAAGAACAGGGCGTCCTTCCCGGTGGAGCGCCTCAATCTCGTTGGCCACGGCCTTGATCTTTTCGCGTTCTGTCTTGTAGATCACATCAGGATGCGACTTCCGGATCAGCGGTACATTTGTCGGGATGACAACGACTTCCAGATTATAGATCTTGTTGAACTCTGCAGCCTCCGTGTCCGCTGTTCCTGTCATCCCCGCCAGCTTCTCGTACATCCGGAAGTAATTCTGAATCGTGATCGTTGCGAGCGTCTGGTTTTCCCGCTCGATGGAGACCCCTTCCTTGGCCTCGATGGCCTGGTGAAGACCGTCACTGTAACGACGACCGGGCAGGAGCCTCCCTGTGAATTCATCCACGATGACCACCTGTCCATCGCTGACGACATACTCGACATCCTTCTGAAAAAGGCTGTACGCCTTGAGAAGCTGCGTGATGTTGTGGATCTTTTCTGCCTTTTCCGCGCCTTCTCTTTCAAGCTTCCGGCGCCTATTGATGCGTTCTTCCTCTGTCTTTCCGAGTTCATCGTCAGCCTGACTCAGATCGGGCAGGACAAAGAAGTCCGGATCTCCGGGGGAGAGAGCCTGTCGACCCTTGTCGGTCAGATCGCAGATGTTTGACTTCTCATCGATGGAATACAAGAGTTCCCCATCGATTTCGTCCATTCGTTTGTCACGAATGAAGTCCAGCTCGACACGGTCAACGAGTTTTTTGTGTTTCGCCTCCTCCATCATACCGAGAAAGCGTTTGTTCTTCGGTGCCCCCCGCTTGACCTGGAGCAGCCGGATTCCCCCCCCATAGCTATCGCTGTCACCCAGTGTTTCCTCAGCCTCGGAGAGGAGACGGTTGACCAATGCGTTTTGGGATCGGACCAGCCTCTCGACAGGACCTCTGACTTCTTTGAAGTGATGGGTCGAGTGTTCCACGGGTCCCGAGATGATGAGTGGCGTCCGGGCTTCATCGATGAGAATGCTATCTACCTCATCAACGATGGCATAATGGTGCTCACGCTGTACCATTCCTTCCACATCGATGGCCATGTTGTCGCGAAGGTAGTCGAACCCGAATTCCGTGTTGGTTCCATAGATGATGTCGTTTCCATAAGCTTGCTTGCGCGTATCGTGCCCCATGTCGTGATAGACGACCCCAACGCTCAGCCCCAGAAAATTGTATATGGTTCCCATCCACTCGCTGTCGCGTCTTGCCAGGTAGTCATTCACCGTGACCACATGAACGCCCCGGCCGCCGAGGGCATTCAGGTAGACTGGAAGGGTGGCCACAAGGGTCTTTCCTTCCCCCGTTGCCATTTCAGCAATTTTCCCCTCGTGAAGGACGATCCCCCCAATAAGCTGGACATCAAAATGGCGCTCCCCCAGTGTCCTCTTGCTTGTCTCACGGACCACAGCAAAGGCCTCGAAGAGCAAACTGTCAGGGGATTCGCCTCGATCGATTCTCTCTCGAAACTCGGCTGTTTTTGCCCTGAGTTCGGTATTGCTGAGCTTCTGAACAGAATGTTCCAGGGCGTTGATCTGGTCCACCATGGGCCCGATTCGCTTGAGTTCACGCTCATTCTTGGTGCCGACGATTTTTTTGACAATGGAAAGCATAGGCCATGCTTCTCCTTTGATAAATCAGAAACATTATACTGCCTTCCCGGTGGTGATTCAACCGATGAAAACCATTGAATTTCCGGTGCTTCAGACATGGACACGCGGTGGTGGGGGCACATCGTGACGTGACACGCCCGCGAAGTCGGTGAGACGGTGGGAGTTGCACGCTTCTGTCAGGCAGGAGGGTCTTGTTGGCCCCGCGAGGAGGCGGTCAGTTGTACAGGTAGTTTCCGGGATCGGTTGGAATGCCGTTGACCCTCACCTCGTAATAAAGATGAGGACCGATGGAATGCCCCGTGCTCCCCATCTTCCCGATCACCCGTCCTCTCTGAATCTTCTCGCCGAGTGTCACGTCAATCTCCCCGAGGTGACCGTAGCGGGTGACCACACCATGGCCGTGGCTCATGACGATCATCTTGCCATAGGTAGGATCGGTGCCTATTGTCGTGATGAGGCCGTCGGCAGGAGCGACAACGGGTGTGCCTGAGGAATTGGAGATCTCGACGCCTTCGTGGAGCTCGTAATGCCCGCTCTCAGGTGAGAAACGACAACCAAATCCACCGATGATCCATCCCTGGGTCGGCCATAGACTCGGAATATGAGGCCAGGAGTCCGACGCTTTGTGCGCCAACCCGTGGAGTACGTGTCGTTCTGTGTGATCAGGGCGATCTTGAGGCGTCGAGAGACTGGAGGATGGCTCGAGTGATCCGATCGCGGGTTCAAGACCCTGTCGGCTTCGGATCTTTTCTCGAATATCATCGGAGAGTGGACCGCCCACCCCAAAGAGAGAACTGGGCATGTGCTCCAGATTGGCAATGACTCGCAACCGTGAATCGAATTCCTTCATTTGGGCGATTCGATTCTGGACCTGAGCAATGCTTTCGGACAGAGCCCGGATCTGGCTCTGCTGAGCTTTATTTTCCGTCTGAAATCGCGCAATCAGGCTAGGGTGGTGGGGGCTTCGGAAGAAACTGACACCAAGGATGCCCGCCAGAACGATCAGAACAGGGCAAATCACTGCCCCGAGTCTGATAACCCACTTTGGTATTCTGTATCGCCTGACGCTAGACGAATTTCGCGAAAAAATGAGGATGGTGAGATGGTCACCTGCCAAAACAGCCCCCCTTTTCTCGACGTCAAGGCCAATCAACCGATCACAGCGTAAATACCAAAAGGGTAAAACGCTGTCAAGTATTTTTTGCATCCCAAGCGGTTGGACGCACGGGCGCACATTTCGGACCACTAACCCGGAGCATGGTTCTGCAAATACGATACCATCTTGATTCCCTCGGACCAACGGTTCTCTTTTAAACCGTAAGTTATCGATTTTATATTAAAATTCCTCTAGCGTGAATCTGTTAACAAACCCCGGCTCTTTGACTCATTTTCAACCAGTCGGTCAAAAATTGTTCTTTGATGCCGGAGAACGACTTTTTTACCATCGGAGCAGGGCACTTGCCCATGTCAGCCCCCCTCCAAAGGCGGTCAACACGACGAGGTCATTTTTCTGAATGGTTCCATCCCGGATGGCCTCATCCAGAGCTATTGGCACCGTCGACGAGGATATGTTGCCATACTTCTCGATCGTCAGGTATACCTTCTCCATCGGAACCTTCAGCCTCTTTGCCATCTGTTGAAGGATACGGAGATTCGCCTGGTGAGGAATGATGACTTTCACGTCGTCAAACGTACACCCATTCTGTGAAATGGCCTCTTCTGCGGCTTCGGCGAAGTACTTCACCGCAACCCGCACCGTGTCGCTGGCTCGAATCATCCGCAGATAGTGACGTTTGTCATCCACACTTGTATGAGAAATGGGTGTCGTTTTTGAACCACCCCCGGGGAGTAAGAGCTGCTGACCGCTTTTTCCATCTGAATGCAGGTGCGTCGATAGAACCTCGCTGCCGTCATAACCATCGTCCACAGCCTTCAACATCACCGCACCGGCTCCATCACCCCACAGAATGCAACTCTCCCGATCCGTCCAGTCCACGGTACGACTCATGACCTCCGACGCGACAACGAGGGCATTGTCGTATGTTCCAGCCTTGAGATACTGTTCTGCCACCGAAAGGCCGAAGACAAACCCGCTGCATGCAGCCACGACGTCGAAAGAAACGGCGTTTTCAGCTCCCAAACTTGCTTCAAGCCAGTTGGCTCCGGAAGGGCAGGCCATGTCCGGCGTCATGGTGCACAGAACGATAAGCTCCAGTTCACGGGGAGAGATACCGGAGGTCTCCATGGCCAGGAGAGAGGCCTCCCGTGCCATGTCGGACGTGTTTTCGTCCGGAGCGGCTATTCTGCGCTCTCTGACGCCTGTTCGCTTGCTGATCCACTCATCGGAGGTGTCCAAAATCTTTTCCAGATCGAAATTACTCATGACCCTTTCGGGCACATAGGAGCCCGTTCCAAGAATGCCGATTCGCCTCATTGTGTCGATTCCTTTTCTCCCTGGTCGAGTGTCGATGTGACTTGAATTCTGTATCCTGATAGGGGTAAAGAAAATAGCACAGCTTACATTGAAAAGCACCCCTTTTGTTCACCGTTCGGAGCTTTTGACCCGTTCCGGGCTTTCGTCGAATGAGTCGGTTGAGTCAATCGGGTCGATTGGGGTGAACAACGTTCAAGACGTTCAAACTGTCCAAATTGTTCAAATCGAGTGAAGCGCTTCGGTCCTTACGGACACGAGATACGAACACGTTACACGAAAGAGCGTAAGCAATCTGATACCACTATCGTCTAGGCAAAGTCAATCGTTAGGAGTTCTCTGGCAAGAAAGTTTGGGAATGTGACGTTTTGGAGGCCTACCATGATCACCCTTAAGGTGAACGAAAAGCCGCATCGTGTCCGTTCAGGCACCCGTCTGATGGAATTGAAAAAACGGGTCAAACCCGAGGCAGACGTCGTGATCTACAATGGCTTTCCTGTAACCGAGAACGTCGAAGTGAAAGAGGGTGACAGCGTCGTTCTTTTTGAGAAAGGCAAACCGCCCGCAGAGGGAGAACTGGAGGCGCTCATGATGGCTCGGCATACACCGGGTGTCCACGAGCAGCTCAAAAAGGGCCGCGTCGGCATCGCTGGACTTGGAGGTCTGGGCTCTCATATCGCCTTTGCGCTGGCCAGGGTGGGTGTGGGTCATCTCGTCCTGGTCGACTATGATGTCGTGGAACCCAGCAATCTGAATCGCCAGCAGTATTTCATCGATCAGATCGGTATGAAAAAGGCGGAGGCTCTCAAGGAGATTCTCGTCAGAATCAATCCCTACATCCGGGTTGTCGCCCACGATGTTCTGCTCGACACGGAGAACATCGGCCCTTTCTTCTGCGATGTGGAGATTGTGGTTGAGGCATTCGATCGAGCTGACATGAAGGCGATGCTCATCAATACCATCGCCCGACTCTACCCCGACACGTATATTGTCGCCGCATCCGGTGTTGCCGGGTATGAGGATAGCAATACGATTCAGACAACGCGCTTCTCATCGAAGATATTTGTTGTGGGAGATCAGCGGACAGCGGCACATCCCGGTATGGGTCTGATGGCTCCGCGGGTCGGGATCGCAGCGCATCATCAGGCCAATCTTGTTGTGAGAATCCTCATGGGTGAGGAGGGCTAAGAATCGTTCAACGCGTTCAAGCCGTTCCAATTGTTCAAATCGACTGAAGACCCCCAGATCCTTAAGGACACGAGACACGAACACGTCCCACCAACACGTTTTTTCAATACGAACACGCACACGCTACACGGGCACGGCCCTTGTCTTTTCAAAGGCGAAGCCGGTCGAGCATTTTGAACAACCCCTTCCATCTCATTCCTTGTTCCTTTATCCTTTCGCCTTTCTCCTTTAACCTTTCTTCTCCAGTGTCAGCATGACCGCCTCTTCATCGCAGTCCGGAAATTTGCTGCATTTGAGGCAGTCGGCCCATATTTTGTGGGGGAGTTTTGATTTATCAAAATCAACGAAATCGAGCTTCTTGAAAAAATCTCTTCGATACGTGAGGGCGAAAATCCGCTGCACGCCCAGTGCTCTGGCCTCTTTGATGCAGGCCTTGACCAGAGCCTCACCCACACCTCTGCCCCAGTATTCCTCACGGACGGCGAGGGAGCGGATTTCGGCCAGGTCATCCCACGATACGTGAAGGGCGCACGTTCCGCCAATCGTTCCGTTCTCCTCGTAGATAAAGAAATCCCGAATCTGATCGTACAGTTCACTGCGTGATTTGGGGAGCATTTCACCTTGGGATGCGAAGCGGCCGATCAGCTCGTGCATGGATTTCACATCCTTGATGTGTGCCTTTCTCAGTTTCATGGACGCCTCATGTGCCAGTGAGTTTTCTTCTTGTGATGGTGATACCAGCTAGGAAAGCTTCTCAGAAGCTTTCCTAGCGTTTTCGATCATTTCCGTTGCATGGGCTCGGGTTTTTTCTGTGATTCGGAGACCGCCCAACATCCGAGCAATCTCATCGATTCGTTCCTGAGCATCGAGTTCCTCCACCAGGGTTCTCGTTCTGTTCTGGCGTATCGATTTTGTGACCCTGTGATGAACATCTGCAAAACAGGCGATCTGCGGCAGGTGCGTCACACACACAACCTGATGGTATGAGGATAAATCCTTGAGCTTCTTCCCGACCACCTCAGCCACGGCACCGCCGATACCGGCGTCGACCTCGTCAAAGATCAGGGTTTGTCCGGGCTCTGCAGCGGCAATGATGCGTTTGATGCCGAGCATGATTCGCGAGAGCTCCCCTCCTGAGGCGATTCGGCTGAGAGGTCTCGGATCCTCTCCCACATTCGGCGAGATATAGAATTCCGCCGTGTCCATTCCCCGAGGACCCAGGGAGACACCCACGACGTCGACCCATTTCTCTCTGCTCGTCGATCGGTTGATATCAAACCGGACCTCAAAGACCGTGTTGGCCATGCCCAGTGTGCCAAGCTCTTCCTCCATGACCCTCTGGAACGCTGTGGCCGCTTCTTTTCGCTTCTGGGACAGGGTGCGGCCCAATTCGATCGTCTTCTGCTGGATCTTGGCAAGACGCTCCTCAAGCATTTTTATGCGTTCGTCCCTCGAATCCAGGTGTTCCAGTTGGTCATCCACACGCTCCTTGAATCGGAGGATGTCCCGGATGGTGGGTCCGTATTTTTTCTTGAGTCCTTGAAGTTCGTCAAGCCGATGTTCCACACGCTCCAGTCCGTCTGGATCATACTCGATCTTTCCCCGATAGTCCCTCAGTGAATAGGCGATCTCCTCCACCTGATAGACGGACGATTCAAGGGTCTTGGCAAGGTCGCTGATCGACGGGTCGATTTTTGCGATTTCCTCCATGTTGTGGAGGGCCGTATGGAGTCCTTCGCTGATCGACGAATCGCCCGAATAGAGAATGGTTTCAGCCGCATCCGCACGCTCAAAAAGCTTCTCCGCATTGGAGAGTATTCGTCTCTGTTCCTGGAGTGTCTCCTCCTCGTTCTCCTTGAGTTGGGCGGATGCAATCTCCTGAGACTGAAACCGCATCAACTCACGATCCTTGACGAGTTGATGCTCCGCCTCTCTCAGTGACTGACGTTCCTTGATGAGGCGGTCCATTTCGTTGAAGGACTCCTCATACTGCGTCCGGAAAGAACTCAGCTCACCATATTCGTCGAGAATGTCCAGATGCCTCTCCGCCCTCTGGAGATTCTGGTGTTCGTGCTGCCCATAAATGGAGAGAAGGATCTCGCCGATTCTCGAAATCAGGGCCAAGGTGGAGAGGGTGCCGTTCACAAAAACCCTGCTCCGGCCGGTGGATGCGACCATCCGTTTGATCAACAGCTCTTCGATCTCGTCAACCCCGATTGCCCGAAGCTTTTCTCCGATCTCGGTGTGATTCGAAATATCAAAAAGAGCCTCGGCGGTCGCAGCCTCTGCACCGGTTCGAATCAGACCGTCAAAGGCTCGATCACCCAGAAGCATGTTGACCGAGTTGATGATGATGGACTTTCCCGCTCCTGTCTCACCCGTCAAGACGTTGAGGCCTCTCGAAAATGCGATGTCGATCTCGTCGACAATGGCCAGATCTTTGATTCTCAACGCTGCGAGCATGGTTGTGCGTCAGGCCTTTCTCTCCGCCCACCCGAGTTTGGTCCGAAGGACCTCGAAGTATCCTTTGCCGGGCGACTCGATGAGCAAAACCCTTCCGGGCGCTTTTTGGACTTCCACGGTGTCCCCTCGCTGCATCGGGAAACCTGCCTGTCCATCCAGGGTGAGAAAAACCTCCTCGCTTTCGGATTCCAGGGTGGTTCTGACGATCACATTGTCAGGGACGATAATAGGACGGTTGGTCAGTGTATGAGGACAGATGGGCGTGATGACGATCGTCTTCACCGATGGATAGACGATGGGGCCTCCGGCCGAGAGGGAGTAGGCTGTGGACCCGGTGGGTGTCGAGAGAATCAAACCGTCGGCCCGAAATGTGGCCACATATTCCCCGTTGATGGTCGTCCTGAGGCTGATGATCCGTGCCAGCGCCCCTTTGTTGATGACGGCATCATTGAGCACACGAAAGACACCGACCTCCCGGTTTCCTCGGACAACAGCGGCTCTCAATGCCACTCTCTCATGGGTCTGGAACTCCCCCTGGAGCACGTTGCCCAGGACGGGATAGAGCTCCTCCTGGGTGATTTCGGTCAGAAATCCAAGATCTCCGAGATTGACGCCGAGGATGGGAATTTCATATTCACCCGCCCGTCTGATCACGCTCAGAAGGGTCCCATCACCGCCCAGGACGACCAGAATGTCCATGGCATCCGGTATCTCCTCCGTCGGCCATGAGGGGACATCCCGGACAACCGCTGCCATGTCTTGTTCAACAAAGACCTGAACCTCTCGTTCTCTCAGCCAGCGGACCAGATCCCGCGCCATGGTCATGGCTTGCCTGTTGTTTCGCTTGCCAATGATTCCAACTTTCTCCACAGAGCGAGCCATCAGATCCCTCGATTCTCTGCAAGAGTGGGTTCAGGGGACATGAGAAAAGGGAAACCCC
>Ga0180437_10009074_pt1 | contig 12401 bp, 12 predicted proteins | sample SS_ome_4_FD_132410 | JGI IMG/M metagenome (GOLD analysis project Ga0180437, IMG submission 132410) | Hypersaline lake sediment archaeal communities from the Salton Sea, California, USA - SS_3_D_1 metaG | ecosystem: Environmental > Aquatic > Non-marine Saline and Alkaline > Hypersaline >...
AAACTTATAAAATAAAAGACCTGCCAGTCTTTTTTATTTTGCCTTGACAGGGTATAATATAATAAAAGTTAAAGGTTAGAAGTTAAAAGGCAGAAATATTAGAAAATTTAAATATATATTTTATCATGCGACAAACTAAAGTTTGTCAGACCAAACCCAAATGTTCGCTTTCATATTTCGAATTTCTGATTTCTAATTTAGCAAACTAATAAATCGCATCGTACGCCTTCTCACTCCTTCTAAATACTATGTCTAGAATAAAAAAACAAAATCCAATTGTTGTTTTGGTCGGCCGAGTCAATGTTGGCAAATCAACTTTATTTAATACTTTAACTGAAACCAAACAGGCAATAGTCTCAGATGTTAAGGGCACTACCCGCGATCGCCAATACGGTGAATGCCTTTGGAGGGGTCAATACATTACTTTAGTTGATATTGCCGGCCTGGATGTTAAAGATCCAGATTTAATTGACAAGCAGTCGCTCGACCAAGCAGAAAAAGCAATCAAACAAGCTGATTTGATTTTATTTTTAGTTGATGCCCAAACTGGTCTTACAGCTGATGATAGAAAATTTGTAAAAAAATTAAGAATTAAAAACAAAAAAAATATTGTATTAGCTGCCAATAAAGCTGATTCAATAAAATATGATCCAAACCTGAATGAATTTTATAAATTAGGCCTGGGAGAGCCAATGCCTGTCTCTGCAGCTAATGGCCGGGGTACAGGAGACCTGCTTGACCTTATTTGGAACAAGTTGAATTTAACAAAGAAAAAACAACAGCAGTCAATTGAACAAGGAGAAAAAACTACTATCGGGCTGATTGGCAAACCAAATGTTGGCAAATCATCTCTTTTTAATTCAATTGCCGGCGAAGAAAGGGTTATTGTCAATGAAAAACCTCATACAACAAGGGACCGGCAATTTATTGAAATTGAATACACATCAAAAAAAGGAAATAAGTATAATTTAGAATTTGTTGACACAGCTGGAGTGAGAAAAAAAAATAAAGTTAAAGGCAAGCTTGAACAACTGGGCATTAGGCAAAGCTTAGAAACAATAAAAGAAACAGATCTGATATTATTTATCACAGATTGCTCTCAAAAATTATCAACTCAGGATAAAAATTTAACAAAATTAATTACAGAACATCATCCCAGTTTTATTATCATTGCAAATAAATGGGATTTGATTCCAGAAAAAGATTTAAAAACACAAAATGAGTATGTTAAATATTATCAGGCAAATCTGCCGTATTTAAAAGACATGCCCATTCTATTCATTTCTGCAAAGTCTGGATTTAAAATTCCCAAACTACTTGAAATGATTGCTGAGCAGATCGAATCCAGAAAAAAGGTTATCTTGCAAAAAGATCTTACAAAATTTTTCAAAAAGATGATTAAAAAACAACCTCCGAGACCAAAAGGAAGATTTTCTAAAAAACCTTTTATTTACGAAATAAACCAGGTTGGCATAAATCCACCAACCTTTGCCCTGATAGTTGACGATCCAAAACGAATTAGTTTTGAATATAGAAGATTTTTATTAAATAACCTAAAAAAAGAATTTGATTTAAATCTTAGCGGATTAAAAATTGTTTTAGAAAAACGACAAAAACGAAAAAAACCAAATAAATAAATTTATAGTCATTGGTCGTTAGGAATAGCAACCAGTATAATCATTAGTTTTTAATCACTGGAAAAACTAATAACCTTAGACCAAACCGGCAGCCAGGACCAATAACTAATAACCATTAAAATATATGACAAAATTAATAATTGGCCTGGGAAATCCAGGAACAATATACAAAAATACCAGGCATAACGTCGGGTTTATGGTTTTGGACAAACTTCAAAAAAAACAAGCGGACTTTTCTAATTGGAAAGATGATAAAAAAAACCAAAGTAAAATTTCAAAAGCAAAAATTAATGGTCAAACAATTATTCTCGCTAAACCGCAAACATTTATGAATAAATCAGGTCAAGCTGTAAGCAAAATGGTTGAATATTATAAAATTGATCTTGAAAATCTACTTGTCATCCATGATGATATAGATATTTTGTTAGGCAAATTCAAAATGCAAAGAGAAAAATCATCAGCTGGACATAAAGGAATTGAATCAATTATAAATCAGCTGGGTTCTAAAGATTTTTGGCGCTTGCGAATTGGTATTGCCAGACCTGAAAGAAAAAAAATGGGTAATGTCACAGATTTTGTTTTGCGAAATTTTACTATCTTAGAAAAAAAGAAATTTAAAAAAATGATTGAAAAAGCAATTGACGAAATTCAAAGTTTTATATAAAAATTTAAAATTCAAGAGCGCTGAAGAATTTTCATCAGCGCTCTTTTTTTTCAGCGTCGTGTCCGACGTCCTTTGCCTCGATAGGTCACACCCCGAGGCTTGCCAGATCTCGGGCGAGGCTTGTGGTATTTCGGCCTCGGCCTGTTCTTTTTGACCACCACCTTGGGCCGGTGGATCACTCTCTGCCGATGTACCACTGCCACTGGGCGCGATCGAGGATGAACAACTGTCCTTCGTACAATAGTTCGGTATGGCCGCACATAGGTACGGCGATGATGGTAGCGCGGATAATGACGGTAATAGTAGCCGTCATGATAGTACCCGTACCGGTAATACGGCCGCACATAAACTGTGGGCCGATCTTCAACGACTACAGGTGCAGAATGCACATGGCATCCTGCTCCTGCCAGACAGCACATGGCTGTCAACAAGGCTGCCAGAAAAAGTCTCATCATCTCTCTCCTTGTTCCTGAAATATATTAGATTGAATTACTTCCAAAAAGAATGAATCCCTATATACCAGAGGGCATTAGGGATTCAACTGTGGAGGCAATACCATCCACAATATTGCTTACCAACACAGGCACTAGACCGCAGAGGAGGGGCTGCAATCATTGACCTGGCCGATAAGCAAAATTGTGGGCATATTGCCTAAAATTAGCCCTCCAATTTTACCTCCAGAATACTCCATTATATCATATAAATAAACTTTTGTCAATAATTTCAAGCTTTTCTGAATTTTCACATTTTTTTTTCGCTAAAATTAGATGTTTTTATTTCAATTTTTCTTAGCCTATATAGTTTATACATAAAAACTCAAAAAGTCAAAATTATCAAAAACCCTTATAAGACCATTACTCATTACCTATTACTTATTACTCATTACTCATTACTCATTACTTTTTAATAAAAGGCAAGACCCGCTAGCAATTAACTAACGGGTCTATTATATAGGTAGGTTTTACTGAGGATTTATGAAGGAATTTGCATTTGCTTGAATAAGCGCATGCTGCAGACCAGTTCCGGCACTCCGATCACGATGCGAACGAAGTAGACACAACCATGGCAGCACCTCCTTGTAGAAAAGGGTCTTTAAAACTGGGTTCAAACCGTTTTGCTCGGCTTCTGCAACCAGAGCATCTTCGGAACCAAGCAATTATAGTATATCATAATACTGATTTTTTGTCAATAGTCTGATTTTTATAAAATTATCCGTTTTTAGTATTTAAAAAGAAGGGGCCCACTAGAGGTTATCTAATGGGCGCATTGACAGGGATGGGGGCAGGGAAAGAGCGGAGATATTCCAAACAGCTGAGTACTGTATGGATGAAGAACAATCTCTATTATTATTTTAAAACAATTTTTTTCTTATGGCAAATAGTGAATTTTTATTTTACAATTTTTTAAAATATGATATCTTAATATAATATGCAAACAAATGATCTCAAATATTTATTAGCTATTGTCAGATATCCAAAAATCGGAGCTACCAGGCTTAAAAAGCTTTTAAATTACTTCCCTACTTGCAAGCAAGCTTTTAATGCAAGTACTACTGAACTTATTGAGGCAGGACTGGATCAAAAAATTTGTAATGAATTTGATATAAAACGAAAATCTATTTCACCAGATAAAGAGCTGTCACTTTTTCAAAAAGAAAAACTGGGCATTTTGATTTATCAGGACAAAAACTATCCGAAAATATTAAATCAGGCCTTTAATGCGCCTGCAGTTCTTTTCTATCGCGGCAATATTGATCTTCTACAGTCAAATTCAATTGCTGTGGTCGGTACACGCAAATATTCAAATTATGGCAAACAGGTTTTGCCTGAGATTATAAAACCTTTAGTAAAAAATAATTTGACAATTGTCAGTGGCCTTGCTTTAGGCATTGATGCTTTAGCTCATTCTAATACTTTAGAAAGCAACGGCAATACAATTGCTGTTTTAGGGTCAAGTTTAGACAAAGCCAACATTTATCCAACCTCAAACAGATATTTGGCAGACCAAATATTAAATAAGGGAGGCCTTTTAATTTCTGAATATCCGATCAATACAATTCCAATGAAGCACCACTTTCCAACAAGAAACAGGATCATTTCTGGAATAAGCCTGGGCACAGTAGTGGTTGAAGCTGGAGAAAGCTCAGGCGCTCTGATTACAGCCAAATATGCTTTAGAGCAAAACCGAGAAGTATTTGCAATTCCTGGTCCAATTCAGGCAGAAACCAGTAAGGGTACAAATAATTTAATCAAGCAGGGCGCAAAGCCAGTCTGCACAGTAGAAGATATTTTAGAAGAATTAAATATTGAGAAAATTGAGGAATATTCTGAAAATAAAAAGGTACTGCCCTCTTCTCCTGTTGAACAAAAAATTATTGAAGTTCTAAATTCAGAGCCAAGGCATATTGATAAAATTGTTAAGCAAACAAATTTATCCCCTTCTGAAATTAATTCAAATCTGACTATAATGGAAATGAAGGGCATGATAAAAAATTTAGGAAATCAAAATTATATAAAAAGTTAGCTTCAGTCATTAGTCTTTGGTCTTAGCTGCCTGTTTGGTTTAAAAGTTATTAGTCATTTGTATTCCCAATGCCCAATAACCAATGACTATACCGGCTGCCAAGCCTAATAACCACTGACCATTAATTAAATGTCTTTATACAAACAATACAATCAAGCCTTTGAATACCTCTCCTCCCTGGCCAACCTGCGCCAGGACTATTCAATTACAGGAGCTAAAAACCCAAAACACTATTTGCGCAGAGCTAAACTTTTGTTAAGACTGGCTGGCCATCCAGAAAAATCAGCAAAAAAAATTATTGTGGTCACTGGCACCAGTGGTAAAGGCACAACATGTAATATTTTGCATCAAATTTTATTAAAGTCTGGAAAAAAAGTCGGTACTTACTTCTCACCGCATCCGACAACTGCTATTGAACGAATTAAAGTCAATGATTTATATATAAGCCCAAATGAATTTATTCAAACAGTGGGAAAAGCAAAGCCAATCATTGAAAAATGCTATCAGCAGCTTGATGCGCCATCATACTTTGAAAATTTTTTACTAATTGCCCTGCTTTATTTTAAACAAAAAAAATGCGATTACATTATAATTGAAGTAGGCTGTGGTGGCCGATATGATGCTGCTAATGCTTTGAGTCGAATTGACATTGCAGCCATTACAAATATTGGAAAAGATCATTTGCATATTATCGGACCAACTCAAAAAGACATTGCACATGAAAAGGCTGGAATCATTCATCAAAATATTTGCTTTACCACTGAAAGAAAAAAGCCTTTTTTACAAATCTTTCAAAATGAAGCTAATAAAACAAAATCAAAACTTATTAAAATTGATTATAAAAATAATCCAAACCAAGAATTGACTCAAGTCATTGCCAAACATTTCAAAATCAAACAACAATTTATAAAAAAAGGAACTCAAACAGCTAAACTCCCCTGTCACTTTGAAATTATTCAAAAAAAACCTTTAATAATTCTTGACTCAGCCCATAATCCGGATAAATTAAAATATTTAACAAAAAAACTAAAAAACCAAAAAACAGAAAAACAAAAATTTCACCTGGTTTTTGCTCTCTCAGCTCCAAAAGATATTAAAGCATGTTTAAAACCAATACTTGATAATTTCAATACTCAAATTTATGCAACTCGCTTTTTAGTCGAACAAAGAAAAGCAACAAACCCAAAACAAATTTTTTCAATAATAAAAAAGCATTGGCCTAAAGTAAAATGCCAAACTTTTTTAGATCCATGGCAGGCTTTTTATAAAGCTAAACAAAATCTTAAATCAAACCAAACTCTTCTAATCACCGGCTCTACTTATCTTTGCGGTGAACTCAGAAAAAACTGGGTTTCAGAAAAACAAATACTTAAATCCAGAAAAAGTTTTCAATACCTGTGAAGCCATAAATCAATTACAATAATTCGTATATGATTCGTATCAATCAAAACCTTGTTTTCGTAGAATTTGTAGAACATTCGCCTGCCCTGAGCAAGTGAAGTTTACCGAGCGCATCGAAGGGTAGATTCGTAGTTTAAAAAAAGCGACAATTGTTATTGCCGCATATTATTAACCTCCGCTAACTTGCATAAACAAATAATACATCCAATCTTTAGGATCTTCTCTTATTACTGATACATAAGGCTTACTTTCCCTTAACGGACCAAACATCTTTACAAAATCTTCTTCTTCATATCCCCTTTTGCATAATAATTGTATTACTGCAAAAGAAGTTAAAGGCTTAAATTGTTCCATAAAATGCAAATCATTTTTTGTCATTCCCATTTCTAATAGCAAAGTCAACGCTTCATTTCTCATTTCTTCATCTCTGGCAGTAGTAATGACAATACATAAAATGGGTTTAGTCAAACCGCGGTCTTTTAACATTGCCCATATTTTATCCTGTGCTTCATCTTGATACATGAAAATATCACAAATTACTGAAGTTGTCGGATTATTTTTTAAGACATTTTCAATTATTTGATCAAGTTTATAAAAACCTCGATAATGCAAAAGGCATTGCATCTCTTGTTTAGAAGGATTTTGTTTTGAAAGTCTATGCAAAGCTTCATGTCTAAATTCAGGATAATTTTCAATAATGAATCGTAATTGATCATTGGTAAATTCTAATTCAAAAAACATTTTCTTAACCGTTTCGACAAAACGAGGTACAAACTTTTTTAATATTCGTAAACGATGAAATGTAATTTTAAATTTTTTTAATGCCTTAAGATATTTCAAGTCATATCCTGAACTTTGAACCGTAGCACATATATCGCTTGGAGCATGGCCAGATTTGAAAAGAGCTTCCCAAAATCTTTCTGGATCTAATTCACCCATTATCATACACCTCCTATTTTTATTCTGGGATTGTGCTTTCAGCTTAGCATTATTTTCATTTTTTTCAATGCTTTGACTACGAATCACATTACGAATCCTACGAAAATTTACTTTTAAAACTACAAAAATTCGTATCAATAATAAGCTTAGCTTTTGTAGTTTTCGTAGACTATTCGTAGATTCGTAGTCCATTTATCAACAAATACAAAATTTGACAAGTTTTTAAAATAGTGTCAGTATTGAAGCAAAATTAAATAAATATCGATGCCAATATACTAATGAATACGAATTATGCCAATAAAATTATATTAGTATCATTAGTATAATTCGCATATTAGTATTGATACATTCGTATATGAAGAATTTAGTCATAGTCGAGTCACCGACAAAAGCAAAAACCATATCAAAATTTTTACCAAAAGCTGAATATAACATTCAGTCGTCTTTTGGTCATATCCGAGATCTGCCAAAGACAAAAATGGGTGTTGATACTGAAAAAAACTACGAGCCAAAATATGTTATTCCGCCAAAGGCCAGAAAAACCGTAACTGCTCTTAAAGAGGCTGCAAAAAAATCAGATACAATCTATTTCGCAACTGATGAAGACCGCGAAGGTGAAGCTATTGCCTGGCATTTAGAACACATTTTAAAACCTAAAAAAGACAAATCAAAAAGAATTACTTTTCATGAAATTACCAAAGCAGCAATTGAAAATGCCATAAAAAGCCCAAGAGAAATTGATCTTAGTTTAGTCGATGCCCAGCAGGCACGAAGAATTTTAGACAGATTGGTAGGTTATGAAATGTCTCCTTTTCTTTGGAAAAAAGTGGCTCGAGGTTTGTCAGCAGGCAGAGTTCAATCTGTGGCTGTCAGATTAATTGTTGAGCGGGAACGGGAAATTAAAGCTTTTAATAAGGAAGAATATTGGACAATTGAAGCAGTCTTTGAAAAAGATAAAAAAGAATTTGAGGCAAAACTTCATAAAGTAGATCAAAAAGCATTAAAAAAGCTTGAAATAAAAGATGAAAAACAAGCTAAAAAACTTTTAGACACTCTTCAAAAGCAAAATTATAAAATTGCAAAAGTTGAGATTAAAGAAACCTCAAAAAAAGCGCCTACTCCATTTAAAACTTCAACCTTGCAGCAGGAGGCAAATAGAAAGCTCTACTTTTCAGCTAAACAAACAATGATGCTGGCCCAGCAGCTTTATGAAGGTATTGAATTGGGTTCAGAAGGTTCTACTGGTTTAATCACCTATATGAGAACTGATTCTTTGAACTTATCTAATGAATTTAAAAATGGGGCTAAAGACTTTATAGAAAAAGAATTTGGTAAACAGTATTTAGGACCGAAAGGCAAGGTTTATAAAAAAGCCAAAGGAGCTCAGGAAGCTCATGAAGCCATTCGTCCTACTCAGGCCAGCAGAACTCCTGAATCAATTAAATCATTTTTAGACAGTAAACAATACAAGCTTTACAAACTAATCTGGGAACGATCTTTAGCCAGCCAAATGGCAGATGTTAAGCTTGACCAAACAGCAGTTGACATTGAAGATGAAAAAAATAAATACACTTTCCGGGCTAATGGCGTTCAGATTAAATTTGACGGCTGGCAAAAAGTATATTCAACCGATACTAAAGAGACCATTCTGCCAGAATTAAAAGAAAAAGATAAAGTGGATGCCAAGAAGATTGAGCCAATACAGCACTTTACTCAACCACCAGCCAGATACAGTGAAGCTGCATTAGTTAAAGCTTTAGAAGAGCGCGGCATTGGCCGGCCTTCAACTTATGCGCCAACAATTTCTACCATTCAGGATAGAAATTACGTTGATAAGGAAGAAAAAAAATTAAAACCAACAGACATCGCCTTTTTGGTTAATGATCTTTTAGTAGAACATTTCCCAAAAATTGTTGATTATGATTTTACAGCCCATATGGAGGAAGACTTAGATAAAATTGCCGAAGGAAAAAAAGAATGGCAGCCGCTTATTGACGAATTTTATACGCCATTTAAAAAGAATTTAGAAAAAAAAGAAAAAGAAATTAAAAAAAAGGATATTACTGAAGAGGAAACCGATGAAAAATGCGAAAAATGCGGTTCACCAATGGTAATTAAACTGGGAAGATTTGGAAAATTTTTAGCTTGCTCAAATTATCCTGATTGTAAAAATACAAAAAACATTGTCTCGACTGATGGGGAGATAAAAACTGAGGAACCTGAAAAAACAGGTGAGAAATGTGAAAAATGTGGCGCGCCAATGGTTGTTAAGCATGGCCGGTATGGAAAATTTTTAGGCTGCAGCAAATATCCTGAATGCAAAAACATTAAGCCAATATTAAAAAAGACCGGCGTTAAATGCCCGAGCTGTAAAAAAGGAGATATTATTGAAAGAAAATCTAAAAAAGGCAGAACTTTTTTCGGCTGCTCAAGCTATCCAGACTGCAAGCAGGTCTTTTGGTCAAAACCGGTTGATAAAAAATGCCCAGACTGCGGTGAGCAACTAGTGCTTGGGCCAAAAGGCACAGTCAGATGTTCGAATAAGGAATGTACTTATACTGGACAGGCGGAAAAAGACAAAAAAGATGAAAAAGAATAAAATACTAGAGGCCAAAAGGCCTCTTTTTTTGATCTTAAAAAATAATTTTGATAAAATTAAAATAAATAAATTAAAAAAATATGATTTTTCCAGCAGTCTATCCGTCGCAAAAAGGCGTTACAATTGTTTTATTCGGAGTTTTTTTCGGATTATTAGCTCTTATTTTATTTTTACTTCGCAAAAGGATTACTTCAAAATGGCGCACAGTGCTGTTCTGGATATGTCTAGCAATCTTTCTTTTATTTTCCGTACAACTTGAAGGCACGCAATGCAGCGAGGATTATTCGAAAAAGCATGTGTGTTTTAAGGGAGTAACACCATTTCCGCATATTATAACTTCACTTTTTAAAAAATAAATTATATATGATTGCAAATGTAATCAAACCGCATATCTTTTTCGATTTAACTAAATAATTCAGCTACTAATTATTAATAAAACCTTTATGAATTCTGAAAAAATAATGCCTAAAACTGCTCAGGGTCCGGAACAACAAGAAGGCGAGTTAGTCAAAGCCATTCGTCAGCGTGCTCAAACAGCCAGTGAAAAAGTGAAAGAAAGGGTGGAATCACGATTTATCCCCAAAATGAACCAAATGGGAAATTATGCCATGCGCCATCTTGGTGATTTAGAAAATGATTTTTTTCATCTAGCTAAAGATCCCAATAATCCATGCGGAGGCGGTCATTATGAAGGATGGACTTCTGATGAAATCAAAGAACTATACTTTGTTTTATACGGGGAAAAAATGGAGGAATTAGATTTTTAATAAATCTTAATTTATTTAAAAAAATTAGAGGCCACTGGGCCTCTTTTTTTGACCTTAATTTTAAATTTTGGTAAAGTTAGGACATAATTTATAAAAATCATTCTATGCTCGGGCTAAAACGCGGTACAGTAAAATTAATTGCAGATCACAAAAAGTGGAAAGAATTATTTGAAAAAGAGAAAAAAACACTTTTATCAATTTTTGAAGATCTAGAAATTCAAATTGAACATGTCGGAAGCACTGCCATTCCAGGAGTTCTGGCAAAACCAATCATTGATATGATGCTTGGGTTTTCAAAACCTGAACAAACAGAGATTATTTATAAAAAACTGGAGGAACTTGGCTATGAAGATAGAGGCGAGCGAGGAGTACCTGGCAGGCGGCTTTTTGTTAAAGGGCCAGAAGAAAAGAGAACTCATTATCTCCATGTAACAAAAATAGATAATAGCTTCTGGCAAGAGCACATAATTTTTCGTGATTACCTGCGGCAAAATCAAAAGGGCAGAGACGAATATAACAAACTTAAACAAGATTTAGCAGAAAAATTTTCAGACAAACGTGAATTATACACAAAAGCAAAATCTGATTTTATACAGAATATCATTAACAAAGCTAGAACTCCCTAACAAAGCAAAGAAGTAATAAATTTTATAGATTGTTTAATCCCTTTAATATGAATAAAATTTTTTTCATTAGCGGAGTCCCTGGTGTTGGGAAAACATCAATAATTCCATATCTAAACTCATTACTTCCTCAAAACAAATACAAGATATTCGATTTTGACGCTAGAGGAGTGCCAAACAACGCTGATCAAAAATGGAGAATATCGGAAACCAAGCATTGGCTGAATGAAGGCATTAAATTAATAAAGAAAAATAAAAGTATAGTTGTATGCGGATTTTCAAACCCGGACGAAGTTAACAGTATAATCAAACACGAGTCGCCAGAAGTTGTATTTATATTTTTAGACGCACAACCTGACATAATTCGCCAGCGACTTAAAAATAGATATACAAAAGATGGCATTTTCGACAAAACACAAAAAGTTATCAACAAACCAGTAAATGAATTTATTGATAGCAGTGTTCAATTTGCAAAACAAATAAAAAATATTTTCAAAAAATATAATTACCCTATAGTAGACACGTCAAAATTATCACCAAAAGAGGTAGCCAAGGTCGTTGCTGATATAATGCAAAAAAACTAAAAAGTATAATTATCAACTACAAGATTATAAATAAAAAATCCTGCAGAAATGAATCTACAGGATCAGAACCTAATAGCCGACGCGTCGTGATTGTTAGTAGTTTTTTCACGAGTGCGTAGCTGAGACGTTCCTGCTCCATGATGTTGAGCCACAAGAGCGTCTGCCGGGCGTTCATTTACTGTATTGCTCTGAATCCACGAAAGCCTTCCATCCTTTAATTCCAGATTGAGCCGCATCCACCCTTGCCTCGTATCCCAGATATAACAAATGCCGTCATTGCGTTCAAGCTCGGCAATATCCACTTCGTAATCATAGCCATCATACCAAAATACTTTCATAATTAACCTCCTTTTTCAGATTGCTGCAAGCGAGGCAAAGGCGGACCATATGCAGACCAAATCCCACACAGAAAAATAGCGACCATAATCCCGCCAATATAGCCTTCAATGGCCGATGCTGGGGAAATTGCCACTATCAAACCAATGATTATGGCAAAAAATAGCATTGCAGCCAAACAAGTAAAAAATCTTTTCCATGGCGTGTTAAACATCTTTCCCTCCTTTGCTAACTATTGAGTCAGATATTAAATATTATTATATCCAATCATAAATGTCAATATGACAAAAACAAAACGTAAATTTGATTTAATTCCAGATGAAAGAAG
>Ga0180437_10009075_pt1 | contig 12399 bp, 13 predicted proteins | sample SS_ome_4_FD_132410 | JGI IMG/M metagenome (GOLD analysis project Ga0180437, IMG submission 132410) | Hypersaline lake sediment archaeal communities from the Salton Sea, California, USA - SS_3_D_1 metaG | ecosystem: Environmental > Aquatic > Non-marine Saline and Alkaline > Hypersaline >...
CATCCTGGGCTATAGGAAAGAGTATTGAACTAAAGTATGAGTTTTCAGGCCGCGTAGGTGAAATGATGTTCGGCCCTGAGATTGAGGCAGGAAGTCTTCAGAATCGGCACTATACTCAGGGCCGCAAAAGGATAAAATTCGAAAGATTGTGAATATGGCAATCACATCCCTTATCAAGCGGCGGAATGCATGATACTCAGCTTACCTTGAATACCTTCCCATTAATTGACCTTCAGCCAAAATATGACCTTCCATTGTCTTCAGTAATTGTGCTTTAGTAATCCCAGCCTCTAAATTGATTTCTGTATCCAGGGCATAGAGCTTGAAATAATATCTATGTGTGCCGCCAGGAGGACATGGGCCTCCATAACCAAATTTCCGAAAATCATTTATTCCATGTTTTGCGCCATTTTGAATTATCTTTTCAGGTGGTATTTTAGCAGGTAACTCCATTATGTGTGATGGTATATTAAAGATCACCCAATGTACCCATGTACCCATTGGCGCATCAGGATCATCGCAGATAATGGCAAGGCTTTTTGTGCCATCAGGAACACCACTCCATGCCAGTGGGGGAGAAATATCTTCCCCATCACAGGTATAGTCCTGTGGGATCATACTGCCTTCAGTAAAGGCAGTGCTTGTAATCGTGATTGCCATTTTCTTTACCTCCTCTCATTTTAGCGTCTGACTTTGACGCTGTGTTTAAGAGTTATTCATGAAAGAAACGTTACTCTGAGCAAACATACAATTCTTCTAAATATTATTACACTCCATATTATTTCAAAATTCTTAATAAAATGTATCCGCACTAAGATAAAATTTCTCTATTTGTGGGATTTCAAGCCTAAAGGCGGCTGATGGCTGTTCGCTAAAACATTAAGGCCTATTTATCTACTTCTTGTATCCAACTGGCATGAGAAGGAGTGGTTCATGGGTACCTTTAATCCCCATAACCTGGATAACATTCTGGTCCTCAAAGGCTCCCACAATACCTGCTTCCAGTCCCAAAGCCTGAGATTGAAGAAAGATATTCTGCCCTATATGACCTGTTTCAATCATTGCATACCTCACTCCTCTCTGGCCATATTTACCCATAATTCGATTGTATTCTGCAGTAATAACAAAAGTAATTGGAGCATAAAACATCCACATCTGCCCTAATGAGGCCATTGCAATATCCCTTCTAATATCTCCTTCCTGAATAAGGGAAAAGGAATGGGGAGCAGGATCATATAAGTAAACCCCAGGATTTAATCCTTCAACACAACCTCCTCCAACCGCTCCGTAAATATCCATAGGATACAATGCCCCGGCAGATGGTGCAGCCCTTTTAAATCCTCCCGGCTCTGTAATTCCCTGGGCTGCCCAGAGTAACTGGGAAAGTTGCTTGAGGGTAAGGGCCTTACTATGAAAGGATCTAACAGTTCTTCTTTGATGGATTGTCCTTTCAAGGGATACATCTCCATCTAGCTTAGGATCAGGTAACTGCATGCTACCACCTCCTTTTTGTTTAAGAGCACTCCTTTTTGCGCTGGGCAAAACTCTATGAGGGATTAAAAGAGATCCGCACAAGCAAAAGAAGGCTATGAATTTGCAAAACCCTCTTCTTGTCAATACAATGCCGGACATAACTGAATTGATTTTATCTATGAATTAAAAGACCCTGCCCCAAAAATGGAATACTGGAGTGATGAATTCAATACGTTATAAATTTCTTTTACCATTATATACTCTCCATTCATTGGCATAAACATTCATCCTTTTTGCTCTTTCAAAGCCAATAAGGATTATTCCCACCTCTGCTGCTAATCTCACAGCCAAATCTGAACGATGATTATAGCTGGATCTCAGTGACAACTATTTCCTCTATTTTCCTTTTTCTTTTCCCTGGAACTCTCATTACAGGAAGTCTCTTATAGTGTCCATTCCACTCGCTCTTTCGATTCATCAAGTGAAAAATTTGCTTAAAACATCATAAAAGGATAAATTACCACTATTCCATAATAGAATAAAAAGATCCCTCATAAAACTATCGACTACTAAGAAAAGAATTTCAAGGACAAAATTTTTTATCAATAAAATGAACCGTGAATGTTGCAATTTCCTGACTTTAAAACTTTTATTGTTTCTAATAATATTGTATAGATAGTGACATTAGGTAAAAGATGAGAATACTTTTGACAAACGATGATGGCATATTAGCAGAGGGTCTCATAGCCCTCTATGAAGAACTAAAGGGTGATTTTGATCTTTCTGTGGTTGCCCCCGAAACAGAGATGAGTGCTGTAGGCCACGCCATTACCCTGTCTAATCCACTACGGGTGAGGCGGTTCAAGAGAAATGGGACTTTCTTTGGCTACGGAGTAAGCGGAACCCCTGCTGACTGTGTGAAAATAGCTATCCAAGAGATATTGCAACAGAGCCCAGATATGATCATCTCAGGAATTAACATGGGCTCTAACGTAGGTATAAATCTTTTATATTCAGGGACTGTTTCTGCTGCCACAGAGGGAGCCTTTCTGGGTATTCCCTCGGTCGCTATTTCACTAAACACTAAAAATGATCCTGATTTTAGCTTTCCTGCAAAATTTTCACGCCAGATGATCAGATTTGTCACACAGAACAGCCTGAGACAGGGAACAGCCTTGAATGTAAATATACCAGCCATGCCTGAGAATCAGATTAAGGGTATATCTTTTACGACACAGGATCTTGTGAGACAAAGAGATACATATGAAAAAAGGAATGACCCGAGAGGAAATTCTTATTACTGGTTAGCCAGTGAAACTCCTGTTGAAGAGAGCATTCCAAATACTGATTTAAAAGCCTTGCAAGAAAACCGGATAACCATTACCCCAATTACATTTGATCTCACAGATCTCAAAGAGGTGAAAAGGCTGGCTTCTATTGGCTTTGATCTTTAGGGAATGAGTGATAAGAACTCCCTTTTTGTGGATCAAAGTATCAGTGATGTTGCCTTGTTTGTCAATGTAAAAGACTGCCCATGTGTTAGCTTAATGGTTGACACACAACCGGCTTCTTCCTATCCTCTGTTTATCGGAAAACAAGTTCATATGAATGACCCAACGTTAACATGTAAATGAGAAAGGAGAGCTGTATCCATGTCCGAAAAAGACCGAAGCCTTCAGCCATTATTCCACCCAAGATCTGTGGCCTTCATTGGGGCCTCAAACAATCCTCGTAAGTGGGGCTTCATTGTACTCGCCAATCTAATAAACGGCGGCTTCAAAGGCGCCATATACCCCGTAAACCCCGGGGAGCCAAAGGTACAGGAATTGAAGGCATATGCCAGCGTCGCCGATCTCCCTGAGACCCCTGACCTGGCAGTCATTGTCACCCCTTCCATGAGCGTTCCGGCAGTGATAGATCAGTGCGTGGCCAAAGGAATTCGGGCAGGATTGGTGATCACCGCTGGCTTCGCCGAGGTCGGCGGTGACGGGGAGAGACTCCAGCGGGAAATGGTGGACAGGGCGCGAAGGGGAAACATGGTCGTGGTCGGCCCTAACTGCAATGGCATCATGAACCCATCATCTAAGCTGTATTCAACTATGCCTCCGATCTTTCCACCACCAGGGCCAATCGCAGTAGTTGCCCAGAGCGGAAACGTTGCCACCTCCATAATCAGGTGGGCCATGAAAAATGGCTTTGGCTGTAGCTGCTGTGTAAGCAGCGGCAACGAGGCTGACCTGCACTGCGAGGACTACTTTGAATATATGGCCGAGGACCCCCAGACCAAGGTCATCCTGAGCTACAACGAGGGCTTCAAGGATGGAAGACGCTTCTTCGATGTCGCCAGGAGCGTGACCAAGAAGAAGCCCATTGTCATACTCAAGGCCGGGGGCACTACAGCCGGAGCTAGGGCGGCAATGTCTCATACCGCCTCCCTGGCCGGTGCTGACGTCGCTTTTGACGGCGCTTGCAAGCAGGCCGGGGTGATACGGGCCAAGGACATGAATGAGCTTCGCAATATCGGTGCCGGGCTCATTCGCCAGCCCTTGCCCCGAGGGAAGCGGGTAGGCATAGTAACCGCAGGCGGCGGCTGGGGGGTGCTGGCCGCTGATGCCTGTGTCAGGGTCGGACTGGAGGTGGCCCCCCTGCCCGATGAGACTCTAGCCGAACTGGATGGCTTCCTTCCCCCCTGGTGGACTCGGAGCAATCCCGTGGATCTGGTTGCCGGACTGCGCGAGGGTGACCTGATGAAATCCCTGGAAACCCTGCTTCGATGTCCCAAGGTCGATGGGGTAATCCTGCTGGGAATAATGGCGGCATTACCTGTGGAGCTCCTCCCGCGATCCGCCACCCAGGATGTCATCAAGCGCCGGAGCGACGCCATGCTCCAAATCATAATCGATGTCTACGATCAGTTTATGGGACTTGCCGACAGATATCAGAAGCCAGTAGTCATAGGCACTGAATTCCCCTTTGCCATCGGCGACGTGGAGAGCCAGATGGCCTCCATGCTGGGGGAAAAAGGCTATATCTACTACTCCAATCCTGATGACGCCGCGCTGGTCATGGCCAGCCTGGCCAGCTATGCTGAATATCTTCGCTCCGGGGTCTGACGAAGGACACGATTTAAAGATACTCGGGGCCAAGTCATTCAAAACGGTAATTTGCTGTAATATCAACATTATTTGCTTAATCAATTTGTTATAAATTCGAAACCCTAAGCATTAAATCCGAAACAAATTCAAATTTTCCAAATCTTAAATTCAAAACGAAGGATATCTCCAGCATCTTCACATAACTATTCCGCTACTATCAAATATGTGTTTTTTTATCGATGGAGTTTATTAGGTGTTGCGTATTTTAAATCAAAAAGTATAGCAGAACACGAGTAACTGCATCCTCTAAACCCTAAATACGATGACATTGAGCTTAGCGAAGACACTGAATATAGAATAGTTGGCGTGGTAATAGAGAAAAAGAAGACATACAGATGATATGATAATGAAATTTGTAAATTGAGGGATTGAGGGATTTGTGAATTTTTTCAATTTTTAAATTCGGAATCCCTGAATTTGTGCTTGTCTGGACTAAGAGAGATGTTCTTGTACCTCTCGAGCTATATTTTTTATCTCTTCCATATCACCAGGTTTCATTTCCCAATTGGATATTGGGAGACCATCATTTTTCCACCTGGGTATGATGTGAACATGAAGATGGGGAACTATCTGATCTGATGCCTTGCCATTAAGTTGAAGAATAGTTATGCCCTCTGCATTGAGTGCCTCTTTAGCTGCCTTTGCACATCTTTTTACCGCCTTGATAAGAGCTGCTAAATCGCTTTCTGGTATTTCAAATATGTTCTCAGCGTGATTTTTTGGGACTACCAGCATGTGGCCTTTACTTGAAGGATTAATATCCATAAAGGCAACTACTGGTTCCTCATCCAATACCTTGATTGCAGGTATCTCCCCATCAATAATCTTACAAAAAATGCACTCCATTGTAATCTCCATCTCTGAAACTAAAAACTTAATAGGGGATACTGGATATGCTTGTGTGTTTATCCAGTTTCAAGTTTCCGACACAGAGCGCTTATCTACAGTCAGGGCATTTATCCCAGAAATCTTTTGGGATTCCTTCGGTAATTTTTCCGAAGTAGTCTAACTGAAACCATGGGGCAAAACTCCTCCTGCACACCGTGCACTTTTTCATAGGGAGTGTCCTTCCCCATCGAACAATAGTTCTCTCGTTTTCGTTTTCCTCAACCTTAATACAATCAGTAGGGCATATATAAACACAGGCCCCGCATGCTATACACGTCTGCGGATTAATCTCTAATGGTGGCCCCACCTTTCTATCCGAGCCTCTTCCCAAGAAGGAAATAGCCTCGACACCAACTATCTCCCGACAGACCCGTTCACACAAACCACAGAGGATGCAGTCATCATCTTCAAGTGTGAATCGTGGCGTTTCTACTGAATATTCCTCAGCCACCTCCTTGATAATAGGCACATTGGGGGATCTGGCTACCAACAACTCTATGACCATCTTTCTGGCCTTCATAACCTTTTCTGTGCCTGTTTGAACCTTAATTCCTTCAAGCGCTGGATAATTACATGATGTAGTAAGCCTTGTTCTGTTGCCCCTGGTGACTTCTACCTGACAAAGGCGGCATGCGCCATACGGTTCAAGGGCCTCATGGTAGCAAAGATGAGGGATATCAAATCCATTATCCAAGGCAACCTGAAGAACGTTCTGCCCCTCTTCTGCCTCTACTTCCACTCCATCAATTGTAAATTTAATCATCGTTAAATAACCTTTTCCTTGTTGCTAATTATTTGCTGGTTCTAAGGAAACGAGTAGTGAAATTTACTCCACTTTAACTGCATCAAAATTACAGGCCGCAATACAGGCCCCACAGCGTATACATTTGTCAGGATCTATCGTGTGAAGCTCTTTTTTCTCGCCTGCAATTGCCTCTACTGGACACACCTTTTTGCACGCACCACAACCTGTGCAATTTTCTTCATCGATAGAGTATGTTATAAGGGCCTTGCACACGCCTGCCGGGCACCTTTTTTCTTTGATATGCACCTCATATTCATCCCTGAAATACTGGATAGTGCTCAGTACAGGATTCGGAGCCGTCTGACCAAGAGCACAGAGAGAGCCCTCAGCTACTACCCAGCTTAACTCCTCCAGAAGTTCAATATCCCCCTCTTTTCCTTCCCCCTGAATAATTGCGTCAAGCACCTCATACATGCGCCGTGTGCCTTCTCTACAGGTTGTGCATTTGCCACAACTCTCATCCTTTAAAAAATTCATAAAGTATCTGGCAATATCTACCATACATGTTTTATCATCCATAACAATCATGCCGCCAGATCCCATCATAGAACCGACCTCAGCGAGTTTGTCATAGTCTACTGGCATGTCTATCAATGAAGCAGGAATAGCGCCACCTGAAGGCCCTCCAGTCTGTACCGCCTTAAACGTGCCATTTCCAGCGATACCCCCGCCAATGTCATATACAATCTCTCGTATTGTCATTCCCATGGGAACTTCTACAAGACCAGTATTTTTAACCTTCCCTACCAGGGAAAAAATCTTGGTTCCTTTGCTGCCTTCAGTTCCTATACTCGTGTACCAGTCAACCCCTTTGTTTATAATAAGGGGCACATTGGCCCATGTTTCCACATTATTGAGATCAGTCGGCTGATCCCACAATCCGCTTTCAACGGTATGGATATGTTTTGCCCTTGGCTCACCTACCTTTCCTTCAAGTGAGGCCATAAGTGCCGTTGATTCGCCGCAGATAAAGGCACCACCACCTCTGCTTACCTTGATGTCAAAATTAAATGCCGTACCAAGGATATTCTTTCCTAACAATCCATACTCCCTGAGTTGTTCTATGGCTTTTTCTACGTTTTCAGAGGCAAGGGGGTATTCATACCGCACATATACATAGCCCTCATCTGAACCGATTGCATATGCGCCGATCATCATACCCTCTACTATACTGTGAGGGTTTCCTTCCAATAATCCTCTATCCATATATGCACCGGGGTCCCCCTCATCTGCATTGCAAATCACATAGTGTTTATTTCCAGGGGCATTTCTGCACGATTCCCACTTTATGCCTGTAGGGAAGCCGCCGCCGCCCCTGCCTCGAAGACCAGATTTTTTAATTATATCAATGACTTGCTCTGGAGAGAATTCCGTTAAAACCTTTGCCAGAGCCGAATAGCCTCCTATTGCAAAGTAATCCTCTATTGAGGTAGGGTCAATGTTGCTATTATTTCCAAATATATAGGGAGTCTGTGCCTTATAAAATGGTATGTCATCCTTATTTGCAATTTTCTCCTCGGTGTGAGGGTCTGTGTAAAGAAGGCGGTCTATAATGCGGTTTCCAAGCAATGTTTCACTAACGATCTCTGCTATATCCTTCGGCGTAACCTGCTGATATAATATATCTTGGGGATACACAATGACCAGCGGCTCCCTTTCATCAAAGCCCTGACCACCTGTTATCCTTATGCCTATCTTTTCTGTTAATCCCTGCCTTTTTAATTCTGCCCGCAAGGTATCAATAACCTTCTCAGATCCATACGCCCTGGCGGATGTTCCTGAGGTAATAGCTATACATGGTTTTTCAGGGTCTCTTCCGTCTACAATCTCTTTCCTGATTTTTTCAAGCTCCTGGGGAGTATTAATGCTTTTCATCTCTATTCCTTAGATGGTTTTTGATATTTTTTAAGTGCAGTTCCCACTTTCGCAGGGGTCATTTGCCCGTGATAGTCTTTTCCAACAACAACAATAGGACCCATGGCACACGCACCCAGGCAGTTGACGGTTTCGAGAGAAAAAAGACCATCCTCTGTCACTCCGCCAACATCAATGCCAAGCTCCAATCTCAACCTGTCGAGTACCATTGGAGCTCCTCTAACATGGCAGGCCGTCCCCAAACACACATTAATAGGATACTTCCCTCGAGGTGTGAGGCTGAAGGCATTATAAAATGTGGCTATTCTATATATCCTCGTCAAAGGAATGGGGAGGTTTTCTGAAATGTAGACCAGGTCATTTTCAGAAAGATAGTTGTCTTCCTCCTGGAGATCCTGTAAGATAGCAATTATAGAAGAATCCTCATACCCGTGCTTTTTTAATATTGTATCAATACCCTTTTGATTCATTTGTCTCCTTCAGTCATTTCTACCTTTTTATTTAGTTTTTCATATTCCTCAACAACCCTCTTCTGGATTGTATCTATCATTTCTTCACTCAGATGCCTGAATCGACCCTGTATCTTTAAATATTCTTTGACAGGTCTCAATCTTTCTATCTTTCCAGTAAATCTATAGCGTCCATGCTCTACCTCATATAAGGGAAATACGCCTGTCTCAACTGCCAGACGACCGGCCTTTATGGAAAGCTCCGGAGGGAGTCTCCATCCGGTAGGACATACTGAGAGAATATGAACATATGCTGGACCCGTAAGCCTTGCGGCCTTTTTTACCTTTTCTACAAGATCTATGGGGTAACTTGGGCATGCTGTGGCAACATAAGAGATATTATGGGCTGCAGCTATTTCAGGCATATTTTTCTTCCAGGTTATCTGCCCAGGTATCACCTTTCCTGCAGGAGACGTAGTAGTAGATGCCCCGTATGGTGTAGAAGACGAACGCTGAATGCCAGTATTCATGTATGCCTCATTATCATAGCATATATAAATAAAATCATGCCCTCTCTCAAGAGCACCAGATAAGGCCTGAACACCAATATCACTGGTTCCTCCATCACCTGCCATGGCAAGAAAGGTTATCTTTTTTTTAGGCACTCTCCCCTTTCTCATCAAAACCTTCATGCCTGCTTCTGCGCCTGATGCAACTGCTGCTGCATTTTCAAATGCAACATGTATCCAGGGAACTCTCCAGCTCGTAAAAGGCATAGGAGATGATATAATCTCCATACAACCGGTAGCAGAAGCAACGATCGCATTTCTTCCCAGTGCCTTGGCAACAAGCCGAACAGCCAGAGCCTCCGCGCAACCCTGACATGCCCTGTGGCCCGGCGCAAAATAATCTTTTTTGGTAATCAGTTTGTATGCATATACATTGGTCGGCTCAACTATTTCCATCACTTACCTCTTACTCCATAGTATTCAAAATCTTCTTCTCGAGGATGTTTTTTTACCTTTTCCATGGCCTTATGATACATATTCTTAAAATCGTCGATGGTTACATCTCTTCCGGCGAGGCCACAAATAAAGTTGATGATATGTGGCTGATTTTTCTCTTTATAGAGAACGGAGCGTAAATCAATAGCCAGTGGACCGCCCTGACCTCCATAGGATATTGCCCTGTCAATAACAATAAGGTTTTTTGCCTGGCCTGTAGCCTCCCTGAATTCATCAAAGGGAAATGGCCTCCAAAGCCTGTCCATAACGAGACCGACTGATTTTCCCTCATCCCTTAGTTCGTCTACGACTAACGAAACAGTTTCACCATAGCTACCCTGGGTTATAAACAGCGTCTCCGCATCGTCACTTCTATAGGTCTCAATAGGGCTATAGTATCTTCCCACAATATCTCCAAGCTCTTTCCATGCCGATATAATAATGGATTTTGATAGCTTAAGGGGCTCATCCTGGGCAACCTTTGCCTCTGAAAAAATGTATGGCATTCCAACGCCGCCCATAGTGACCGGCCTGTCAGGATGTAAGGTATAAATAGGTTTAAAATCCGGAAGATATTGTTCTACCTGTTCTTTCTCCCAGAATTCTATAGGCTCAATCACATGGGTTAATATAAAGCCATCAATATTTATGATAAGTGGCAGCATAACATCTTGATGTTCCGCTACCTTATAGCCGAAAAGCACGTGGTCAAACACCTCCTGTCCGTTATTGGCAAACACCTGAATCCATCCGCAGTCCCGTATGGACATAACGTCCGTATGATCATTCCAGATGCTTATAGGCCCGGACATAGACCTATTTGCCAGAATCATTACAACAGGAAGCCTCATGGAGGCAACGATATGAACAATTTCATTCATCAATGAAAGTCCCTGGGAGCTAGTACAAGTAAACGCCCTTCCCCCAACAGCAGACACACCGGCACTTACACTCATTGCAGAGTGTTCAGACTCTACCGGTATAAATTCTGCGTCTAATTCACCGTTATTTACCAGCTCAGACAGGTGTTCAACAATATGTGTCTGGGGTGTAATGGGATAGGCAGCAATACAATCCACATTTGCCATTTTCACTGCCTCCGCAGCAGACAATGAAACCTCCAGTCCGATTCTCTTTCCCATTACTCTTCCTCCTCAACCATTTCTATAGCCTGGGTAGGACATTCATTCGCGCAAATTCCACACCCCTTGCAGTAATACAGGTCTGCCTCAAAAAAACCTTCCTCTGTCTCATAAATGGCAGCATCCGGGCAAAATACATAACATGTACCACACTTTATACATTTTTTATTGTCTACAACCGGTCGTATGGATCTCCAATCACCGCTCTTATATTCGTCTGAATTGCCTGGTGTAATAAGAGTAGCACCTATTTCGAGTTCCTGCCAGGCTAAGTCCTGTCTTGTCTTGGTCACTTTTATACCTCTCTCTATTCAAAACACAAGTTGTGTCTCTTCAAAGGCCCTTTTGAAGGCCTTGATATTTTTTTCTGCTATCCTGCCGAATCTATCCTTTAATGGTTCAATCAGGGATTCAGGGTCCACAAAAGTCCGAGCCTTTAATAAAGCTCCGAGCATGGTTGTATTGGTAATAGGCAGTCCCAACTCCTCTCTGGCAATCCTCGTGGCATTCACCACAGCAATCTTGCATTTTAAGCCCAATTCCTTTCTAATCTCATCGGCTGTATATTTAGTGTTTGTTATGAGAATTCCATCGTCCTTTAGCCCTGCTGTAACATTAACAATTCGCAGTATGGATGGATCAAGCACCAGCACAAGGTCCGGATTATTTATTTCCGAGCGAATCTTAATCTGTTTATCATCCACCCTGCAAAATGCTACCACAGGCGCCCCCCGTCTCTCCGGGCCAAAGGAAGGAAATGCCTGCCCATATTTTCCCTCGTTAATAGCTGATAGGGCCAATAGCTCTGCAGAGGTTACAGCACCCTGGCCACCTCTTCCGTGAAGCCTGATTTCTAGCATAGTAACTCCTTAAAACAGAAAACGTGTTCCTTGCACAAACCGCTGCTATCAATAACTCCGTTACTACTAAATTGTCAAATCTTTTTTTACGTTATCTTCTCTCTACATTCAATTATCTCTAGATCCCAACATTCAAGCTTACCCATTAAAAATCATAGAAGTGTCCAACCATAATTTCTCCAAATAATTAGCTTTCGAACTCTCCTATCGGTTAAAAAAAAGCCTTATTGCAATAAGGACAAGCATTATTGCAAACAGCTTCTTAAATATCTCAGTAGGTACCAACTCTGTTATCCTAGCTCCTATCTGTGCGCCAACAATTGCACCTATGGCTAAAAACAAACCCATTTTGTAATCGATGTTCTCAAGCCTGAAATGCGCAAATAACGCTGAAAAAGAAAGAAGCAATACACATAAAAATTAACTTACTACTGCCTTCTAAGACGAGTATCCCAAAAGCAACAAAGCAGGAACTATAATGATCCCTCCGCCAATACCGGTAAAACCTCCTATAATTCCTACCAAAAACCCTATTAAACCTATCCATACAGGATGCACGAGGTCCTCTCCTATAGACTAGTCCATCATTACTGTCCTATGTATACAATATTTAGTTAGAGTATCTTTTCTCACCCCCTGGTCTCAGCCCTGGCCTTCTCGAGTAACTCATCCTCCCGTTTTATATCCTCCAAGGTCTTGGGTTTGACACTTTGAGGTTTTTCTTCTATGCCATATTTCCACTTTAAAA
>Ga0180437_10009076_pt1 | contig 12398 bp, 6 predicted proteins | sample SS_ome_4_FD_132410 | JGI IMG/M metagenome (GOLD analysis project Ga0180437, IMG submission 132410) | Hypersaline lake sediment archaeal communities from the Salton Sea, California, USA - SS_3_D_1 metaG | ecosystem: Environmental > Aquatic > Non-marine Saline and Alkaline > Hypersaline > Sediment...
CCGGATACGGTTGACGAGGTAGTCTTCAATGGCTTTGTCGGCTTCTGTGACGAGGCTTCCATCTGCCTTTTGCCAGGAAGAAGTCTGATGTAAAAGACGCAATGCCATGCGGCCCGCATTCTCTATCCATTCCTTGGCTAATCGTTTATCTATCATGGAATCCTTGCCGTGGTGTGATGATGAATACGCTGTCCCATCAGGTCAGCCGGCTGTCGTCGTTATCCTACGCCCCGATTTTCGCCCGAACATCCGCCACGATATCTTTGGCCAACTGGTAGTATTCCTGTTTTTTATCGCAGAGATTCGTCTCGTTCAGGCCCTCTGCCTTGAGCTGCACGTGAAACCGGAGACATTGGGATGTACCCGACGGTCGAACGGTGAGGTGACTCAGGAGATCCTCGTCGAAGAAAAACCGTATGCCCTCGTCAGGAAAACCGTTGAAATACGGCAGATCGTAGTGTTTCCACCGATGGAGGATGTCGTACTTTCCGGTACGATAGGCCCGGACATGCCGTGTTTTCTGGCCGGCAAACGAAACGTCGTTTTTCTGCTCGAAGGCAACGCGCAATTCTTCGATCTTTTTAAGAAGATTGATCTTCCGAGACATGCCCGTCGGTCCCTCAAACTGACCCCAGTAAGGCTCTGGCTCGTAATAGCCCACAAAAAGGCCGATGTCCGGGTCCAGATAGACATGCTCGTCCAGCAGTTCGATGAGTGATTTCCCCTTGGATTTTGCGTAAGCCTGGACTTCGGCGAGAAGTATGGAAGCGAACGTGCCGTCTTTGTCTCTCACATGCCCGCCAGCTCCCCATATCTGCCCTTCCGCGGGTTTCGGGCCCAGAATGCTGAAACCGTTGCTCTGTTCCAGGGCTGCAAAGTTATAGCTGCGGGGGTTCGTATCCATATCCATGACATCAAAAAGAACCTGATGAGCCTGATCCTGGAATATCTTTTTTCCCATGTCTTTTTCCGGGTCTCCGGTTCCCTCAACCCAATCCGACGTATTCCAATCTTTCAGCTTCTGGCCCAATTTTTCACCGTTCCAGACCATGTATACCGAATTGGCCAGGTACACGAAACCAACCCATGTTTTTATAACACCCAGGCCGTGCTTCCTTACCAGACGCACCATGGAATCCGATGTCGTGTGGGAGAGCGTGATGAATTTCTTGTCTGAATCCGGTACGCTGCCGCCGTTTTTTTCGGCTTCCTTGATCAGCCGGTACCAGAGGAGTATCGTCCATGCGTTGTCGGCATCCAGCAGATGCCAGTCAAAATCATTTCTGGCGTTGTAGTTGGGTATGGCCGTACTCAGCGCATTGACCAGGCTGTCCGGTTTTTGGTTGATGTTTCGATAACAGGGTTTCTGATTCTCCGGAACCTTCACGATAAAACCGGCGCGGTCGGCGTCGGGATCGGTTCCGATGAGCAGGTCCAGCATCCTGAATGCTTCCTCACCGTATTCTTTTTTGAATTCATTCACGGCGACTTCGGCGGCGATGTTGTCGCCCGGATCGGGCTGCTGCTCCAGGGCAAAGCAGGGAAAGCGTCCGTCCAGTTCGTTCAGTTTGGAGATGGTTTTCAATTCCTTGAAATGAAAATGTGTGAGCAGAGCCGGTACCGCCATGTGTCCCGCACCATGAAACGCGGAAAAACCCAGAGAGGTCCGGGGTGCCCATTCGGCCAGTGTGGTCGGGTCTAGAATAAATGTCTGGATATGCTCGCGATGGGCCTTGTGCATGTCGACGAGGGAATCTTCCCGATCGAAATATTCGCTGCGGGGAAGCGGTTTGGCTCCTCCCAGGAAGATCAAATGGTCATGATTTTTGGGTATCTCGGGCAGTATCTCGACATCTCCGAAAGTCACGTGCATGATATACTGAAAAAAGATTTTATCCCGCTCGGATTTTTCGAATTGAGCACCGGTTCGTGATGAAAGCTTGTAGCCGTTGTACCGCCGGTCGTTGTGACTTGCCGATATCAGGATACCCATATCGGCCTTCAGGTGGGGGATGGCAAATGTTAATTCCGGGTAAGGGCAGGCTTCGTCAAACAGGTAGACAGACATTCCCTGGGCAAGAAAAATTCGGGTGATGAGTTCGGCAAAGCTGCGGCCTTGTATCCGGCTGTCATACCCGATAACGATGGTTTTCAATCCGTTCTCTGTCGCATACCGGGCAACACCGGCGGACTTGATCATGAGCACCAGGTCGTTGATGGTGTTGGGCCCCTTGAGTATGGGTGCCATGATGCCCTCTTTGTAGAGCGTTTCCAGTTCGGATTCATTCTCTCGTGTGGCAAAAGCCGCAACACCTCTGATACCTCCCGTACCAAATGCAATCTCATCCAGGAACGCGTCCACGATGTTGTTCCATCGTGCATCTTCGATGGCCTGTAGGATGCCTTTCTTGGCCAAGGGCGAGAGATCGTCAACTCGAGTATTGGTCAGCCATTCATGCAGTTTTTGGGGCACATTCTTTCTTGCACTCTCATAGATTTCAGGTCGTATGTCCTCTTTATTATCTTCGAGATATTTAAACACACCCGATTCTGCTTTTTTAAAGAATTTATATAAATCTTCTTTTGTGATTCTTACTTCCTTGTTTTTATTCATGCTTATTCCTTTCTGCTTTCTTCATGTGCATGTTGCAAAGCCTGGATATATGATAATAAAATACGGATAAAATGCAAGCCGTAATTTCTAATACATTGTCGTATCGTGCCGGATAGAATCGAAGAGGGCGTTACCATCGCTCGAAATCGTATTCAGAAGACGTCATCATCCATAGAGGAAAAAGTCCTGTCATGATGAGTGAGTTAACAGTCACCAGCAGGCGTTTAGATTATCCAATGCGATTTTTTCAACACGACAGACGGCGAGATGACACTTATCGGCTATAATAATCGGCACATCACGATCCGATCCCGTCCCGCCAGGTCTTGCCCGACGTGAATGTCGCCGATGCCATCCAACGACAGTATATCCTTGACGGACCCGGCTTGATTCTCGCCGATCTCCAGAATAATCAGGCTCGGTTTTTTTAGAAGGTTTGGAATAATCTGCGCAAATCGTCTATAGAATAAAGTGCCGTCACTGCCCGCTTCCAGGGCAAGCTTGGGTTCAAACTCGCGTATTTCTATGGGCAGGTTTTCATATTCGGACGAAGTCACATAAGGCGGATTGGAAACGAATACATCGAACGGCCCGTCCAGGTGTTCCGTTAAATCCGACGCAAATACATCCAGTACGCGATAATCGATATGATCCAGCACCTCATGAGCCTGCGCATTTTCGGTCGCGATTTTAACAGCAGGCGCACTCCGGTCGATGGCCGTCACGGATACGTTTTTTATATAGGTGGCCATAGAGACGGCGATATTACCACAGCCCGTGCCTATGTCCAGGCAAGAGACCGGCCGGTCGGGTCCGAAGAAGCGCGGAATTTCTGACAGGGCTTTTTCGACCAGCACTTCCGTCTCGGGTCGCGGAATGAGAACCTGGGAATTGACCTTGAAAGACAGGGACATGAATTCGGTGCTTCCGATGATGTACTGAATCGGTTCGTGGTCAGCTCGCCTTCTCAGGAGGTTTTTATAGGCATCACGTTCCTGCTGCCCCAAAGGCTGATCAAACCGAAGATAGAGTTCCATCCGTGGGAGCTGAAGAACATGACCCAACATGCGCTCTGCGTTCAACCGGGCGTTCTCGATGCCCTTCGATTCCAAGAAGGCCGTGGCTTGTTTCAATATATCGATCAGCTGCCAGGTTCTGCGTTCGGTTACGATGGTCTCGTCTCCGGTGATTATTCTGCGTATACGGGGCCTGCTTTATCCATTGTAATATAAAGTATTTTGAAATACATCACAAATATTATCAGAAATTATCTTGCTTTAAAAAGACAATTTTTTATATTTCTTTTATATCGATCGAGAACGGTATTGCCGATTTTACGGGAATCACTTTCCGTAACAGGATACATCGAACCAGGAGGAATCCATCATGCTTAAGAACGATATCTCGTCATACGAACTCCACTTAGAACATTTGCGGTGGGATTGTGATCCAGAAGCGCTGGGCATCAAGACGACGAAGGAGATCCCTCCCTGCAAAGAGATCATTGGTCAGCATCGTGCGATACAAGCCATCCGGATGGGACTAAAAATCAACAGCCATGGTTACAATATATACGTATCCGGTCTGACTGGAACAGGAAAAACCACGACCGTCAAGAAGCTCTTGGAGCAGATGGATTCGTCCTCACAAACTCCGGATGATATTTGTTATGTGAATAATTTTAATGATCCCGATTCGCCCAGTGCACTCTTTTTCCCGGCGGGACAGGGTAAGCGTTTTGCCAAGGATATGGACAAGATGATAGCATCCCTTCGAACCCACATCCCCCAGCTTTATGAAGGCGAACAGTATAAGGATCGCCGCAAGGGGATTGTCGAGTCCTTCAAGACGAAATTACAGAAGATGATTCAAAAATTTGAGGCCAAGGTTCAGAAAGATGGTTTCAGCCTGGTACAGGTGCAGTCGGGATTGGTGTCACGGCCAGAAATTTTGCCTGTCATCAATAAAGAAGTCGTCCCATGGCAGAAGTTGAACGAGCTCTTGGCCCAGGGGCAGATCGATGAGGAGAAAGTGGCGGAACTGCGCAAGAAACACGATCAATACATGGAGGAGTTGGAACGTATCGCCGCAGCCAATCAGGAACTGGAAAAGGATATTCAGGATAAATTGCAAGATCTCGAACAGAAGGCGGCTGAACCCATGGTCAAGGCACAGATCAATGCCTTGAAGAAAAAGTATCCAGCCGAGCGGGTCGGCTGCTATCTGGATACGGTGCAGATGGATATTCTTCAGAATCTCAACCGGTTCAAGAAAGAAGAGGATGAAAAGGAAAAACAGCAGATCGTCCTGCTGCAGGCAGCAAAGACTCAGGCACCGGATCCCTTCATGGACTATAAAGTAAACGTGATCGTCGACAACTCCAATACGCGAGGGACACCTATCGTCATAGAAACCGCGCCCAACTTCAATAATTTATTCGGCATGATAGAGCGATCCTGGCATCCATCGGGCGTGTGGCGAACGGATTTTACCAAGATCAAGGCCGGTTCCATACTCCGGGCCAACGGGGGGTACTTGGTGTTTAATCTCCTGGATGCGGTGGCCGAGCAGGGTGTTTGGAAAGTGCTAAAGCGAATTTTAAAAAACAATCAGGTCATCATTCAGAGTATCGAATCGTTGTATGGCTTTGCCATATCCGCATTAAAGCCCGAACCCATCGATATTCACTTGAAGGTTCTGGTCATCGGCGATGAATACACATACAGGATGATCTATCAACTGGACGACGAATTCAAGAAGATTTTTAAGATTCGAGCAGATTTTGATACCGTGATGGACAACAATAAAAAGGCAATCAAAGAGTATCTGGGATTTATGTGTAAAATCACCAAGGACGAAGCCCTTCTACCCCTGGATAATACCGGGATGGCCGGCGTCATCGAGTACGGTGTCAGGCTGTCGGGACAGAAGAAGAAGCTGAGCACGCGGTTCAGCGATATTGCCGATATCATGCGCGAAGCCCATTACTGGGCCACACAGTCGGGCAGTCAGTTGATCAAGGCCAAGCATGTGGACAAGGCCATCGAAGAGAAGAATTACCGGCTCAATCGTGTCGAAGAAAAGATTCAAGAGATGATCGAGGAAGGCACGTTGATGATCGACATCAAGGGCGCCCGCGTCGGTCAGATCAACGGTTTGTCGGTGTACAGCCTCGGTGATTACTCCTTCGGCAAACCCTCTAAGATCACTGCCGAGACGGCCGTGGGACGGTCCGGGATTATCAATATCGAGCGAGAGGCGGGTCTGGGTGGAACCAGCTATAATAAGGGCGTTCTGATCATCGCCGGTTATCTCCGGCGCATGTATGCTCAGGATAAGCCTCTGGCCATGTCGGGTTCTCTATGTTTTGAACAGTCCTACTCGGGCGTGGACGGCGATTCGGCGTCATCGACAGAGATTTATGCCCTGCTATCTTCCCTTTCGGGCATTCCCCTCAGGCAGGATATTGCTGTGACGGGTTCGGTGAATCAGAAGGGGGAGATACAGCCCATCGGAGGTGTGAATCAGAAGATCGAAGGGTTCTTCGATGTTTGCAAAGCAAAGCGGCTCACAGGACGACAGGGCGTGATGATCCCGAAGAAAAACATCGATGATCTGATGCTGCGAAAAGATGTCATCGATGCCGTGGGGAAAGGGAAATTCCATGTATGGGCCGTGGAGACCATCGATGAAGGAATCGAGATTCTTGCCGGCCTGCCGGCGGGAAAGAAAGATAAAAAAGGCAACTATCCACAGGATACGATTCATTACCTGGTCAATCAGAAGCTGCAGGAATTTGCCCAGCGAATGAAGGGCTTTCGAGGGGGGAGCGAAGCAGAATCGAACAGCTCAGACTGTTGCAAACGTTAGTTATAGGGTATATTTTATTCCGGGTGTTTCCAAAGAAAAACGAGCGAATCCCATCGTTCTCGGTGTGGACCTGGCCGGGGTGCCGAAGCGGCCCACGGGTATTTGCATCCTGAAGGGCATGCAGGCTCGTACGTGCCTGGTCTACACCGATGAAGAAATCATCCAACTGGCGAAATCCGAGAGTCCAGCCGTCGTCGCCATCGATGCACCCCTCACGCTGCCCCCGGGCCGGAAGACCATCGAAGACAGATCGGGCGAGCACCTTCGGGTTTGCGATAGGGAACTCCTCAAGCGAAAGATAAAGTTTTTTCCCATCACCCTCGGCCCCATGCGCGTATTGACCGTACGGGGAATGGGTTTGAAGGAAGCACTGGAGAGTCTGGGGTTTAAGGCCATCGAGATTTACCCCGGCGGTGCACAAGATGTTCTGGGTATCCCTCGAAAACAGAAGGGGCTGGATCTCATGACGAAAGGCCATAGACGCCTGGGCATAAATGGCTTAACGGATGGTTTATCCGATCATGAGCTGGATGCCGTTACGGCGGCGTATGTGGGGAAGCTTTTCATCCAAGGAGAGGCAGAGGTGTACGGGAATTTTGAGGAAGGGGCCATCGTGATGCCCCCTGACGGATAAATCAGAATATGATATCTCCGGGGACACTGTTATCATACGGAGAACTTCCGTACTCCCATTTTGTCTGGAAGGCATGTATTCGGTGAATTGGACTCCTGCTTAGTCGTATCGTTCACCATTAAAAAATCTCAATCACCGATCCAGTTTAAAATTTCGTACCCACCGAGATGTAAAAAACGTCCTGCATGCCTCCATCGGTAAGTATATTTTTATCGCCTCTGCCGTAGATGGCATCGAATACTCCCAGCGGTGTATATAGTGTAAGGCCGACCCCGAAGCCTTTTAGGTTATACGCCTTATAGAGTTCTCCCAGGAAACGGTACTCGAAGTCGAAAGCCATGTTGCCCATGAAGGTAACAAACAGGTTATCCTTGAATTCATACCGATAATCCAGCCTTAGCAGGCTCAACTGGCTGCCACTGAGTTGATCGTATTGCATGCCCACGAAAGTGTGGGGTCGTCCCTGGTTTAAGTATTTATAGACTGGTAGTTTGGAAGAACCGGTTCCGTAAAAACCATACATGCGTAATGTATGACGTTGAAAGAAGGTCTTGTAAAAGTCTGTGGAAAGACTCATTCTTGTGTACGGTATGTCCGATTCCAGTTTCAGGTAACTTCCTTCGAATAGGCCGCGAATCAGGAAACCATTTCTAGGCAGGAGGATGTCATCCAGACCATCGATATCCATCGTGGCTTTAAAATAACGGAGTTGGTCCACCCAACGCAGGCTCAGGGAGGAGTCGGGAACTGCAATGCTGGGCTTGGCGTCCATTTTTTCGTACTGATAGAGGATTTCGGCATTGAACATGTGGCTGATTAGGAATCCCACTCCAACACCCACGGCAAATGAACGGTCATCGTATCTGGCGGCTCTTCTGCCTTCGGTGCTGAAAATATCCGTCGGAATGCTCTTGTACTCGAATTGCAACAGTGGATACACAGGAAGGTTCATGGTTCTGGATGGATAGAATGCTTTCGATCGAAAATGCCATAGACCTGCAAACTGAAATTCGTGTTTAAAGCACATGCCCGCCAGTGGAAAATTCGTGGTTTGAAGACCTGCGGCGATGATGAGATTGTGAAAATCATCATACCGAAGCCCAAGGCTGATCTGTCTCTTGGGCCGTTCCTCCACTTGGACTTTCATATGAAGTCGTCCTTCACCCGCCGGCTCGAATGCATACCGAATCGAACGGAAATATCCAAGACCGTACATTCGCATGATATGGCTGTTGAGGTATTCCAGATTGAGACGATCACCGGGATTCACACCCAACATGCGGTATACAAACCAGAAGGGAAGATTCCGGTACCCATCCACCGAGATTCGAAAGATCTGCGGAGCTCTGGGCCTACGAATCCGTACATTCAGCCGAACCGTTTCATCGGATAAAGGTCGGACTTCGTACTGAGCATCTTTGCATATACCCTCAATCATCATGGAGTTGAGACAGTCTTCGATGGCAGTCACATCCAACGGATCGCCTTCGTGGACATGGAGATTGCTTCGGATTTTTTCCTCTGATGTACTCATCAGACCGGTGACACGTATCTCTTCGATGCGAGGCCGTCCATCAGAAGCCGCACTTCCCACGGTTGCGATGGAGGACATCCTCATGTAGTCATCCTTGAGCGCTTCCAAGGCATCCAGGTTTTCCCTGGCTGCTTGATCTCCGCGCTGGATGATGCTCTTTATTTTGTCGTTCTCAAAATCGGCAATGGAAAAACCCGTGAGGTCTGGCTGTATAAGAATGTCGGCAAGGGTTATATTCTCTCGCCATTTTTCCAATCCAACGATGCTTAATGTCTGCTGAAAAACGTCTATGATATTGTTTATCTGTCGCTGCTCCGTGGGTGAGTCCCCAACATCCACGGCGATGACAAGGTCGGCGCCCATTTTTTTGACGACATCCACGGGTAAGTTGTTGACGATGCCACCGTCGACCAGGAGGGAGTCCCCCCACGTCAGCGCGCTAAAGATGGTGGGAATGGCCATGGTAGCCCGCATGGCCTGTGCCAGGGATCCCTTCTTGATCACGACTTCGTTGCCTGTGTTGAGATCCACGGCCACGCACCGGAAGGGAATGGGTAGATGATCGAAATCATGGACGCTTTCGTAGGCAAACGTCAAGCTGGAGAACAGAAGCGAGAGACGTTGCCCTACGATGAGTCCAGAGGGAATAGTCGGCACGAGTCCCAGGAGACCGAGTTCGACCTGGTATTTGCCGTCCTCTATTTTCTGAAAATAAGGCTTCAGTGAGCGGCCCGGTTTATCGGATAAAATTTCCATCCAGTTGTTCTGAAACGCCATATCCTGAAGCTCTTCTCCTGTGTATCCGATGGCATAAAGGGCTCCACCGATGCCTCCCATACTGGTGCCGACTATAAAATCGATGGGGATTTGGAGGGAGTCGATCATTTTCAAGATGCCGATGTGAGCGAATCCTCTCGCACCACCACCGGAAAGGACGAGGCCGATTTTCGGACGTTCGATGGTTCCGCTGATGATGGGCGACACGCAGAGCATTCCGGCGATGAAGATGCTTATGAGGGAAGGTTTCTTCATGGTTGAATTCCTATCTCATAATACCTTGTAATGTATGGAAATATTACCACTGGAAGATACAAAATAGGGAGGTTGAAGTCAACGAGAAAATCCGTTAATCCTGGTAACATGCATTGACTTATCGTATTGGTAAAAGGCTTCTCGTATCCCGTACTTTCATCAATCTTTCTTATAGGACAAATGTCCGATTCATCAGAGAGTCAACGATCAGACGTATGAAAAATCCGGCTATTCTGTGGAGAATCCGATCTTCGAATGGCTTCCATCGCAGAAGGGCTTGTTCGCGGATGTACCACAACGGCAGAGTGCCGCATGGGTTCCCTTTAAACCGGTTTTCCCGTTGGCTTGTTGGATGGTAAATGGACCGGAAAGAATCAGGGGGCCGTTGGGTTGAAGGACAACCTGGAGTTTGCCTGAACCGAGTTCCTGCGACGAGCCAGTCGATTTTTTGGAGGAAATTTTTCCTGGATCAGTAAACGCGTTCATGATATGGAAGTTATCGCAAAAGGGTTTGTGCCGTGAAAAGCCGCACCGGCAGAGGGCGATACGCGTATCGGTGAGTAGAACGTCGCCGTCCTTGGATCGTATTTCAACGTTACCCCTCAAGTAAAGGGGGCCATCTTCGTTCAGGATGACCGTGTTTTTTTCAGGAACGGATTCTTCCGGTCCTTCATCCAATCGCTGGAAGTGCAAGGCTCCGGTGGGACATCGCAGGACGACTTCGGCGACTCTATCCGGAGGTGCTGCATCGGGATCGACCCAGGGTTGACGTCGCGTGTTGAAAACTTTTGGTGCGCCTCGAAGACAGGCGGCGACATGCGTACAACGGTCTACGATGAACGACACGACGATGTTCTTGCCCTTATACTTGACGATGCGTTCTCTGATGCGTGTCATTGATTTTGCCCCTGAATGTGCCGGGTATCCATTAACAACGGTCAGGTAATAATAAACTCAATTTTAGTGGCTATGTCAATAGGTTACATAAATCTACATATGTACTCCCAGGGGTTTTCCCCGGTGGTAGGGATCGTTAAACAGATATCGATTTCTCAAGTGCCACTATGTTATTTGTGGATCGATTAATTCTCATTCCCAGGCAGAGGCTAGGAATGAGATATATTGCATTTTCGAAATATAAAAAATGGAGGACACGGTTATTAGAATGCTCAATAACAATGTCCTCCGTAAGGTTGTTTTGTAACTTCGTAACTTGCTAGAAAGTGACGGTTGCTTCGTTTGACCAGTTTGAACCATCTGTAATCTGGTAAGTGTAAGATCCACCACCCCGGTTGTCTATATTGTCGGTATAGAAGCCATCGTTAGTCGTAGTAGTAAGAGAAACACCGTCGCGGTAAATATCGACTTGCTCGCCTGTCGCGCCGCTCCATGAGAGGTCTGCTTTTTGTAAGCCCCTATATTTGTAGCCGGTAACTGTTAAAATTATACCGCTACCACCATCCGAGACGGTGACCTCCTGGGAAGTGGAGCCGGTCGCTCCGTCGTTATCCGTCACTGTGAGAGAGACATTGTAGGTTCCGCTTGCTGCATAGGTATGGCTTGGATTTTGTTCAGTCGAGGTGCTGAAATCGCCAAAATCCCAGCTCCAGGCATCAACACTACCATCAGAATCTGAACTCTGATCTGTGAATTGTACTGTCAGAGTTGTCGTTGTATAAGAGAAATTCGCGGTGGGCGAGATGTTCCCTGAACCATTGCCATCGTCAATGTCGACGTTAAATCTTTCCAATACCGGGACAATCGGATTGGCAATCGTTATTTCGTCACCGCCCGCGAAAAGCAGTCCAACCGGATTTTTATTCGCATCATCTGTCACGATCAAAGACCCGGAATCGCCTCCATCACTGAACGTTCCAGGCGTTATTCCGATCTGATCGACAAATCTCGCCCATTGTTTACATCGAAACGGACCGGCTGTTTTGTAACACACGTCGACCGTAAGATTAATTACTGACACTTCTCCGTGTGTCCAAACCGTTGTTCGACCGAATTTCTGAACGGCTTGACCCAGTTCAGCGCCAACTAGCATTGTATTCGGTATCCCGTAACCGTCATCTGAAGGAGTGGAAAATCCCACTTCACCTGTGGTTGTCTTTGCAATAGCCGCATCCATCGTATTATTCGGGCCGTTGAATTGAATGGGCTCGAAATCATACAACGTGCCGATCTTATCTGCCGGATCCTGACCGCCGTCATAAGAACCTGGCTGGAGTACATTGTCTCCAATGGAGGCTTTATTGCTATTGGCATAGACGTGGTTGTTACTCAACGCATAGATATTCCCCTGAGAATCCTTCACACGGCATCCAATCGTACCGGCTGTGATATCCGGATGCCCTGTGGAAACGCCGATGGGTACAGGCCTCGCGAATCTTGCTGTCGGATCTACGCGTGCGACAATCATACCGGTTACTTTAACAAAAACAGGAACGTTCTCCACAAAGGAAGGAACACCCTTTACGCCGGGATACATGGTGTAGACTTTAATGGCCACTTCTCCGTCAGGTCCTATTCCAGTACCAATACCGACTACACCTGGAATATCCATAAGATCCCCAGCGGCACGGTCTTGAATCGCCATGACCGCTTTCACCTGCGGATTAGATTTACCCAGAGTGATCCTTTGAGAGTCAAACTCTGGACCGCTGAGGATTTCTGGTTCTTGAGAACAGGTTGTAAAAAGAATCATAAAC
>Ga0180437_10009078_pt1 | contig 12397 bp, 12 predicted proteins | sample SS_ome_4_FD_132410 | JGI IMG/M metagenome (GOLD analysis project Ga0180437, IMG submission 132410) | Hypersaline lake sediment archaeal communities from the Salton Sea, California, USA - SS_3_D_1 metaG | ecosystem: Environmental > Aquatic > Non-marine Saline and Alkaline > Hypersaline >...
CCATCAGATGCGGCCCCACCGGGGTCTACAGCAGCCGGGTCGAACATGCTGATGTTGGCGATCTCGGTATAGCGGCCCGTGGTGTCCATCAACCGGATGAGCGCCCCGGCAGTAGCCCCGGTGACAGGCCCGTTCATGTTGCCGGAGGCGTCTAGGTAGGCTTCACCCTCTGCGACGGACAGGTCGCTCGTCCCATCATTGATGGTGATGTTGCCCGCAGATACCGCCGCAATCAGGGTCTCGTCGTTGCAGCACTCGAAGAACGTGGCGGGGTCGTCAGCACCACCCGCCAGGTTCACGGTTGCACCGGCACCCACGGTAATACCAATACGGGTGAGTTCAATGTCCCCACCCGTATTGTTCGTTGCGATGACTACGGGGTTAGCCACCCGTCAGACCCTCCTACGGTACGTCGATGCGGAACTTGACCTTGACCCAGGCCATCACGTCGCTAGTGGTGTTGCCGTTGTTGTAGAGCGCAAGCACGTGGGTAGCGTCGATGTCTAGGTTCAGGTCGGTCTTGGTGCCTTCGGTCGTGGCGGCGAGCCAGCTATGCGATCCCAGGCTCACACCGTCATCGTGGAACTCAACCGTCGTGGCATCCACGTCAGTGCGCGTGTAGCCGGAGGCAACCACTGTAGCGTCGTGGGGCATGATGTAGCCGAGTTCTGCGGCGTTGGCCCCGACGCCGGTCCCCATTACGCGGCCATCGATCCCCCGGTAGTAGGTGCTGGTCTGCGTGTTGCCGTTGCGCCCATACTGGATGTACATCGCCTCGACGCTGAGCCACTTGCCACGGGTGGAGTCGTAGCGCATCTCCATGTCGAGCGTGGTGTCGTAATACTTGTCACCCTCTTGGAAACCGGCTGCGGTAGCAGTAGGTATACCCGCGCTGTTGCCGTAGTAGGTGACGTTGTTGATCTCCACCTGTTCGGAGCCGGTGTTGATGTTGACCCCGGTGGTCCCGGTGGTGTTGCCGATCGTGACAGCGTTGGCCACTGCATCGGTGCCCACGTCGATGGTCCCACCCGTCAGCACGTCGATCGCCACCGCATCGTCGGCATCGATGTCCACTGTGCCGGTGCCGTTGGTCGAGGTGGCGTTGATGTCCACCAGGGCATCACCCGCGACAGCCCCTTGGTTGTCGGCGGTGAGGTCCAGTTCAATGTTGGTAGAGGCCTGGGTGTTCGTAGCCGCGACGTTGGAGTCCGCCGTACCGTCGATGCTGAAGCCGTTGTTCCCGGTCATCAACACGTCGAACGTGGTCACGTCGAAGTCGGCTACCGTATCCACGTCGAGGCCGCCCGTGGCGGTCACCTGTAGGGATTGGGTACCGGCAACCACCACCGGGCCAGAGGCATCGGTGGTGATGGTCTGACCACCATCGTAGGCCGTCTGGAGGCTGAGGGTACCGCTGGTGATCAGGTCCGTGAAGGTGAACGATCCGGAGTCGGAGGCAGATCCAACCTGCCAGTCACCGCCAGTGTCCACTTGGATCGCACCCACGGTGACCTTGGTGATGGAGCCCTGGATGGTCGCATCCGTCTCGAAGTCGTTCTGCGTGAACCTGTAGGTCGCCGCCGCAGTGCCTACACCAGCGATGGTCAGCACGTTTCCGGCGTGGCTGAGCACCTCGTAGAGGCCGTCGTTGGTCTGGTCGGCAGCGCCCGAGATCTGGATGAAGTCGCCAGCAGCGAAGGTCGCGCCGCCTGTCGTGGATACGGTCGGGTTTGCCGTACCGGGCGAGCCCGCCGTGAAGCCGGCAGTTCCACCCACGGTATCGGTGGTAGCCGTGGGCAGGTAGTTCACTACAATACCGCCTTCATGGGCGGATGTCGTGGTGTAGCCGTCGTTCAGATACAGGAAGTTATCCGCGATGTTCACAATCTCGGATTCGACGGTGGTCGTCGTGCCCTGTACCACCAGGTCGCCGGTAACCGTGGTGGTCGTGGCGTCGAGGGTGATCCCACCGGTCCCCGCTTCGACGGTCGTACTGGTCGTGCCGGTCTTGTTACCCAGCGTGATGGTCCTGGCAGCGGCCCCGGTTCCGATGTTGATGGCCCCGGTGTCTGCGTCGTCACCGATGTTGATGGGGCCCGCCGTGGAGTTGAGATCCACACCGTCGACACCGTCGAGCTGGATCACGCCCGTGGAAGTCGTCGTCAGGGCCAGGTTGCCGGATCCGTTCGACCAGCCGCTAGCCCCCGTGCTCTGCATCACGAGGGTGCCGCCCGTATCCACCGTGATGCCGTCGTCGGCGTCGATGTCGAGTACCGCCGTGCCTCCGACATTCGCGTTGGTAGCCGCGATGGTCAGCGTCTTGGCAGCAGCCGCGTTGGCGGACATCGTGAGGTTGGTCGTGTCCGTGGAGTCCAGGCTCATCGTGCCCGTGTCCACATCGAAGGACGTCAGTGCGGTATTCCCGCCAAAGGCGGTGGTCCCACCGTCCACGGTGAAGGCGGTCAGCGCAGTGCCACTACCAAAGGCGATGGTGCCGTCGTCTACCGTGAAGTCGCCAGCAGTCAGCGTGAAGGCGATGTCCGCAGCCGCCGCTGTCGTGATGGTGTTTCCGTTGTCGTAGGCACCCTGGAGGGTGGTAGCACCGCCCCCACCGCTCACTTGCGAGAAGGCCAGGTCGTCGGTGTCGATCACGTCCGATCCAGTGACCGTATCACAGTTCCACAGCGTGCCAGCGTAGCTACCGCCCCTCTGGGTGTAGAACATCGCTCCGGCACCGCTCTGGTCGGTGTCGTAGTCTTCCGGTCGTGCCCAGGCCCCGGTGTTGTCGACCACCCACACACCGTTCTCGGAGGCGTCTGTCTGCGCGGTGGCCAGCACCCGATCGCCTGTCGCGGTGCCTATACCATCGATGGTCTCGGACCCGGTAAGGTCGAGGTTGGCAGTGGCCTCGACCAGATCGACCGAAATCCTAACCTCTTGGGTGACGATGTTGAAGAATTTGAGGGAGTCGCCCTTGGTCAGATTCCCACTGCCGTAGTTCAGGACGATGTTGCCAGAGTTGATCTCGCTGTAGAGACTCTCGTCCGCCAACATCTCGTCGATGTAGGCGTAGTCCGATAGGGTGAGCGTACTGCCGGCAGGAACGGTCAATCCTAGCCTATCAAGATCGATGGCCCCCCCGGTTAGGTTAGCGGCGATGACGGTTGGAATAGACACTGTTCGACCTCGAGCCCGAGTTATTTCTCATGCGTTGGCTATAAACGAACTATGAACTGTGTCTATGTGTATGTATTTATGGGGTTAGACCCGCCATTTCACTTGAACCCAGCCCTGAACATCCAATGTCAGGTTGCCCCCGGCTTTGTTCATCACCGCCAAGATGTCCCCGAAGCTGAAGTCTGTGTTGAGGGAAACATCCCGGCCCGCCGCAGCGACGGAATTCACGGACGTAGCAAGAGCGCCGTTGCTCATGATATCGAAATCGCAGTTCAGAGCGTTGGATCGGGTGTAGCCAAAAGCCACGATAGTCCCGCTTCGAATAGCATAAAAACCAATAGAACCGCTCAACACCCGACCGTCGATACCCCGATAGTATTGACCGGGGGCGGTAGCGCCATTTCTGCCGAAGTAGATCGGCGTCGAGTCCACGCTGAGCCACTTGCTCCTGAACCCATCGTAAGACATCTGCATTCGAAGAGCTGTGTTGTAGTAGATGTCTCCGTCAGACGGGGCCGGAGCGGCTGGGTTGGTGGCGCTGGCTCCGTAGTTTCGAACACCGTTTATGACCACCCCGTTGTTCAGGGTGGATTCGTTGATGGTATCGACGGAGATCGACGTGCCGCCAGTGAGGGTCATGTTGCCGGCATTGTCGATCGTGACATTCGAGTCTTGGATGACCTTGCCGGTCGCGCCGTTATACCGGGCTATACCCTCGTCGGTTGCCCCCGCAGGACCCGTGACATCACCACCCCCACCACCCCCACCGCTGACAATGTTGAGAAATACTTCGGGGAGTAGGTGGCTGGACGAGGGGATCCCACTGAGCGAGAAGACCTCAGCAAACATGAAGTCGAGCGGAAAGCTCGTGAAACTGTAGGATGTCCCGTCTGTTTTGTAGTAGCTCAGGGTCCAGGTCGGGGCAGAGTAGGACAGGACGCCGTAGACCTCCCGGCCCGACCCATCGTTGATAGGTAGCTGCGTGCCACTGTCCCTGAACTGGATGCGGTAGTTCTGGACCGCCGTGCCGGTGGCGTCCCCCGGCGTCGACCCGGTGGTCAGGATACCGGGGCCGTTCTCAGTGTTTCGCTCCGTAGTGTCCTGTGCGACAGCCGCTAGGGCGGCGGTGACATCATCACTGGTCCCATTGGCTGTGAACGAGGAGACCTGCCGCCAAAAGGCTGAGTAGGGCAGACCTCCCCCGGTTGGACGGAGCCAAGGCATTTACACTTCCCACCCTACTGCGATGTAGAACTCCGTCTCGATGCTGTCGCCGTTGGCATCGGGGGTGTTCCGAATCACAAAGACGCCTTCGTCGGTGAAATACTTGACGTGGTCTTGGTTGTCGATGTGGACATCGGGGATCTGGTTCTGAGCCAACTCGTCTTGACTTGCCGCTACCCACCCGTTCACGGTCCCGATGGCGGGGTCGATTTGAGTCGCGGCCACGGGTGTCAGGGTCGCCTTGTATCTGACCAACGTCCCGTACCGGGGCAGTCCTTCGACACGGGCCTCCGAATTCGTCTGGACGTCCGATTCCGACAAAGTGACCCGCAGAAGACGTCGTCCCCGTATCAAAACCGGCTTGGTATCGTAACTATATGTGTACGCCATGCGCGGCCCTGGGGAGGATGGATTTACAGATAGACTTCAACCGGCCAGGACTACAAAAGGATTATTTCACCCTATGCCTCTCTTGCGATGCGCCAGCGGGACCGGAGTATCCCCCAGCGTCTCGCGCAGATCCTTCAGCGACCGCACTAGCTTTCCCATCTGCGAGATTTCTTCACCCGCGCAGTCGGCCACGTGGGGGCACTCCGAACAAGGCCCCACATTCCCCTGCAACGAATGGCCGCCCTTCCATGCTTTCAGCTTGGGGCAGTCAGCGGGACTATCGGGGTATGGCATCATCCTCCCCCTAGGAAATTGGTCAGGAGCGAGAAAATAGCCGATACCACACCCGCCCCGATCACGGAGATGATCCCCACATAGACCGTGAGCTTCGTATCCAGCTTCACCTCGGATATACGCGAAGTATCAAGTTTGTTCTTGATTTCTGCCTGTTCGCCCTTGAGGTCCTTCTGGGTGTCCTCGAGGTTCTTGATACAGACCTGCTGTAGCGCGAGGTCCGAAGCGTTCTTCGCTGCCTGCCGTTTCAGTTCGTCTATGTCGTCGGAATGCTTGGTCAGCACCGATATCTCTGATTGGAGGGTCGCCACTTTGACCCGGAGGTCTGACATCAGACTGATCGCCGTGTCGAGCTGATCGTTCGTCTTGGTGATCTTGCCGTCTAGCTTCCTCAGGTCCTCGAGGAGCCACTGCGGGACTTCGTCAGGCATGACTACTCCGGGTGGCTTCAGGCCCCTCCCTCAAAGGCTATAAATGGATTAGTGGCGGGTCGACCAGCCACGTCAGCCCATCCTCGCCCTATCACCCGTATCCCCCAGTGCCTCAAAAAGGGGCCCCAAGTGCTTCTCGTAGTTTCGCCAGCGCCCCACGGAGCGGCCATATACGGGCTCCCTGACCTGGTAGTCGCTAGCCGTGTAGACCGCGCGCTTGTTCAGGTGGGGCTTGGCACAGCGATCGTCCCACCCCAGGCCCAGAGACGTCACTAGACGCCGTGCTTCCGATTCTAGATTCGCAACCAACGTCTCGTACTGGACCTCGACAACCTTCAGGGGCAGCACACGTTTCCAATGCTCCATGAGCCGCTCGTAGGACAGGTACCACCGCCCCAAGACCTCGAAGCTGTACGAGAAGTTCACCGACTTGAACGGCTGCATGTAGCATGACAAGCAAATATCCAAGGGGTTTCTCTTGCAGTGTACGATCGTCGCCTTGGGGAGCAGGGTGTAGATCAGGGCCAGGTGGAGGAAATTCTGAGGCATCTTGTCGGATACCTTCAGGATGCTGTCGTCGACATCCCGGTAGAGCCGCCGGAAATAGTATTCGGTAGATTGCTTCAAGTGGTCTGCTGTGTGGGTATCGACCGCACCCAGACCCTTTGCGATGTCGTTGATAGCCAGCAGCTCGCCGGCCCCGAAAGCCTGCGGGTGTGACGATATGATCTGCTCCACCAAGGACGTGCCAGAGCGCGGCATCCCCACGATGAACACCGGGCGGTCGTCCAACGATCCCGATGAGGGCAGCGTCGGCAACACCTCGGGGGTGTAGTACTCGATCATCGCGTTCAGTTCCCGCTCGTGGCCATCTATGTCGTATTCCTGCCCGAAAAGCCGGTTGGCTTCGGACACGTACTGGAAGGCGAGATCGTACTTGCCACGTTTGTCAAAGTACTGGGCCAACCCAAAGCTGACCAGCGATCGGTCCATGTCTGTCAAGGACATGTCCGCAGCCAGTTCACGCACATCCACCTCTTCCGATGGTGTGAGGTCGCTACCGATCTTCAGGAGTCCAAAGTAAGAGGCACAGTACCTGGGATCCAAGGACAAAGCACGCCGAAAGTGTTCGCGGGCCTTGTCGAGCTGACCCGTGTAGATGTAGCTGTGACCCAAACTGCTGATATAGGCGGGAGTAGGGGCCATTTCCACAACCCGCTCTTGGTAGGGGATCGCCTCCTCTACTTTCATCATGGCCTGTAGGCAGTTCGCGAAATTGTTCAGGACACTAGCATCGTCGGGGAACTTGGCCATGAGCGCTTGGAAGTGCCCAAAAGACTCGTCGTGGTAGCCCGTATTAGCTAGGTTTGATGCCAAATGAAACTGAATTTTATCCTGCAACACTCCCGGCTCCGACTCATCCATGGCCTGCCGGTATGCCATCAAAGCTTCCTCGTTCTTGCCTATATCAGAGAGCAGGTTGCCTAGGTTGAAGTTATAGATTGGCGAGGAAGGGTTTGCGTATTCAATCGCCTTTGTGTAGCAGTCGATCGCCTGGGGGTATCGCTTGTAGTGCTTGTGGATGGATCCGATGGCGTTCAGGATCTCGGAATTCCGGGGATCGTGCCGGAGATACAGTTCGTAGATGGGCAACGCTTCGTCTAGCTTGCCCTCTTGGTGTAGCTTCAGGGCACGAGTAAGGCGTGCCTTCTGTTCTCTTTCTTGCCGTCGTTCTCGTTTGGACTTGCGTGGCATGGACCTCAAACACTCAGGATCGGCCTATCCCGCGATATTCAAATCCAGCAGCCTTCACGGTCGCCGGGTTCCACAGGTTGCGGCCATCCAATATCAGCCGCCCACGCATCCGGCTGGCGGCCTCGAACCAGTTCACATCGCGGAACTCGTCCCACTCCGTCACGAGCAGTAGTGCGTCAGCCCCGTCAAGGGCCGACAAGGCGTCGGGGGCATAGGTGATGGTATCGCCTAGCTTCTGCTGTGCGGTGGCCATAGCGCGCGGGTCAAAGGCCGACACGGTGGCCCCCAGCTCCAACAGTCTCCGGACGGTATCCAGCGAGGAAGCACGGCGCACGTCGTCGGTCCCCGGTTTGAAGGCAAGCCCCCACACGGCAATATGTCTGCTAGACGATATAGCTATATGCTCAGCCAGCTTTTCGACAAGTCGTACCTTCTGCTTGACGTTTCGGGCATGAGCGGCTTTCGCCACGGACATATCCACGCCGAGATCCTTCGAGGTCTTGAGAAGACATGCCACATCCTTCGGGAAACAGGACCCGCCGTAGCCCACACCCGCGTACAGCCCCGGTCGAACTATGCGGGGGTCGGCCCCTACAGCGGCAGCGACACTCTCCACATCGGCATCCGCGCTCTCGCACAGCAGGGCAATCTCGTTGATGAACGAAGTCTTGATCGCCAGCATCGTGTTGGAGGCGTACTTGGTGATCTCTGCCGATTGGTTGTCCATGTAGTAGATAGGCGTGTTTTTCAAGAAAGGCTCGTAGAGCATCTCGATCACGTCGCGGGATGTTTCCTTCTGGTATCCCACGACGATGCGGGCGGGGCGCATGAAATCCCCCACAGCATCACCCTCCCGCAGGAACTCGGGGTTCGAGATCACATCGAAGGGGATGTCGGTGATACCCTCGATCAGGGCGCGCACCCTATACGCGGTTCCTATCGGCACGGTGGACTTGATGATCACGTAGAAGGGCTGACTAGCGTACCGAGCTATAAGCTCCGCGACTGCGTATATGGCGGATAGGTCGGCGGACCCATCGGGTTGTGGCGGGGTACCGACCGCGATGACCATCACGGTCGACTGGGAGATAGCCCACGCTCCGTTGGTGGTGACTTGCAGATTGTCGGTCTGTTCGATCAGACCCGCCAGACCTGGCTCGTAGATGGGCACTTGCCCCTGTTCGAGATCGCGGATCTTCTTCTCATCCTTGTCGAAACAGATGACATCGTGGCCCAGATAGGCCAGGCATGTACCCACCACGAGCCCTACATATCCGACACCGGCAACGCATACCTTCATCGTTCCCTCGGTGAGTGAGAGAGCTATAAAAGGATCAGCGCCAGTAGTCGTTGCGGCGTTCGCCGTCGTACTTGCCGGTGCAGAGGCAGCACTTCTTGAAACCGTCGACCGGAGCCGCATGGACATGGGTCGTTCCGGCCCAGCTTCTCGACCAGTTCCTTGTCGCCGTGGACGACCCTAAAAGCCCCGTTTGACGCGTGTTTCGGAGGGGTAGCCCTTCCGCCGCTTGCTCATGGTCTCAAAAGCGGGTCTCGTCGTACTTCGTCATGGGGCACCTCAGGGTCAACATCGAGTGGTAGGGGATAACAGAACTGAGATCTGGCTGTCCGTGGCGTTCCTCTTAAAAGCTCGTCAGCTCCGCGCCCTTACGTGACGCTGCTGACATCCGATGCCAAGTCGAGAAAACATCCAACTGGGTTCCTATCCAGCCTCGCTAGAGGCAAAAAGCGTAGGTTCTCCCCTAGCCCTCTCGGGCACCCGTCACTCAAAGAGATCCGGGTCCAAATCGATGTCGATCACTGTTGCGTTGCCGGTCTGGATGGCCTCGCGCAGTGCAGCCGCGTAGCGGGATGCGCTGGTCGCCTGAGCCAGAGCGGCCTCGATGGTGATGGTCCGCTCCGCACGCTCCTGGCCCGCATCACGGGTCAGGTCGTCGCGGTAGCTGTAGCGGTCCCTCTTCTTGCCACCAGCAGCGGCCTTCCACATCTTCTCGGTCCGGCCCGCCCCACCGACGAGCTTGATTGCCTCGCAGAGGGTCATCTCCTTGTCGAGGACGCGGACGTTGACGGCCAGGTTGTACTTCGCCTGGGCCACCTGTAGGGCCACCATCCGACGCTCATGCTTCAGGTACTTCTCCATCACGTCTTCCGGCGACATCTTCTTGTCGTCTGCGAAGGCGTGTAGCGAGTCGTCCCACTGCGAGGCGGTGAGGTTCTTGAGGTCGTTGGCTTCGCGGATTGCGTGCTGAAGCTTGTACCCGGTGACTTGCATGTGTGTGTCCTTGTCTGAGTGGTCGGGGTGATAGGATTCGAAACTACGGCCCGTGGCTCCCAAAGCCACTGCGCTACCAGACTGCGCCACACCCCGATAGGTGGGCCCCAGTATGGATGTGATACCCCGCTGAGTGGTGGAGGTGACGGGAGTCGAACCCGTGTCCGCAGCCGCTCGTCATCAACGTCTACGTGCGTAGCTGGTTTGGTGTTTCGGTGCCCTCGAATTGCCAGCATCCATCAGGCTCCCTACACGGCTGGGTGGCTTGCGCCACTGCCACGGGTCGCCGTTCCCCGGTGGCCCCACCAGCCCATCTCATGACACGCCCAACATGGTTGCGATGGAAGGTAGGTGTCGAACTTCCATGCCGGACGGAGGCGGGCGTTGGCCCGCTAATCCGCTCACTGCTTACGCAGCGAGACGGACCTCGAAGTTATCGTTGTTATTGGCGATTACTTTAGGTTTGCACGGTGTTTTACGAGGTTCCATGCATCCTCGGCACGCGGTCTCCGACTACCACGACCCCGTCGAAGCCGTTGCACCCCCATTCATAGAATCACGTCAAAGAGCCATGACCTATAACAAGGGTCGGACGGTGTTTGTGAGGTGTAGGCCGTCCAAGTTCGAAGCACTAGAAATGTCTACCGCGCTCTGCCAGTTGAGCTATATCCCCCATAGTGTGCTTGCGCTGGGGGGGATAACAGGATTCGAACCTGCAACCTCGGGCTCCAAAAGCCTATGACTGTGTAAGTGCTGCGCATGAGGGGACGGCCACTGGTGCCCGAGACAGGAATCGAACCTGCACGCCTTACGGCACGAGATCCTAAGTCTCGCGTGTCTTCCTAGTTCCACCACTCGGGCTCAAAACTCTATGAACTTGCTCCTGCCGTGGTCCGTCAAATGCCACAAGCCATCCACGTTTTCCACGAGCCCGTAGGACTCGAGCATGGGTAGGGCTTGGATGACGGTCTCGAGGGGTAGCCCTGCGTAGGTCCGGATCCCCCGTTCATCCAGGGGTTCGCTGTAGAGGACGTGGAGGATCGCGTAGACGATCGGGTTCCAATCGGCCTGTACTGCGCGGGCTATCCGCTCGAGTTCGTCGGCTATCTCTGCAAGTTTGTGCATACCTCTCGGCAGCACAAAAGGATTATGGGTTTGCTCGCTCAAGTCGGGGGCGCTGTGAACTATTCCGTGTCTTAACCATTAGACCACAGCCCCGTAGTGCTACATGAGCTGGCGGGGCTGACAGGATTCGAACCTGCAATTACGGGCGTGAAAAGCCTGTAAGTTATGTATGCGTCTCCAGTGGTGGAGCGAGCAAATGGTCGGGATGGCAGGATTCGAACCTGCGGCCCCTTGACCCCCAGTCAAGTGCGCTACCAGACTGCGCTACATCCCGGTAATCAGCCTTTCGGCCTTGGTTAGTGCCAGAGGCACATGGTCGTCGATCCAGTCCATCGCCTCTTCTACGGTCTCTACGGGGGCCGCCCTCATCGAGCGGTCGTTCTTGGTGGCGAAACTCCACCGACCGTACTTCCAACCGAGCATGATACCGTCCACCCGTAGGTATCGAGTGCGGCTCATGGTCACCCGCTTGTCACGCGGGATCTCGATCTTGGCCCAACCCCTATTCATCGTCCCACAACACCGTGGCGGTCAGCCGGCTCGAGCGATGCGGTTCGATCCGCCGCAAAAAGCCTTCGTACTCGCCCCGGTTCATGATCTTCACCTTGGGCTCCCGACCCTCGAAGGTCAGGGTGGCGGTCACGAGGTAGTTATCCGGCAGCGTTCTGTTCACCGCCGTCACCTCGAGGGTCGCCATCTTCCCCTTGTAGTACCAAGAGTGGCACTCACCTAGCTTGGGCCAGATCATGTGTCCTTGAACAACGAATGGTGCGGATGACTGGAGTCGAACCAGCACGGGCCGTTAAGCCCACTAGGTCCTGAGCCTAGCGTGTCTACCATTCCACCACATCCGCATAGAGGGTGGCAGGGGCGGTAGGATTCGAACCTACGATACTGGGACCAAAACCCAGGGACTTGCCACTTGTCGACGCCCCTACGGTGGCTCCCCCGGCTGGACTCGAACCAGCGACACCCTGATTAACAGTCAAGTGCTCTAACCAAGCTGAGCTACGGAGGATCAGGTGTTGTAAATGGCGGCCTGTGCGGGACTCGAACCCGCCAATCTCCTGGTTAACGGCCAGGTGCTACGACCATTTGAGCTTACAGGCCTGGCGGGACGGACGAGACTTGAACTCGCGGCCTCCGGCGTGACAGGCCGGCGTTATAACCAGCTTAACTACCGCCCCTTGTGCCGGTCTATCCCGGCTGTCAATGGTGGAGGGTAGGGGGATCGAACCCCTGACCTTGAGATTAAGAGTCTCCTGCTCTACCGACTGAGCTAACCCTCCTGGCGGAACCGACGGGATTCGAACCCGCGACCTCTTGGGCGACAATCAAGCGTCCTGACCTCTAGACCACGGCTCCTTACTGATCAAACTGGGGTGACTGACGGGGATCGAACCCGCGACTTCAAGGACCACAACCTTGCGCTCTACCGACTGAGCTACAGCCACCATAGGGGTAAAGCAGTACCGGGGGTCAAAGGCCCCCGTGCCTCGCGGGCTGGCGTGAACTCGCCTGCTACTGCACTGGTTGACGCACTAGGATTCGAACCTAGAACCTCCAGGGCCAGAACCTGGCGTTCTGCCAATTGAACTATGCGTCAATAGGTCTTGTTTAATGGTGGGCGAAGGCGGACTCGAACCGCCGACCTCAAGTTTATCAGACTTGCGCTCTAACCAAGCTGAGCTACCCGCCCATGAAAGGCCAA
>Ga0180437_10009080_pt1 | contig 12396 bp, 10 predicted proteins | sample SS_ome_4_FD_132410 | JGI IMG/M metagenome (GOLD analysis project Ga0180437, IMG submission 132410) | Hypersaline lake sediment archaeal communities from the Salton Sea, California, USA - SS_3_D_1 metaG | ecosystem: Environmental > Aquatic > Non-marine Saline and Alkaline > Hypersaline >...
AGTTCATCAACCTTCGATGGGAGAAAATCGATGAAAATCATTGATTTGCGTAGTGACACTGTTACATTACCAACGGAACAAATGCGTAAGGCTATGTATCATGCAGAGCTGGGTGATGATGTATATGGTGAGGATCCATCTACTCAACGCCTTGAGAAGATGGCCGCTGAACAGATGGGAAAGGAAGCAGCGCTTCTGGTCCCGAGCGGGACCATGGGTAACCTGATATGTATGCTTACGTATTGCGCCAGGGGAGAAGAAGTAATCTTGGGTGATGCGTCGCATATGTTTATTAACGAAGCTGGTGGCATGGCAGCATTGGGTGGAATACAACCGCATATTATTCCCAATCAGCCTGACGGTACATTACGTTTAAAGGATATTAGGGCTGCTATTCGTGGCGATAACATACACTTTCCACGCACAAGGCTGATCTGCCTTGAGAACACCCATAACCGCTGCAATGGAGCTGCCCTGACTTCTCGATATATTGAATCAGTTGCAGCACTGGCACAACGGCATGACCTTCTATTACATCTTGATGGTGCTCGGATATTCAACGCCGCAGTTGCCTTGGGAGTAGATGTCAAGGAATTGACTCATAGCGTTGATTCCCTGATTTTTTGCTTGTCAAAGGGGCTTTCCTCGCCAGTTGGGTCAATTGTGTGTGGTTCGAAAGAATTTATTACCCGGGCACTACGGACACGTAAGATATTAGGCGGTGGAATGCGCCAAACAGGGGTCATTGCTGCACCAGGAACTATTGCCCTGGAACAGATGGTTGATCGACTGGCAGAGGATCATATCAATGCCCGCTGCCTTGCCGAAGGAATTGCTCAGATTCCTGGATTGTCAATTAACCTCGAAAGGGTACAGACGAATATAATCTATTTCGATCTTGTCAGTGATAAAATTACGATGGATGTGTTCATAAAGCAGCTTGAAAAGAAAGGAATCAAGCTATTGGCTACCGGATCATCTCGCTTTCGGTTGGTAACGCACTACGGAATTAGTTCAGAGGATATTACTACGACCTTGACGTGTTTAGGAGAGATAATGAGGCAATCGTAGTTGAGCTCTGAAGATACGGTTCTCATGGATTCTAAGGTTGATAGTCTCGCAAAAAGTCCTTGTACTCGCTCATGATGCCCATTTTTGGATTCATGAAATGCTTCGCTCATCGCCAAAAACTCGGAATAAGGATTTGGGAAGGAGCATGTGTATGTCTTTTTTTACTCATGCCCTTTAATACATGCATCGGTGTGATCCCGATTATCGGGTTCCTGTGAGGCCCTGCGTGTAAGGGCATAGATAAAAAAAGACATACACATGCTCCTCACACAGTGTGGCGATGTTAATCCGCCTGATGCGGATTAACGCTCAATATTTCATGAATCTTTTTTCCAAAAGTGGCCACAATCGCCGGCAAAAGACTTTTTACGGGTTTATAAAGATTAATCTAACATATTAAATAATTAGGATAAGTAACTGATTATAATATTTAATATACTACGAATAGGCTCTGCCGCACCCCAGAGGAGCTGGTCTCCTACAGTAAAAGCAGCCACATATTCGGGACCTAAGAGCATCTTTCGCAGTCTACCCACGGGAATGATCAGTGTAGAGTTTACCGCTGCAGGTGTTAAGGATTGAAGGGTAGATTCTTTATCATTAGGAATTAACCTCACCCACTGATTACCTTTTTCAATCATCTCAGAAACTTCATCAAGAGGTATATCCTTATCAAGTTTGATGGTAAGGCCTTGGCTGTGGCATCTCATGGCACCTACGCGAACACAGAGACCGTCTACAGGTATCGGTTTTTTTGTTTGCAAAATCTTGTTTGTTTCAGCAGAACCCTTCCATTCCTCTCTGGTTTGTCCGGAATCCATTGCAGAGTCAATCCATGGAATCAGACTGCCAGCGAGAGGAGCCGAGAAATTATCAACTGGAAATGCGTTGTTTCTCAATTCCTTTGTCACGACCTCATCAATGGCTATAGCCGTGGATGCCGGGTCATTGAGCAGGGTTCTGGATGCATCCCCGAGGATGGTCATTTGGGCAATCAACTCTTTCATATGCCTGGCACCGGCCCCAGATGCGGACTGATAGGTCATAGAAGATACCCACTCAATATGACCCGAGGCGAAAAGACCTGAAATGGCCATAAGCATCAGACTCACGGTACAGTTTCCACCCACATAGGTTTTGATTCCTGATGATAATCCAGCATCTATCACAGGCCTGTTTACAGGGTCCAAGACAATAATGCTATCATCGGTCATACGCAGGGCAGATGCAGAATCTATCCAGTAACCTTTCCATCCTTTGTTGCGTACTTCAGGGTACACTTTCTTTGTATAATCACCTCCCTGGCATGTCAGAATGATATCCATTGAGGAAAGGAGCTCGATGTCAAAGGCATCCTTTAATGGAGGAATGTCAAGACCCACATCAGGGCCTTTTCCATTGACATTTGAGGTAGTAAAAAATAGTGGCTCAAAACCTTTAAAGTCCTGTTCTTCTTGCATACGGCTCAACAGAACTGATCCAACCATCCCTCGCCATCCAATAAAACCGATTCGTAACATTACACCCTCCTTGCAGCTCGACTTTTTACATAAAATGGTATATAGACGTAATCTTACCTGGCTTCAAGAAAAAAATGTACCGCTCCCTTTTAATGCCGCAGCCCGAGGAGCAAGACTGTGGGCGGTTAATACGTTATTTACTTTTTTCAGATCCCGTCCGGTAGGGAGGGGGCGTTGAATATTTCAAGCATATCCCCCAACACATGAGAGACTGATTCATGGATTACCAGGCTTGCCATGGGATCAAGAGGTGTTTCGTCGCGATTTATTATCATCAGCTTTGCCCCGCTTTGAACTGCTGTAAGAGGAACTGAAGCAGCAGGATACACCACGAGTGAAGAGCCTAACACAATACAGAGATCACATTCGCGAGCATGCATCATTGCGGTCGCCATCTTTTCTTCAGGCATGGCCTGACCAAATGAGATAGTATCTGGTTTGAGGATACCGGAGCAATCGTCACAATACGGGACTTTCACGCCTGATTGTATCCGTTGTTGGATTTTGTCCCTGTCATATTTTTTTCCGCAACTGAGACAGGAAACTGAAAAAGCGGTGCCGTGAATTTCAATGATTTTGTCTGGCGAGTTTCCTGACTTATGGTGAAGCCAGTCGATGTTCTGGGTGACTATTGATAGGAGCTTGCCCATGTCTTCCAGAACTTTAATCGCACGGTGCGCGCGGTTTGGAACAGCATCTTTCATAGTCTGGTAAAACTCTGTGCTCATCCGCCAGTATTTTTCCCTGGTGTTTTCATCCGATATAATTTTCTCAAAGAAAAAATCCGATGGGTCGTATCTGCTCCAGACACCTCCCGGGCTTCTGAAATCAGGAATACCTGATTCCGTACTCAGTCCGGCGCCTGAGAACACGAGAATCTTTTCAGATTTTTGTATCATATTTACGCCTTTGGCAATCAATGGATCCATACTCTCTTGTCCCTTCAGTTTTTCTTCATGAATGCATAATTAAGGTCCGCTCATCCACACAGAAAATAGCATCAATTCTGTGCAAAAAGTTTCCTTAAATGTGTATAGCACCTGCAGAATATATTATTGATGCAGTCTATATAAAAAAGCTTCCCCATTCAACAATAAAAAAGGTACCCATATCCTTTGTGATGTATGTGAGCAGATATAAAATGTACCATACTAAGACATATGAAATGGTATGTATATGTTTAAAGGGTTTGGCTGGAGCTGAAAAAGGGGTTTGTAAGGCGCTCTCTGCCAACTGTTGTTGCCGGGCCATGTCCTGGATATACTCGCACATCATCTCCTAAGGGGAAGATCTTTGTTACAACCCCATCTATCAATTTATTATAATCTCCTCCAGGAAAATCGGTTCTTCCTATAGACCCTGCAAAAAGGGTATCACCAGTAAAGATAGCGCCAGGAGAATGGAAGCTCACTCCCCCGGGAGAGTGGCCAGGAGTATGAATCACTGAGATACGATACGTGCCGAAGTGTAGTTCTTGGCCATCATAGAGATATCCATCTGGTCTCGAATGGAGGCCTGGGACATCAAGGTTGTGAATGTATAGGGGAGCCTTGGTTATTTGTTGTAGTTCACTAACACCCCCGATATGATCAATGTGACCATGGGTAATGAGGATATAGAGGATCTTCAGAGCATTCTCTGAGATTTCTTTTACAATACGCAATACTTCATCTCCAGGGTCAATTACAACTCCCTCTTTTGTTTCTTTGCAACCTAAAATATAACAATTAGCCTGATAAGGGCCTACAACTAATTTTCTAAGCATGGTGTATAACTCCATTGTATTGTATTATGTCTTCCATTTCCTATGAACATTCCAGCAGACCATATTTCATCATTTCTTACGTGTTAAAAATAAGGTAGAATTTTACATTGTCAAGCTACCCCCTTTGCAGAATAAGAAAGAAATTGATATAGAAGATGAGAGTATGCAATAGTAGTTAGGTGATTGTTAGAAAACTCATATAGTGTCAGGAGGTGTCGTAGGAGAGTGTAAGATTGGTGGCAACCAAAGAAAAAAAGGAGAATTTATGGACACAGTCAAAATAATGCCCTGTCTTGATATGAAAGAGGGGAAGGTGGTCAAGGGAATCCATTTTGTTGATCTGAAACATGCCGGCGATCCGGTAGAAAATGCAATCTTATATCAAAAAGAAGGAGCCGATGAACTGGCCATGCTTGATATAGCGGCAACAGTAGAGAGAAGAAAAACCCAACTGGAATGGGTACGAAATGTCTCGTCAGTTATCGATATCCCTCTTACAGTGGGCGGAGGAATATCTGTGTTAGAGGATATTGATGCAGTCTTGAAAGCAGGCGCGAATAAGGTTTCTATGAACAGTGCTGCAGTAAGGAATCCTGATCTCATCAGGGAAGGGGCGGAACAATTTGGATCAGAAAGGATCACTGTGGCGATCGATGCAAGAAGGAATAACGAGATGCCCTCTGGTTTTGAGTTGGTTGTTTCAGGTGGCACACAACCAACTGGGAAAGACGCTATCGGGTGGGCCAAACAGTGTCAGGAACTGGGTGCAGGTGTAATTTTACCCACCAGTATGGATGGAGATGGAACACAGGCAGGATATGATCTTGAATATACAAAAGCCATTTCAGATGTCGTTGATGTGCCGGTAGTGGCTTCAGGTGGTGCTGGAAAGCTCGCACATTTCTATGAGGGGGTGGTTTTAGGTGGCGCACAGATTCTCCTGGCTGCTTCTGTGTTTCATTATCACATTGTAAGCATTAGAGAGGTAAAGGATTATTTAAGGGAAAAAGGGTTACATGTGAATTAAAAATCTTACATAGAAAGAACTGATGACACGCAAAGAATATCTGATGAGTCAGAAGGAGGAAAAAGGACGAAAAATTTTTGGAATTTTCCCTGCCTACTACCCAAAAGAAATCCTTTGGGCTATGAACGTGCTGCCAGTGGAGGTCTGGGATCCGCCACTCGAGGTTAACCATGCGAACGCTCACCTGCAGCCGTATATCTGCTCGGTAGTTAAACTGGGATTAGAGCTCATACTACAGGGCAAGTGTAAGGACATAGATGGCTTCTTGTTCCCTCACACCTGCGACTCTATTCAGAATCTGGCCTCTATTGTGTCTGATTGCCTGAACCTCGATATGCCCTGCTACTTTTTTTACCATCCCAAGGCCCCGTACAGTGCCGCATCCAGGCGTTACTACCTGGAAGAACTTAAGGGATTGGTGTTAAGGTTGGAAACACAGCTTGGGGCCCTTGATTTCTCCACACTGAAACAGCAGGTGAAGAAAGGGCATCAGGTGGCCGCACTCCTTAAAGAACTGTACAGGCTCAGGGCCTGTGATGAGCTTACCGCCTCCAATACCGAATTTTACCAGATAATCCGAAAGGGTGAATACCTACATCCTGATGATTTCCTGCCCCTGCTCGAGGAGTTCCTTTCCATCTCAAGGGGCCACGACGATCGCACGGGTCTCTCAGTGATTCTGAGCGGTATTATGCCGAATCCCCCTGAGATCCTCAAAATCTTGGACGAAATGGGAGTGAAGGTTGTCGACGACGATCTTTTGAATTGTGGCAGGCGACTTCTGACACCTGAGAGTCGAAACGAAGATCCCTTTGAAGCTATGGCCGAGAACTATTTTGGTATGCCTCCCTGTACAACCAAAGACTCGTCCCTGAAAGTACGTGCGGATTATCTTTTTAAAAAGATTGAGCGGAGCAAAGCCAAGGGGGTAATCTTTTATACGGTAAAATTCTGTGAGACTGAGCTATTTGATGTACCATATCTTGAAGAAGAGTTAAAAAAGAAGGGGCTGGCTACTCTCCTTGTAGACTGCGAGGTAAACCAGGGTCTCAGCGGTCAGTTAGAAACCCGTGTTGAGGCATTTGTAGAAATGATCAGTTAGAGGATTTTTATGTCATCGCTTAAGAATGTACGTTACTATTTCATGAAAGACCTTGGCGCCCCAGCCCTCATGCGTTTTTCTCGGTTAAAAAAGAAAAAGCGCCCAACAAATCCCAACCCCAACTTTGGACCAGCACTTAAGAGTACTAATCGTTTAAAGGAGATTATGGCCAGACATTACTTCCTGTCACGCTACGCTGAGGGAGCGAAACCTGTGGCCTGGGTAACCAGTGGTGCACCTGTTGAGTTGTTGAGGGCTTTTGATTTCTACACATTCTATCCAGAAAACCATGGAGCCCTCTGTGGGGCGAAAAAGATGGGGCCGGAACTATGTGCCATAGCAGAGGAACATGGGTATCACCAAGACCTGTGCTCATATGCGCGCATAGATTTGGGGCACTATTTCTCTGGCATAACCCCGGTCGGTAAACTACCAAAACCGGACCTTTTGTTTGCCTCCAACAATATCTGCCAGACAGTAGTCTACTGGTATAAGACCTTGGCCCATTACTGGAAGGTGCCACTTATTCTCTTTGACACACCGTATAACTTTTCAACTATAACAGACCATGATATTTCTTACATGGTCCGGCAGTTCGAAGAGATGATTCCATTATTAGAGCAGGTTTCCGGGCGGCATTTCAACTATAAGAAGTTTCAGGGAATTCTTAGTATTGCAAAGGAAGGCTCTCTCACCTGGGGTGAAGTCTTGGCTACCATGAAGACAAAACCAGCACCCATGACAATCTTTGATGCATTTGGACATCTCGCCCCCATTGTTTCACTGCGCGGGCTGCCTGTAGCCCTGGACTACTATCGTATCCTTCTCCGTGAACTGAAGGAACGAATTGAGGGTGGTGTGAGTGCTATTACACATGAGCGCAAGAGGCTCATGTGGGATAATATCGCTATTTGGTATAAAGTAAGAGATCTCTCCGATATCTTTGCCGCTCACGGCATGAACTTTGTAACTGCCACGTATACAAACGCCTGGGCTGAGACCATTTACGATTTAGATGCGAGGCGACCATTCGAATCCATGGCCAAGGCCTACAGCCTCGTAATACTTAACAATAACCTTACTAATCGCCTAGAGTTAATGGAACGACTTATTAAGGAGTATCGGGTTGACGGCTTAGTAATCCACTCTGCGAGAAGCTGCAAGCCTTATTCGGTGGGTCAGTATGACCTTGGACGCATTTTGATGGATAGGCTTACGGTCCCCTCTGTGGTCATAGAGGCAGACATTACTGATTCCAGGGTGTACTTCGAGGAGCAGACACGCACCCGGATTGAGGCTTTTTTTGAGGCTATAGAGAGTTAGAAGGCGAAATTCTCACATCTTAACTGCCATAGAAGGAAGACTTCTATCAGAAAATAGGATTATCGTAAAAGAAGCATATATGTGCCCGCATCATACCCAACTTTGACCTTCTTGTCTTGACATCCTCTCCTAATAGTCTTATCTTTTCTAATTAAATTCCTGTTTTACATAGTAGGTAAAAACTGAAAAATAACCATTGTAGAATAGACTAATGTAGTAAAAAGATAGTGAAGCATTAACAGGATAGTCTCAATGAAAGGAGAATACAAGTATGAAAATTGCACTCGCTACAGATGATAATATGGGATTAAATGCAGTCGTAAGTCATCATTTTGGTAGGTGCCCCTATTATATAGTGGTGGAGGTTGATGACAAAGAAATTAAGGATGTCAAGGCAGTAAAGAACCCCTTCTTTGAAAGCCATGGCCAACCTGGTGAGGTACCCAATTTTATACATAGCATAGGAGTTGATGTAATCATTTCTGGTGGCATGGGGCCAAAGGCTATTGGTTTTTTTCAACAACTTGGGATACAAGCATTTACAGGAGCTTCCGGCATAGTGAGGGACGTAATAAAAAATTACATGAGTGGCCAAATCAATGGAGCGGTTCCATGTAGCGATCATAATTCCTCACACCATATAGGTTCCCACGAACATGGGGAGGCAGAGCGACTGAAAGAAGAGATAGTTGCCTTGAGAAGAGATTTAGCACAAGCTCAACAAATCCTAAAAAAATTAGAGGAAAAAAGGTAAAAAAGGAGAGAGTAACAAGGAGGTGAAATGATAATGAAAAATCAGCACTTTCAACTAAGCAAAAAGATTTTTCTGGGTGTGGTTATTGTCTTTTTTTCAACCTTCTGGCTTAGCCAGAATGCAGTGGCAAAAAATAGCATCCCCGATAGTTTTGCAGAGTTGGCAGCGAAACAGGCCCATGTGGCTGTGAATATTTCTACAACAAAGATAGTTAAGTCAATGCAGAGGCTTTCTCCCTTTCAGGGTAGGCAATTTAAGGATTTTTTTGGAGATGAGTTTTTCCGTCACTTCTTTGGCCAAATACCCGAGCAGGAGATGAAACAGAGAAGCCTCGGCTCAGGTGTTGTTGTGAGCGGAGACGGCTATATCTTGACCAACAACCATGTAGTCGCGGATGCAGATGAAATCCTGGTCACACTTTCTGATAAAAAGAAATACGAAGCGCAGATCATTGGTAGAGATCCAAAGACCGATCTTGCCCTGATAAAGATAAAAACAGAAAACACGATCCCAGCTGCCAGACTCGGAGATTCAGATAAGCTGATGGTGGGTGATTGGGTTGTGGCTATTGGAAATCCTTTTGGTCTCGGAAGTACTGTAACCGCAGGCATTGTAAGCGCAAAGGGACGGGTAATAGGTGCAGGACCATATGATAATTTTATTCAAACAGATGCCTCAATAAATCCTGGAAATTCAGGTGGACCGCTGTTCAATCTCAATGGAGAGGTTATAGGAGTCAACACAGCTATTGTTAGCCAAAGTGGGGGAAATGTAGGTATTGGTTTTGCTATACCGATTAACATGGCGAAATCCGTTATGCCACAGCTGAAAGAGAGAGGAAAGGTTATAAGAGGTTGGCTCGGTGTGAGCATTCAAGAAGTGACACAAGAGATTAAGGAACAATTTGGTCTTAAAACGGAAGAAGGGGCCCTCATAGGGGAGGTCACAAAAGGAAGTCCTGCTGATAAGGGAGGTCTGAAGAGGGGAGATGTAATAATCAACTTTGACGGTAAAAAGGTTAAGGCGATGAGTATCCTGCCCGCTATGGTCGCAGAAACACCAGTAGGCAAAGAGGTAGAGATTCTCATAATCAGAAAGGGGAAAGAAAAGCGACTCACGATCACAATAGGGGAGCTGGAAGAGGATACGAGAGTGGCCGCCACTACCCCTAAGATAGAGGAAAGTTTTGGATTGTCTGTTCAAGAACTTACCCCTGAAATTGCGGAAAGCTTGTCTTTAAAGGGTGAGAAGGGAGTAGTTATATCAGGTATAGAGAACGGTAGTCCAGCTTCTGATGCAGGATTGCAACGAGGTGATCTGATTCAGGAGATAGAACATGAACCGGTAGAAAACCTCAGTGATTATAAAAGGATAATGGAGGAGTCGTCATCTAAAAAACAGATCCTCATCGTGATAAAACATAGAGGCCATTCAAGATATGTGATACTAAAAAGAGATATGAAGTAACATTTTTGTATCATTTTATTGACGTTGTATGTAATTAGCAGTCCATATACTATTAGAAAAGGCATTATGCCTTTTCTAATAGTATTATATGATTAAAAAGATTCTCTTGTATAAGTATCATTATTTGATATATATACCCAGTCAGGTTTCTTCTTTTTTTCAAAATTAGTATTCTTTATCCACATCAGGTCCATGTATTGTGGGCCTGAATCGGTTGCTACCATTCCCAATAACTTAGAACTATATGAAATGAACACCAGTTTTTTTCCGAAAATGCACTATAGCATAAATAAAGCTATACTTGCCTTCATCCGCCGTGAACATTTTTTTATGATCATAATGGGTGGGATTGCAGGTGCAGTGGGGGGATATGCAGCCATCGGTTTTCGAAAGATAATTGCTATAGCTACCCAACTGGGTTGGGGGAATGCAACTGGAATGGAGGGGAAAGATCTGTTACACATGGCCCTTGCAGCACCCTTTTGGATTAAGATAGTTATCCCAGCAACAGGCGGCCTTCTGGTAGGAATAATCGTCTATTTCTTTGCACATGAGGCAAAAGGGCATGGTGTGCCAGAGGTGATGGAGGCAGTTGCCCTAAAAGATGGGAGGATGAGAACTCGTGTCGTCTTTGCTAAGGCCTTTGCATCTGCGATCTGTATCGGTTCCGGTGGCTCGGTAGGCCGCGAAGGGCCTATCGTACAAATTGGTTCCGCCATTTCTTCGGTTATTGGAAGATTGTTTAAAGTGTCTGGAGGACGTCTGCGAATTTTGGTAGCCTGTGGTGCAGCGGCAGGTATTGCGGCTACCTTTAATGCCCCCATGGCAGGGGCTATATTCTCTTTAGAGATTATACTGAGTGAATTAGCTGCATTACAGTTTATTCCTATAGTAGTTTCCTCAGTTATTGCTACTGCCCTCTCCAGGCACTACCTCGGAAACTTTCCTGCCTTTGAGATCCCTCCCTATGATTTTTTACATTATAGTGAATTATTCCTCTATCTGGTATTGGGTGTCTTAGCTGGAATCGTTGCCTATATCTTTATCCGCATCCTTTACGGTATGGAAGATTTCTTTGAAAAATGGAAACTGCCGGAATTCATTAAGCCTGCTATTGGGGGGAGTATTATCGGATGTATTGGGTTTTTCTTTCCTCATATCTTTGGTGTAGGATATGAATCAATTACCCAGATCCTGCATGGTGAAATGGTTGGGGTTATGCTTTTTGGGCTCTTGATTGCCAAAATATTAGCGACAAGTATAACCATTGGCTCAGGTAGTTCAGGAGGTATATTTGCACCCTCGCTGTTTATGGGGGCAGCGTTAGGGGGTGGCTTCGGTCAGGTTGTTCATACACTTTTCCCTTATACTACCGCATTACCTGGTGCCTATGCCTTAGTAGGCATGGGTGCAGTTGTTGCCGGCACTACACGGGCCCCTATTACTGCCATGATTATAATCTTTGAAATGACCGCAAACTATAGGATAATCCTTCCGTTAATGTTCGCCTGCACTATTGGTCTAGTGATCTCTGCCCGTCTTTCCAGAGAGTCAATATATACCCTTAAACTAATCCGCAGGGGGGTTAACATCTATGGTGGAAAGGAACTCAATGTCCTGAAGCGCCTAAAGGTTGCTCAGGTGATGATTCCAGAGATTGAATTGGTATCTCTCTCAGCGTCTTTAAACGAGCTTATTACAAGAATGATGGCGAGTTCCCATTACCACTTTTTTGTAGTTGGCACCGATAATCGAATTTGCGGTCATATTTCACTGGTTACCTTACGGCCTATCCTCAAGGATTATGAAACTGTTCGCGACGTGGTAATCGCATCGGATCTCATGGATCATAACGTAACAGTGGTGAAGGCTGAGGAATCACTTGACATGGTGATGCAACTGTTTGGGAAGTTTGACCTTAGAGAGATCCCAGTAGTCAATAAAGGGCAGTTGATCGGTACGATACGAAGAGGTGATGTTATAGAGGCTTACAACAGGGAAATCTTTAAATTAGATATGGCATCTGGCTTGGCAACGTCTCTTCGAGTCCAACAAAAGATGCACTCGCAGAAGTTGGCTTTAGCGGGAGGGTTTTTGGTATCGGAAATTACTGCTCCCAGTATTTTTATAGGAAAGAGTTTAAGTGAGTTAAGGCTTCGGCGGCGCTATAGGGCTACCGTTTTAACAATCAAAAGGCGGCCGAAAGAGGGAAGTAATAAAATCTCATATATGCTTCCCACACCCTCGACTATAATAAAAGAGGGAGATAGCCTTATCATTTTTGGCTTGAAGGAAGATTTTTCCCGTTTACCACATGACTGATAGCCATCGCCTTACGATTGCTTTATGCACATGAAGGAACATCCA
>Ga0180437_10009081_pt1 | contig 12396 bp, 14 predicted proteins | sample SS_ome_4_FD_132410 | JGI IMG/M metagenome (GOLD analysis project Ga0180437, IMG submission 132410) | Hypersaline lake sediment archaeal communities from the Salton Sea, California, USA - SS_3_D_1 metaG | ecosystem: Environmental > Aquatic > Non-marine Saline and Alkaline > Hypersaline >...
CCGCTGGGGCGGGGAAAGGGGGGGGGGGGGGGGGGGGGGGGGGGGGGGTGGGGTGAGGGGGGGGGGGGGGGGGGGGGGTTGTGGGGGGGGGGGAGTGTAGGGGTGTAGACCTGCGTGTCGATGCCGTTTGGGATAACGGTGACTTCGAGGTCGGGGACCAGCTTGTGCAGCGCGGCCGCGTCCGCGTCGGAGACAGCCAGCACCCGGTCGGCGCGGCGGCAGACCTGCGCCTCGTAGCGCCGCAGCCGCCGCCACTGCACGAACGAGTAGGCCGCGCCGGGCCAGCGACTGGGGATACGCAGGTCGGTGAGAAACACCCGCTGCTGCAGCAGGTACTCACAGTTGTGATCGTCGAAGATGACGAGCGGCCGCGAGGGCACACCTTCCCCCCTCCCCAGAGGGGAGGGGCTGGGGGAGGGGTGGATTGCCTCTATGACATCCAAATACGGCGCCATCTCGATCCCCTCCACGTGCACAACGTCGAAGCGCTCCCGCGCCAGCCAGTCCGCCAGCCGCCGGGCGTACGCCCTCGACGCCAGCCGCAGCGCCATATCCGGCTGGCGCGTCGTGAGCATGTCGCGTAGCCGATCGCGCAGCGTGCGCACGGGGGGGGCTACCGCCTCGACGCGGCAGACCGCGCTGAGCGGCCCAGCCCTCCCCCCCTTCATCCCCCCCGCTGGGGGGGAAAAGCCATCCATCCCCCCCACTGGGGGGGACAGAGGGAGGGGTTCCTTCTTCCCCCCCGCTGGGCGGGAAGAGCCATTCATCCCCCCCACCGGGGGGGACAGAGGGGGGGGATCGACGAACGAGAGCACCGCGACCTCGTGCCGCGCCGCCAGGCCAGAGATGAGTCCCCAGTTGCGCAGCGCCGTGCCCTTCTCGGGCGGGTAGGGGAGTTGGGGGGTGAGGAAGAGAATGTTCATACAGGTGTTATGTCCATCGGGTCACTGCGAGATGCAGGCGCGCTGATGCGAAGCGTGAAACGTGTTGCGTGTTGCGTGAGCGGAGGCCAGAACCGTAAGATGGCTTTGCGATCAGCTATCTACTCCCAATCGGCTATTGCATTTTCGGATGCGCCAGTGTATACTAAAGCTGGGCCCGTGATGCGCGTTTTATTCTACACGCTTTGCGGGTGGTGGCAAGCGCTACGTTGACAACTCCACACCAACTAGAGAAGCAACCAACTTCGTGGCCCGACTATCGGCGCGAATGTGCCCACATACGAACAAGGAGCAGGCGATGCTGACGAAGGAAGAGATCACGAAAACCCTCCGAGAGAAACACGCTTACCTCGCTTCCGAGTACGGAGTCAAAAGGATCGGCGTGTTTGGGTCTTATGCCAAGGGTCTCTCCACAGAATCCAGTGATATCGACATCATCGTGGAATTCGAGCGTCCCATAGGCTTTCGATTCGTTGAGTTCACAGAGTACCTTGAAAGCTTACTCGGCAAGAGCGTGGCCGTGCTGACGCCTGCCGGAATCCAGGGGATCAGGGTGGATCGAATTGCCAGGAGCATAGAGGAGAGCATCGTGTATGTCTGAGAGGGCGGACAGAGACTTCCTGAGTGACATCCAAGAGGCCGTGAGCCGAATCAGGATCTACACTACGGCGATGACCTACGAGACATTTCTGGCAGACACCAGGACACAGGATGCAGTAATCCGTAATCTCGAGATCATCGGTGAGGCAACCAAGAATCTGTCGGCAGGGCTACGGGCCAGGTATGCCGAAGTTCCTTAGAAAGGAATGGCGGGGGTCAGGGATAGGCGCATACATCATTACTTTGGCGTCAACCTGGATATCGTGTGGCAGATTGCCACGGGCGAATTGCCGGAAGTTGCGTCACAGATACAGGGAATCCTGAGAAACGAGCAAGGCGGATGAAGAGGTAGAACCGCCGCCCCGTTCGCCAGCCCTCTGTCCTAACATAGGTGAGACAACCCTCTATCTCACACCCCATTAAACACCCCATTTACAGGACAAAGTTATGGAACTAGCCGCACTGATACAGCAACTGGATGAACTGGAGAAGCAGTACCAGGAATGGGCCGAGCCCATCAACCGGGTCCTTCGGGAGTGCTCCTTCAAAGTCAACAGAGATGGGTATACCCCGGCCGACTTCGACAGAGACGTACAGGCAATCAGGGAGCAACAACGAGCCAGGTACGATCCATACCACGCGATCTACGAACTCCTGGATGAGCTGTGCTCCGCCTACCTGGAGGCATCAGCGGACCAGCGGGCCGTAGTCAGGGCTGCGGTGAGCGACAAGAACGGGGTGCTGAGCGCGTTGCTGGGGTACGTATACAGGGCCGCGAAGCGGATTCGGTCGCCGGCGGACAGGGAGTGGCTTCGCAGAGGATTGGCCGCTGTCTCAATAGAGGACTGTAGCAAGGACTACCGGGACGTGCTGCTTGCCCTGGCAGAACTGTACGTGGTATCGGAAGAAGCCGGGCTCAGGCCCAGTTCAGATTTCACAGCGGTGTCCAGGTTATCAAGCGATGAGAAGCCAAGAGGTGGCAGCGGGTCGGTACGAGGGATGCTGGCCAACTTCCAGAGGTATGGGGCGCTGAGGGAGCGGAGAGCGAGAGACAAACGATGAGAGGATCATCCCGGTGGTAACCTCAATCGACGTCCAGAAAGCAGGAGTTGATTCGTTCGATGCGGCTTTCCGTCTGCTGGAACGATTCTTCCGCGAAGAAGGGTTCGACACGCCAGTGGAAGAGATGCGCGTATCCCTCCGCACTATGCTGGCTGCGCCAAACGCGGATAAAGAGCATCCGAGCGCCGTGTTCCTGGCATGGCGCGGCAGGGAGGCTGTGGGGGTAGCCACAGTGACAACGTGTGTGGGGATCGAGTATGGGCGATCTGCCGAGATCGATGACTTGTACGTATTGCCCCAAGCGCGAGGAAGCGGTGTGGCAAGCGCACTGATCGAAGCTGTCTGCAACTGGTGTTCTGAGGAGGGAGCCACAGTAGTGCTGGTCACAGTGACACCGGAAGGCGAGGCAAACCACAAGCTGTTGGATTACTATCGGCGGCGTGGATTTTCTCACACCGGGCGTGTCATCCTGGAGCGGGCGTTGGGTTAGGCAGCCTCCGCGCATTGGCGGTGGCGTCGCGGCGGGGGCCAGTTACAGGATTGACGCGGAACCTAGATCTGGAGATTCTTGCCAGCCCAGGAATCGCATGGTATGCTTTGGCGACTACCCGGGCGTTGGTCCGTCGGATGTCTTCCATCCGCATCGTGGGGGCAAACGCGGATGGAAGACATCCGTGGCAGGGCGCGCAACGAGATCGGTTGCGGTTACGCCGTATCTACAAGAGTGTTATACAATGAGTGGAGCATACCGTGAAAATCATCCTTGGAATTCTGATTACCCTCGTCGTCCTGGCGGTCGTTGGGTGGTTGGGGCTGAAGGTCAGTCCTAAACCGTTTGACCCGTACCCCGCCCAGACCCCGGAACTGGAGACCATCCCCCTGCCGGATGATCTACCGGCCCCCGTGGAGCGGTTCTACCGGGCCATCTACGGCGACCGGATCCCGGTCATCGAATCGGCGGTCATTTCCGGGCGGGCACCTATGCGCGTGTCCGGGATCACCTTCCCGGCGCGCTTCCGTTTCACGCACATCGCCGGGCAGGACTATCGCCACTACATCGAAGCGACCATGTTTGGAGTGCCGATCATGAAGATCAACGAATACTACCTGGACGGCAAAGGTCGCATGGAACTGCCCCTTGGAGTGATTGAAGGTGAGCCCAAGATCGACCAGGCCGCCAACCTGGGTTTGTGGGCCGAATCTGTGTGGCTGCCCTCGATTTTCATCACCGACCCGCGCGTCCGTTGGGCACCCATCGACGATGATTCCGCCCTATTAGTGGTCCCCTTTGGCGAGGTTGAGGAAACCTTCGTGGCGCGCTTCGACGCGCAGACCGGGATGCTGCGATTCCTCGAAGCCATGCGCTACAAAGACGCTGCCGACGAAACCAAAACTCTGTGGATCAACGAAGGTCGTGAGTGGCAAGACATCGATGGGTATACCACATTGGGTGTCGGCGCGGTCACCTGGTTCGACGAGGGCACCCCCTGGGCGGTGTTCACCGTCGAGGAAGTGGTCTACAACGCCGACGTGAATGAGTATATCCGGGCCGCCGGACCGTAAACGGAAGACAGAGAAAGGACAATCTATGTCACAAAACACGCCAGAATATCGCCAACAGCTCATGCAACAAGGTCGCCATGCCGAAGTCTTTCAGGCTTTCAAGGAAGCGCTGGAAGCCACGCCACACGACCCCAATCTACTCTACAATGCTGGCCTGAGTGCTTACCTCTCCGGTCAGTTTGCGGAGGCAGCCACCCATTGGGCACAGTTGAAGAACCTGGTACCACAGGACTTTGGAGTGCGTGCGAAACTGGTGCAGGTGTACGAAGCACTTCAGGACCACAGCGCCCGTGACGCTGAACGCGCCGAGTTGTTTGCACTGCGCAGCCAAGTCAAAGGTGAGCAGGCTGAGCTGGCTCGCTACTGCCGGGACCAGTTCCAGGTGGACAGTTTTCAAGTTCAGGCTTTTGAGCACTTCGATCTGGTTGGCGAGATGGCCGTTCGATACACGTTTTACATCTTCCAGAAGGCGGATAAACTGCATCCGGGTGAACAAAAACCCGCGTTCACCCTCTCGCTCGGCTCCTACGCTGCCACGAACGCGTATATGCGCGAGCGAGGCAAGTTACAGCCCCACGAACACCTTTTCCATCTCGACGAATATCGACCGAATGGTCAACACCAAACGCGGGGGTTCTTCAAAAATGAACCCCCCTACGATGTCGTCAAGGCCGCCGTGGTGGATATTCTGCGCCAGGCTTGAGCGAGATAAGGGCATCTTGATGATCCGCATACCCACATCAATCAAGCAGCAAATCAGCGCAACTCATCGCCTATCACTTCTTCGTGGACCTGATACGCTTCGCGGCCTTTGTGGTCTGGAATACCTCCGGATAGATATTGCAGAAAATGCCGAATAAACTCGTTCGATCCTATGCGAAAGGTTATCTCAGCCGGACGGTGATTGGCCTGCTCCTGACAGTCGTGGTGTTTCTCGCTATCGGCTGCTTGACGGTAGGCATTGCGCTCATTCCCGAGAGCGTGATGGATCGAGACGCAAAGCCCTTGCTCTTTGTCGGTGCAATCGTGCTAACCGGACTGATCACGCTGAGCGGCGTGATTGTGTGGGTAATAGCCAGTAATAGACGGTTCTACCGTCAACTTGACCAGGCCTTCAACCCGCTGGGGTTGACCGGTAGCCGCTACCTGACCAGCGGTCGCCAGTACCAAGGGACATACCGCGGGCGACAGGTGACAGCGTACTACCACGTTTCCGGCGGGCAGCATCTGCGCACGCCAGACCTACAGATCTACGTCAGCGGCAAATTCGGCACCCGGTTGGGGATCGGCGCCGAGAACGCCCTGACCAAATTAGGAGAAACGGTCTTGGGGGCACACCCCATCCGCGTCGATGATCCGACATACGCAGGTCTGGTCATCAATCCGCTGGATGAAGTCTGGGCTCTTCGCCTGCTCAACGACCCGCAGGCGAGCGACGCTGTCTTGCAATTGCTGGGCAAAGAGACCCCCGGCGTGCGCAGTCTGATCTTCGGTCCTGAGTCCATCAGGCTACAACTCCGGCACTTCGCATTGGACATTCTCATCCCGGAGAGCGTGAGCCAGTGGATGAGCGATCTGTACACCCTGGCCGACGCAGGCGAGCGCTTGCCACCGCCCACCCACACCGTGGAGGCCTCCGAATGGGAGCGCGCAGGCCGGTTGGACCGCCGCAGGTTTCTCTTGCCTGCCCTGGGGATCGTCTTACTGGTAGTCCTTTGCCCAGTGGTAACAGTAGGGGTCTTTTTCCTGGTGCTGTACTTGTTGGGGCAATTCCCCTGAAATGCGCTTCGTGGCCTTGTATATTCAGAATAGCGACGACTGGGATGATACAGGCGGTTGGAGTGCCAAGATGAAACCGCGAGAACGGGTGTTTGCAGCGCTTCACCATCAAAAGCCAGACCGTGTGCCCAGGTTTGAAATCTGGATCGACGCCCTGCTAGACGAACTGGGGCAGGATGATCCAGCGAGTGCCTACGTCAACCTGGGGCAGGACTGCGTGATGATGCCCACCCGCAATCCTCCTGAGAGCAATGCATGGAGGAATGGCGTAGACGAGTGGGGCCGGGTATGGCGGAATGGCACGTTCGTGGATGGGGTGGTAGACACCGTGGCAGATCTCGAGAGATACAGTCCGCCGCTGGACTACGTGGAAAGACTCTATGACGGCGATCGGATCCAAGAGGTTCGGGAGGCCTATCCGAATCACTGCCTCATCTTCGGCACTCACATCGGTCCTTTCACGGCGGGATTCATGGCGATGGGCTTTGAGCGCTTCTTCTTCCGCCTCGTCGAGGATTCCGCGTTCGTGCACCGGCTGCTGGAGGCACGCACCGACTGGTGTATTGCCATGTACCAAGCGGCAGTCAGTCTGGGGGCAGAGGTGCTCGTCCTTGGAGACGATGCCGGTCACGGTGGAGGTCCGATGATTTCGCCGTCTATGTGGCGCAAACTCATACTGCCCTGCCACCGCCGAATTGTCGACGCCCTGGACGTGCCGGTGGTATGGCACAGTGATGGCAATATCGAGGCCCTGTTGCCTATGGCCATTGAGGCAGGTTTCGTCGGGGTACACGGGCTGGACCCGATGGCAGGCATGGACCTGGCCAAGATGAAGCGAGTGTACGGCCAGGATCTCGTTCTAATTGGGAATGTAGATGTTCGGGTGTTGTTCGGGTCTGACCTGGAGGCAGTTCGTGGGGAAGTCGATCGTTGCATGGAGCAGGGGGCACCCAACGGAGGTTACATGATTGCCAGTTGCAACAGCATCTTTGCGGGTATGAATCCCGCTGCGGTGGCCGAGATGTTCCGTTATGAAGGTGAAGTAGGCTGTTATTACAGGGAAACTACGTAACCTATGCGCATTACAATCCTGGCAATCGGTACACGCGGTGACGTGCAGCCCCTGGTGGCGTTAGGGGTAGGACTGCAACAGGCAGGCCATCATAAGGTGCGCCTCGTCGCGCCTGACGACTTCGAGGCGCTCGCCGCCAGCCAGGGACTGAGTTTCTCGCCGCTGGATATGAGTGTGCGTGGCATGTTAGACACCCAGGCTATGAAGGCATTCGTGGAACCTGGCGGCAATCTCATCCTCGGGATGTGGCAGCTTCTCCGCATGCTGCGGCCCATGCTGGACCGGCTGATGGAGAACACGTGGCTGAGCTGCCAGGACGCAGAAACGATCGTCTTTTCGACGCTTGGGCTGGGTGCGCATCACATTGCCGAGGCACTGGGGGTGCCCTGCTACTGGGCATTGCCGTTTCCCAACTTTTGTCGCACCCGTGCCTTTCCCAATATTACCTTCCCCGCCCTTCGATTGGGAGGCGTCTACAACCTGTTGACCCATATTCTGATCGAGCAGTTTATGCAGCAACTCACGGGGCGGTTCTTCAACCGATGGCGGCGGGACCGGCTCAACTTGCCATCGCTCTCACTCTTCAAGTGGCCCTACGGCCAGTTGCACGGCCAGCCCGTACCGATGCTATTCAGCTTCAGTCCCATCCTCTTTTCCAAGCCATCAGACTGGGGGGAGAGCGTCCACGTCACCGGTTACTGGTTTCTCAATCACCCGCCCGATTGGCAACCGCCCGCCGCCCTCAAGCGTTTCCTCGAGTCCGGCCCGCTGCCCGTGTACGTCGGTTTCGGGAGCCTGCCGGGCCGCAACCCGCAGCAAGCGACTCGGATCGTGGTGGAGGCACTACAGCAAGCAGGACAGCGTGGCGTGATCGCCACAGGCTGGGGGGGACTGAACGGCAGCGAGCTTGCCTATCTACCTGACGACATACTCGCCCTTGAATCGATTCCCCACGCCTGGTTGTTTCCCCGCATGGCCGCCGTGGTGCACCACGGCGGATCAGGCACGACCGGGGCCGGGTTACGCGCTGGCGTGCCATCCGTGATCGTGCCGCACACCGGCGACCAACCGCTATGGGCACAGCGGGTGGCGGAACTTGGCGTGGGACCCAGACCAATACCACGCTCGCAATTGACTGCTGAGCGGCTGGCAACGGCCATCGTCCACGCGGTTACAGACGGGGACGTGCGTGCACGCGCGGCCACACTGGGTGAGCGCATCCGCGCCGAAGACGGTATCGCGCGCGCCATTGAGGTCATCGAACGCGGTGCATCCAGGGTATTACCTCAGGGGTAACCACTCTTTGCCTCCCTGACAGAGTCAGGTTATAATCTTTCGGCATCAGGGCGGCACGAAGGTTAATAGTTAAGGATAAGGAGACTTTCAAATGCGTCGCTATATTCTGTTCTCGGTTCTATGCATTGCCGTCCTATCCACAGTTGGTGTGATGACGGCGCAGTCACAGGTGTCCAATGCACCGGCATCGTCGCCGATAATCTACCTGTCGAGCGGCACGCAGGAGCGTTACGTCGTCTACGAGTCGTTTCTGCGCCCTGGCTGAGGCCTCAGCTTGGCCTCCGGTCCGGAGATAGATGATCTGGCAGAGTACTACATCAAGGCAGGCAAACCGGTCGCGTTTCTGGAGCAGAACGTCGACACTCCTTTAGATAGCAGCCGCAAGAATCGTTGGTGGCGCTCATACCTGGCCTGGGGAGGAAACCCGAGTGGCGCTGCCTTGCCCTGGACGATGACCGACAGCGGGTATAACACGCATGAAGGGTACGGCGCCTCTTTTACCACCAACAGCAAGCTCATGATCGAAGACTCACTGGCGCGAGTGGTTCAGGCAAGTATCTCCGCTCAAGTTCAGCGTGTGGGAAATAGGTATCACTTTGACGTCGATGTGACGAATCTGAGTGGCGTGACACTCTCCCCCAGCAATGAGGCGACCGTCTACGCCATCGTGTACGAAACAGGTGATCCTGACTATTCTACAAGGCTCACAAGTCGCTACGTCCGAGCCGTCGCCTCAACCGGTATCCCGTCCCTGGCCAACGGTGCAACGACGAGCTTCTCCCTGGACACGTCCGACCTGAGCGGCGTTGATTGGGGCCGTCTCCATCCCGTCGTGCTGGTTGACTATCGCCCCGGCGGCTCTTCAGGTTACTACGATATGCTCCAGGCCGCTTTCGAGTACTCCCCTACCCCCTTCGAGGTACACAAGTACGCCGAACCTGACACCGTCGATGCCGGTGACCCTTTGACCTATACGATTCAGGTCATCAACACGTCCGAGGTGAATTTGGACTTCACCGCCACCGACGACCTGCCCGAGCAAGTCACGTACACAGGGCCTACTGTCTGGTCGCCATTCACGCTTTCGCCGGGGAGCATCTGGGAGACGACGTTCGTCGTCACCGTCAGTGAAAGCTACTCCGGGACGCTGACCAACGAGGTTGTGATCACCAATACCCAGGGGGCAAACACACAGGGTCGCGTTACAGTGAACAGGCCCGTAGAAAAGGTCTACTTGCCTGTAGCATTGATGAACCTGGCCTCCACCGATGGTGCCTGGGAGGTCGTTCTTGAGGAGGGCTTCGAAGGTGCTTTCCCCGGACCATGGGCCATTGACGACAATTCGACGGGCTATCAATGGGGAAAACGGTCCTGCAAGCCGTACGAAGGCTCCAATAGCGGTTGGGCCGTTGGGGGAGGCACCTCGGGAACAGGTTTGTCCTGCGGTACCTATACCGTGACACATGACCTCAACACAACGATGGGTTACGGGCCATTCGATTTGAGCGATGCCAGCCAGGCACAGTTGAAGTTCAAGTACTGGTTCAACACCGACGTGTCTGATCCGAGAGACATCTGGTTCTGCGCCGATTTCTCCACCGACGGAACGACCTGGATCGAGGAGAGCTGCATCTACGGTAATTCTGGCGGATGGCGGGACGCGACCTTCGACATGGCCAAGTACGGCGTGGTGGGTGTCGATCAGGTCTGGATACAGATCGTCGCTTACTATGCCCACTACACCGATCTGACCTTGACAGATGGAGGGATATTCATCGACAACATTGTGGTGCGCAAGAGATGATCGAGACACCGACACCTTCACCCGCAGCCTCATCACCTATCCCAGCGACGGGCTGACCATCCACGGCTTCATGAACGTACCCCGGCCTGATGGCGATCAGGGCGAGGAGCTGTTTCCGGTCGTGTTGGTGTTGCATGGCTACATCAGCCCCGACATCTATACCACACTGGCTTACACGACCCGCTACGCCGACGCGCTGGCCCGCGCGGGCTACGTCGCCATCCACCCGAACCTGCGCAACTTCCCACCCTCCGACGAGGGACCGGATCCCTTCCGCGTGGGCATCGCCACCGACGTGTTCAACCTGATCGCGCTGGTGCGAGAGCACGGCGGTAAGCCCGGCCCGCTTCGCCAGGCCGACCCGCAGCGCATCGGTGTGTGGGGACACAGCATGGGCGGAGGCGCTGCCATCCGCGTCATCACTGTAGATCCAGAGATCAAGGCAGCCGTGCTGTACGGCTCGATGAGTGCGGATGAGAAGCAGAACTACGAGCGTATTCTGCAATGGTCCGGCGGTGAGCGCGGCGAAGAGGAACTGGCAACACCTGAGGAGGATCTGCGCCGTATCGCGCCCGTCTACCATCTGGACCACATCAAGGCCCCGGTGAGCATCCACCACAGCGACGCAGACGCGACCGTGCCTCTTGAGTGGTCGCTCGAACTGTGCGAACGGTTGGAGGCCCTGGGGAAGACGGTGGAATGCTTCACCTACCAGGGACTGCCGCACACCTTCAGGGGGGCAGGGGATCAGCTCTTCATGCAGCGATACGTGGATTTCTTCGATCGCTACCTCTAGTGACAGCCCGTATGAGCGCTGCCGAGGATCACAGTCGGGCCGCATACCTCGCTTTGAGAAAGCATTGGTAAGGAGGAAGCACATGGCGTCTATGGAAACCTATCGCAAGTTCCTCAAATCTGATCGATGGGACGAATGGGCAGAGCTAGAGACGGATCAGAAAAAGAAGATACCGCCTCCTGCACCTCAAAAGCCCTACCCTGAAGACACGACACTGATCGAGCTAGTCGTGCCCAAAGCGCTGACGGTCGGGAAAATGCCACTCATTGAGGCCATCGGTCGCCGAAAAAGTCACAGAAAATTCTCGAAAGAATCCTTAACCCTGGAGGAAGTCTCGTTTTTGCTTTGGGCAACACAGGGAGTACGCCAGGTCATCGGCGGTGGCGCTTCTACCCGGCGGACCGTGCCATCCGGCGGTTCGCGGCATCCCTTTGAAACCTACTTGCTCATAAACCGAGTGGACGGACTTGAACCCGGGCTTTACCGGTATCTGCCAGTGGAACACAAATTGTGCTTCCTGTGGGCCGATGCCGAGTTGGCGGGAAAGGTCAACGATGCGTGCCGGGGGCAGGCATTCGTGGGCGAGAGTGCTGTGGTCTTCATTTGGACAGCCATTCCCTATCGAACGGAATGGCGATACAGTATGGTTGCCCACAAAATAATCGCCATGGACGCTGGGCATCTCTGTCAGAACCTCTACCTCGCCAGTGAAGCAATTGGGGCTGGAACGTGCGCAGTCGGAGCGTACAATCAGAGCGAGATGGACACCATTGTAGGTGTGGATGGCGAGGACGAGTTTGTCATTTACGTCGCCCCGGTAGGGAGAACCAAATGAGTGCTGAGCGAGAAGCGCAACCGAAAAGGATACTTGGAGTCATCGGAAGTCCGCGTAAGAAAGGAAACACTCATCTCCTGGTCTCCCGGATTCTGGAAGGGGCAGAGGCAGAGGAAGCTATGACCGACACCCTCTTCCTCAACAAGCTGAAAATCCGTGAATGCGATGGATGTCACGCGTGCTGGAAAGGCAAACGCTGTAGCAAGAAAGACGACATGAACGAAGTGTACCCACAGATTGCAGAAAGTGACATCATCGTATTTGGCACGCCGGTCTATTGGTACGGGCCAACGGCATTGATGAAGGCATTCATAGACCGGTTTGTGTACTTCAATTGCCCCGAGAATCGACCCAAGATCAGAGGCAAGTCAGCAGTCATAGCCATTCCCTATGAAGAAGACAGCCCCGAGACACCCGAACTTGTGGTCGCATTCTTCGAGAAGGTGTTTGAGTATTTGGAGATGCATCTCGTTGGGAAGATCATCGTGCCTGGAGTCAGTCAAAAGGGCAAAATCCTGGAGAAGGAAGAAATCCTGGAAGAAGGCTATGAACTCGGGAGAAGACTGGTCAGGGGTGATTTGAGATAGGCGAACTTGATGCATATCACCATGCTCGCCCTCGGCTCACGCGGTGACGTACTGCCCTGTA
>Ga0180437_10009082_pt1 | contig 12395 bp, 10 predicted proteins | sample SS_ome_4_FD_132410 | JGI IMG/M metagenome (GOLD analysis project Ga0180437, IMG submission 132410) | Hypersaline lake sediment archaeal communities from the Salton Sea, California, USA - SS_3_D_1 metaG | ecosystem: Environmental > Aquatic > Non-marine Saline and Alkaline > Hypersaline >...
CCACTGCAGCGAGTTAAAGAGCACCACCGGCACGTCGGAATAGGATTGCTGGAGCACAGTGGCGATGTACTTGGTGGTTCCGTACAGGATGGCGCCCAGGGCGCCGCCGACCGGGCGCCACCCACCAAAGATCACGATGGCCAGTGCAATCCAGCCCATGCCCAGGATATGGTTGTCGCTCCAGCCCAACTTGATGTCGAGGGAGAAGGCAGCGCCGCCCAGGCCGACCAGCGCGCCGCCCACAGCGGCATAGACATAACGCACGCGATTGACACCCACGCCCCGCACGAACGCAGCCTCGGGCCGCTCGCCGACGCCGCGCATGCGCAGCCCCGGTTGGGTGCGGTACAGCCACCAGGTGGCCACCGCGACGACCAGGAAGGTGAAGTAGATGAGCAGGTCGTGGTCGAAAAAGATGGGGCCCAGGACGGGGATATCCTTCAGGACCGGGATGCCTAGGGAGCGCACCGAGGGCCCGGGCATGCGGGTGTGGTTCTGCCCCAAAAAGTTGGCCAGGTCAGCCAGCAGCAAGGTCAGCACAAAGCCAATGGCAACCTGGTTCTGCTTCAGGCGGATGCTGCCCCAGGCCACGAGCAGGGCCGCGGCCGCGCCGACGATGGCACCTGCCGCGAACCCCAACAGTACCGGCAGCGTGTCCCCCGGGACGCCCAGCAAGCTGCTGGACTGGTAGGCGACCACAAAGCCGGCCATCGCCGACAGCATCATCGAACCGTCGAGGGACAGGTTGATCACGCCGCTGCGTTCGGTGATGGTCTCGCCGGTGACCGCCAGCATCAGGGGGGCGCTCTGGGCGATGATCGAGCCAATGATCCGCGGAATCAACGGGTCGCTCATGGTTCTTTTGCCTCCGCCTCGGCGCCCTCCCGCCGCTTTCGAAAGAGGAGCCGGTAATCGCCAAACAGCAGTACAAAGAGGACCAGGGTCCCCTGGATGATGCCGCTGATGGACGCCTTGAGCTGTGTGCGCAGTTGGACGATGGTGCCGCCGGTCAGCAGCGCCGAGAAGAACAGGGCGATGAGCAGCGTCCATAGGGGCCGCATGCCCGCCAGGAGCACGATCAGGATGGCCAGGAATCCGATCCCGCCCGAGATGCTCTGGCGCAGGCTGTCGAACCAGCTCAGCACACGCACCGATCCGGCCAGCCCGGCGGCCGCCCCGCAGACCAGCATGGCGGTGAGGGTCTCGCGCTCGCTGGGGACGCCGAGGAGGAAGGCAGAGCGCGGATTCTTGCCCAATGCCTTGAGCCTCAAGCCCCAGGAGGTGCCACGCAAGGACAGCGCCACCAACCCGAGCACGCCCAGGGCCAGCACCAGGGTGAGGGGGCTGAATCGCGTGTTCCCCAGCAGGGGAAACAGTGCCTGGCTGGGGAAGGGCTGGGTGCCCCGGAACGTGCCTCCTTCCGGCGGCTGCCAGGGACCCGAGATCAGGTAGTTGGTGGCGATGATGGCCAGGTTGTTCAGTGCCACGCCCCCGAATATCTCGTGGACGCCACCCCTGGTCTTGAGGACCCCGGCCAGTACAGACCAAAGCCCCCCCAGGGCCATGGCGGCCAGGACCTCCATGACCAGGATGAGCCACCCCGGTATTGCAGGATGGGGAGCCGCCACCTTGAGCGCCACCCAACTGGCCCCCAGCGCACCCATGATCATCTGGCCCTCGACGCCGATGTTCCACAGCCCCGCAGTAAAGGTCACCAACAGGCCGGCGGAACAGAGCAGCAGGGGCACCCAGAAGGCCAGCGTGCTAAACAGGCGGTCCGATGTGCCGATGGCGCCGTCGAGCAGGGCGGAGAAGGTCACCACCGGGTCGCCGCCGACGAGCACCAGGAGCAGGGTCGTGGCCAGGATGGACATCAGCACGGGCACGATGGGCCACAGGTTCTGGACAATCCTCTCTTTCATCGCGCCTGGCCTCCTATCAAGTGCCCGAGCTCGTCGACCGTGGTCTCGCTGGTATCCAGTATGCCGATGACGCTGCCGCCGGAAAAGACCACGATCCGGTCACTGCGTTCCAGCAGTTCGTCGAGATCGGCCGACATGAAGACGATGGTCGTTCCCTGCACGCAGCGGTCCTGGAACCGCTCCCAAATAAAGTTGGCCGAGGTCACGTCCAGGCCCCGGGTGGGGTGCTCCAGCAGCAGGAGGCGCAGCGGGCTGTTGAGGAGGGCGATCATGACGCGCTGCTGGTTCCCGCCCGAAAGCTCGTCGACGGGTGCGTCTGGTTGGCCGACGATGTTGAACTGCGCTATGCGTCTCTCCATCTCCTGGCGTGCACCAGCCCAGTCCGCCACAAAGCTCTGGGCCGGGTTGGTCAACGCCCGGTGTTCGGCGATGGTCAGCCCTGAGATCAGGCCCAGCTCCAGCCGGCCGGCTGCGACGTAGGCCCCGCCGCGGCGCTGGAACTCGTGATAGGGCGAAACGCCGGTCCAGGAGACGAGCAGTGTCCCCACCAGCCACAGGGTCCCGGCCACCAGGAGCGACAGCGCCGCACCCCCGGCGAACCCGAGGCCGGTGCTACCCCCGGTGGCCCACTGGAACGCGAACCAGGCGACGGCGGTGACCAGGACCACGAGGGCCAACCACCGGGTCCAGAAGAAGGGGGATCGCTTGCCGTGAAGCGGCTCACCGTCGAGGAGGATCTGCCCGCTGCGGATGGGGCGCAGTCCGGCGCAGGCCTCCATAAAGAGCCGTTGCCCGCTTCCCTCCAGCCCCGCCAGGCCAATGACCTCGCCGGCACGTGCCTCGAGGGTGGGGACCTCCACGTCGAGGCGATAGGTGTGAATTGAGGCCCGATCGACCAGGAGGGTCGTGGTGTCGCGGGCCGCGCGCGCCCGTTCGCTGCGGGGCACCTCGGCGCCGAACATCAGGCGCACCAGCTCCCGGTTGGGGCAGGGCAGTGCCCGGGTCCCCACCAGCAACCCGCGGCGCAGGACGGCGACCTCGTCACACAGTTCCTGGACCTCATCCAGCTTGTGCGACACGAGTACGATCGTTTTCTCCTCCTCGTGGGCCAGCCGGAGCATCGTCCCGAACAGCTTTTCCTTCTGCTCGGCGCTGATCCCGGTCGTCGGTTCGTCCAGGATCAGGATCTCGGCGCCCAGGGACAGGAGCCGCATCAGCTCCATCTGCTGGCGCTCGCCCAGAGTCAGGCTGTTCACATCGACGTGGGGTTCGATGGTGAATCCGAAACGGTCGGCGTAGGACCGGAGGCCGCGTTCACCGGCGCGACGGTCCAGGAGCAGGCGGTTGTCATAAGCCAGCAGGTAGTTCTCGAGGACCTGCAAGGGCGGAAAGTCCTGCGGCTCCTGGTAAAGCATGCCGATGCCACAGTTGAGGGCGGCGGAGGGCGAGGAAAAGTCGACGGGCTCGCCCTCGAGCAGAACCTGGCCGCTGGTAGGGGCCTGGTAGCCGGAGAGGATTTTCATCAGGGTGCTCTTGCCCGCACCGTTTTCGCCAAGGAGCCCATAGATGTGACCGGGCTCGAACACGAGGCTGATGCCATCGTTGGCGCGGACAGGCCCAAAGTACTTTTTGATATCACGCAGCTCTACGTGCATGGTTTGTCCTGTTTGGCAGCCCTGCCAAAGGTCAGAATCGAACCGAAAAGCGGCTGAGCCCCCATCCCGGGGCCGACTCCGCCCTCGAGACGAGGGCTAGAGCTTTACCAGATGGGCGGCCGTTGGAGCAGGTGGGAAAAGAGAGCTGCCGGAGCTGGCAGCTCTCTTGTTACGGTCTCACGCGCTGCATGCTATTCGCTGGCGCCGGTCATCCCCTCCAGAAGCTGGGGCAAGTACCAGATCTCAAGATCTGTGGCAGCCCTCCCGGCTGGTATGTACTCGGATCCATCCTGGAGATTGATGGGACCGGTCCAGACGTCGACCTCGCCGCTGGCCAGCTTGGCGGTGAAATCCTCGACAGCCGCTGCCCATTCCTCATTCGCCTCGAGCGCGGGACCAGGCACCCAGCCAGCACCTGTGCGGGTCTTGTCGGTGATGTCCTCCCAGTAGGGCCCACGCCAATCGAAGCCCTGCTCCCACGTTCCATCGATGATGGCCTGTGCGGTCTCCAGGTACATCGGGCGCCAGTTAAAGTAAGGGACGCCCAGGCAGATGTCTGGAGCCTCGGCGCAGGCTTCTTCATAGTCGTAGGCCACGGCCAAGACACTGTCGCCAGCTTCTGCCCGCTGCCCGGCAACCACAACTGCCTCAGTGGTATCGATCCCGCTCATGACCACGTCGACGCCGCTGTCAAAGAACTGGTTCACGACTTCGGTCGGGTCCAGCGTCACGCCGGGAATGTTGAACCAGAAGCCGATCCACGTGACCGTGAATTCCAGGTCATCAGGGTTCAGGCCGCGATAGTTCTCGTAGCAGTAGCGTGCGCCCAGGTAGGAAGAGGCCACCAGGCGCCTGGTCTCAAAGTTGATCAACGGGCCGAGATAACCGATCTTGCCGGTCTCGGTTGCCATGGCTGCGGCGCAGCCCGCGATGGCCTTCATGGGCTCGATGCGGCTCATGAGGTTGCCCTCGTTCGACGGTGCCACGCCGGCATCCTGGCCCTCGCTCCAGGCATCGTCGCCCGAGGAGCTGATAAAGACTACGTCCGGGTACTTTTCCGCGGCACCGACCGTGTCCTCCTCGAACTCGTCCGATGTGGTAAAGATGAGCTGCGCACCCTGCGCCACCATCTCGTCGGCGACGCCCTCCACGGTGGCCTCCGGCGCATCAGCGGGGTTGAGGCTCTCAAAGACGATCATGCGCGCGCCATCAATGTTTTCCTCGATGTACTGTCCCGCCTCGTAGTGTGCCTGGCTCCAGCCACGGTCGTTCTTGGGCCCCACCAGGATCATGCCAAAGACGAACTCCTCCGGGGCCTCCGCGGTTGGTTCTGGGGCCTCGGTGGGTGCCGCTGCGGCCTCGGTGGGTGCCTCTGGGGCCTCCGTAGCCGCCGGCGCGCAGGCCGACAGCAAGAGCGCTGCGATCAGCACACCTACTACCAAATAGATCCGTACTTTCATCTTGGCTCCTCCTTGAGTTTCATAGTCAATTCTGTACTTTCATTAGGTAATACGGGGAATCCGAAAAGACTGTTGATCTGGCGCCCACCTCCTTTCCCGGGCTCGCTGTGCATGGATGCGAGCCACCTGCAGGAACGCAGTTGCGGTGATCTCAACGGTTGCCTTGCCTGGGATCTGTCTGAAGACTCGCTCAGAGCCCCAGTCTCGGGGGTGCCGTCCGCACCCGTGGTGATTATAGCACCATGTGGCGCTGAAGGCAAATCACCAAATGCCGGCACCACCCCTGCCCTCAGGCCAAACCGAACGGGCCTGTGTCTATGTGAGCAGCTACGGTTGGGTGATGGCCCTCTCGATCTCCTTAACGCCCATATGCAGAATCCTGTGCCTTTCTCGATCGGCAAGATGCCCGGTCGGGTACCTGGTTGCTATCGCGTTCATCGTATCACAAATGTGGAACGTCTGCAAGGAACGCTCGAGGAATTAGAAACATACGCTTTATGGCGGGACCGCGTTCAGATCAGCCCGTGGCGGCGGGCGATGTCAGCGGCCTGGGTCCGGTTCTCGGCCTGCAGTTTGCCCAGGATGTTGGACACGTGATTCTTGACCGTGCCCTCGGCCAGCACCAACTGCTCGGCGATCTCGCGGTTCGAGTGCCCCTGGGCCACCAGCACCAACACCTCGCGCTCGCGCTCTGACAGGGGCTCGATCGGCGCGTCGTGGGGGGCGATCAGCTCCCGCAGCAGCCGCGAGGCGATCTCGGGCTGGATGAACACCTCGCCGGCGTGGACGCGGCGGATGGTGGCGATCAGGTGCTCGGCGGGGGCATCCTTGAGCAGAAAGCCCACTGCCCCGGCGCGCACTCCCTCAAAGACATAGTCGTCGCGGCCAAAGGTGGTCAGGATGATGATCCGGGCTTCCGGCCACACGGCGCAGATGGCACCGATGGCCTCGATGCCGTTCAGGCGCGGCATCTGTACATCCATCAGGATCACGTCAGGCCGCAAGTCGAGGGCCTGGTGGATGCCCGCTTCGCCGTCGGTGGCCTCGCCCACCACCTGGAAACCGGGTTCCAGGCTGAGGATGGTCTTTAACCCCTGGCGCATCAGGGTCTGGTCTTCGACGAGCAGAATGCGGATCGGTTCCATGGTCATCCCCTGATGATGGGCAGGCGCGCTTCGAGCACCGTGCCGGCCTCGCTGCCGTCCAGGGCCAGGGTGCCGCCCAGTCCCTCCACCCGTTCGCGCATGCCGCGCAGGCCAAAGCGGTTCGGCTGCAATTCGTCCCCCGGTGAAAATCCGGCGCCATCATCGGCGATGCGCAGGGTGACGGCGTTGGGCGCACAGGCCAGGGCCACGTCGACCGAGCGCGCCCCGGCGTGTTTTTCCACATTGGTCAGCGCCTCCTGGGTAACCCGCCACAGGGTCTCGGCCAGCGCGGGACGCAGTCCGTCTGCGGCCTGGTCGACCTGGCATGTGACCTCTAGCCCGCAGCGCTCTCCGAAATCGACACACAGTGCCTGGAGGGCGGGCCGCAGGGCGCGATCCTCCAGGGTGGGCGCCCGCAGGCCGGCAATGGACCGGCGCAGGGCATCCATGCTGGAGCGAGTCAGGTCTTTCATGTCATCCACCTGGGCGGATGCTGCTTCTGGATCCACGCGGTACAGGCGCTGGATGGCCTCCAACTGGACCGACAGGGCGACCAGCGTGTGGCCCAGGCTGTCGTGCAGGTCGCGGGCCATGCGCTCCCGCTCGCGCAGGACGGCCAGTTCTGCCTCCCGTTGCTGGGCGGCCTCCAGCTCGGCCTTGGCGGCCTGCAGTTCGGCGATCAGCTCCCCGCGCTCCTGGCTCGTCCGGGTCAGGTGGTTGATGTAGAGCATGAACACTACGATCGAGGCCCAAACCGCCTGCGTGCCCAGGAGCAGGGCGACATCCAGTTCAGAAGCGCCCCCAGCGGTGTTGGTGGCAAACAGGATCCCGCTCACAAACAGCGTGGCGATGATGCCGAACCTGGCTGGCAACAGGCCGAACATCTGCCCGATGTAGGCAAAGACCACCCAGAATACGCCGGGCACCAGCCAGTACTCGACCAACCACAGGGCCAGGTTGGCGGCAAAGTACAGGAGCAGGCGGTTCCTGGGCAGGGGCCATTGCTGGCCAGAGACCATGAGCCCGAGGTAGATGCCCATCTGCACCACGAGCAAAACGGAGGTCACGATCTCGGGCCAACCAAGGGCGCCGCGCCCATACCACAGGACCCAGACCAGGGCCCCCACCAGAGACCCGAGGGTCAGGGCGTGGAAAAAGAACACAAAGCGGCGATATTGCTTGGCCGGCAGCGGAAAACGATCGTCGGACGCCATCGGGTACTTGACTCCTGCCATCAGAGTATAGCACAGAACCCGCGAATCGAACAGTTTACGCCTTTGGCGCCCAACGGAACAGCCGGGCCGCGACGATGGCCGCCACGACGGTGTAGGCTGCCATCACCAGCAGGTTGGACCACAGGTCCGGGCTGAAGCTGCCGTCCACCAATGGGGGCCGCACCAACTGGACGGTAGCATAGGCCGGCAGGTAGGGAGCCACCTTCTGCAGCCACTCGGGCAGGAACTCCATGGGCATGATCATGTCGGTGATGAACATCTGGCTAAAGTTGAGGATCTGGCCCACGGCCACGGCCACGCCGATGGTGGTTGCCACCCCGCTGATCACCTGGCCCAGGGCCACGAAGCCCAGGATCCCCAGGACGATCATGGGGAAGGCCCGAAGCGCGCCGCCCAATGTCAGTGGTGTCTTGAAGACCAGGGCAGCAAAGACGACGATGATGGTGCTCTGCAACAGGGCGATCAGCACGTTGACGAGTAGATAGCTGCCCACGAGCTGGCCGGCAGGGACCGGGCTGGCCTGGAGCCGGCGCAGGACCCCATTTTCGCGCATGTTGACCATCAGGGTGCCGCTGCTGAGCAGGCCAAAGGCCAGGATGTTGAAGACCACCACGCCGGGCACCACCCAGGTCATGAAATCGGTGCCGCCGACGTCCATGGCCCCAAAGATCTGGCTGTAGATGACCAGCAAAAAGACCGGAAACGCCAGGTTCCAGAACAGCGTCGAGCGATTTCGCAGGTGCATCAGCGTCATTGCCTTGGTGAGCACAAGAAACCGTTTCATCTCAAAACTCCTTCTTTCGCAATAGCCGGACGGCGCCGGCGAGTAAGTTTGCCCTCGGTACCCGCTTCATATAGTCCAGGTATCCGTCGCCAAATTTCTCCACGCAGCGCACCTCCTCCCTCGCCATGTCGTTGTAGAGCAGCCCGATCACCAGCAGGCCCAGGAGCGCATTCAGCCAATGCTGGCAGAGCAGCACGAGCGCGAGGGATACAAACATGAACGACAGGTACATGGGATGGCGGACCAGGGCATAGATCCCGCTGTCAACCACGACGGTCGTGCGCAGCCAGTCGCGGCGATCGCGCGACTGGCCACTCGTCTGAAAAGCGACGCGAGCTCTCCAGCCCACGATCATGGCCATCCCGAGCAGCGCCCAGCCAAGCACCAGGAGCCATTGCTGCCCCAGGGTGTTGTAGAAGGCGATGCACAGCACGACCTGGGCGACGAAGGCCAGGCCTTCGACGACCATGAGCGCCATCTCCTTGGGACTCGGCTTCCACCGTAGGCTATCCCCACTGTCTGGGTTCATCGCGGATCCTTCCCCCGTCAGTCAGGCGCTCAGTTGCCTGCCGGTCAACTTGAGGAAGACGTCCTCCAGGTTTGGCTGGCGGAGCATCACATCGCCGATCGAGCGCCCAAGCTGCAGCGCCAGGTCGTGCAATGCTGACAGCGTGACCTGCGGCTGCGAGGTCTCGATCTCCAGGTACTGGCCCGAGTAGCGGGTGGCATGGACGCCAGGCAGCGCGCGCACCTGCTCCAATGGCACATCCAGGCTGGTCTTGAGCACAGGGCTGGCGTCGAGGCCGGCGATCAGCCGGGCCGGCGTGTCGCAGGCGATCACCTGGCCGCTGTCGATGATGGCCACCCGGCCGCACAGCGCTTCGGCCTCCTCCATGGCGTGGGTGGTGATGACGACCGTCCGGCCCTCGCTGTGCAGCTCGCGGATGATGTCCCACACAGCGCGCCGGGCGTGCGGATCGAGGGCCGAGGTGGGCTCGTCGAGCAGCACGATCTCGGGGTCGTTGGCGACCGATAGGGCCAGGGCCAACCGTTGCTTCTGCCCGCCGGACAGCCGCCGGGCCAGCTTGTTGTGGCCTTCCCTCAGGCCAAAGCGGACCAGCAGCTCGGAGATCTGGTCTGCGCTCAAGTATACCTCGTACAGCGCCGAGTAGACCAGCACCAGCTCGGCCAGCGTCAGGTCGTCCAGCAAGGCTGTGTGCTGGAGCTGAATGCCCAGCTTGCGCTTGGCAGCGATGGGCTCGCTGGAGACGTCCACGCCGCCGACCTGCGCCCACCCTGCAGCCGGCGGGTGCAGGCCCTCCACACAGGAGAGCAAGGTGGTCTTGCCCGCGCCGTTAGGGCCGAGCAGCCCAAAGATCTCACCAGCCTGGACCTCCAGGCTGACGTCGTGCAGGGCCTGCACCCGATCTGAACCGCGGCCATAGGTGGCCGAAAGATGATCGACCTTGATAACCGTTTGTTTCACCGTTTTCCCCCTCTCGCGTTGGCCGGGCGGTCCTCCTCCCTCGAGCCATGTCCCACCCGTGCGTACGACCACCACGTGACCAGAAGATTCAGGAAGTATATTGCCAGAGTGACGAACCCCAGGGTGTTGTTCACCCCAAAACTGTAGCCGATCATGCCCATCAGGGCCAGGTAGTACAACAGCAGGTAGGGTCCCAGCAGGCGCGTGTTTCGAAAGTGCAACTCCAGGACGTAGTCGAGGAACAGCTCCAAGACCAGAAAGGCCACCAGCAGCGATGGCAGAACCACGGTCCACCATTCCCGGCCGCCCAGGGCATTCAGCGCCGCGGCGAGGGCCACGGGCAGGGCACAGGCAACCGACACCAGCCCCAGGCGCCTCTCGAGACGCTTGAGACCAAAGGGCCGCGAGAGCATAATGCCGATGATCAGGATCATCACCAGGTTCGCGATGGAGACGAGGCCCAGGTCCACGATACGGTAGTCCAACTGCATGGTCAACTCCTCCCTTCCGAAGGGCCAAACGCCAGGTCTGGCCGATCTCTTGTATCTACATTGTACAGGAGGGGAGGCCCCTTGCCCAGTGCCAGAGGATAGATGCGGAGTATGCCGTCCGGCACGTTTTGGCCATGACCTATGGTCTTTTATTTATATAATTTTGATTTGACAAATCATGATAAATGTGGTATAGTGACAATGGACTTGAGTCAAGCTGTACGGCTCCCGGCGGGCCAAGATGCTCGCGATCCAAGACCTCCCACCTCTGGGGCCTGTACAAGCAACCCAATTCTCTCATAGCATGGTTTGTTCGATTGCCAAAGCAAGGAAGCGGCAACGGGGTATGGCTCCCCTGGAGAAAAATCAAATAGCAGTTAAATCTCTCAAAAATTGGTTAAAGGAGAAAAGACGATGAGTAGAAAGTTGGTTCTTTCGCTTGGGGTAGTAGCCATGCTGGTTACCCTGACGCTGTTCGGCACGCCTGTCAGCCAGGCTGATGTCCCGCAAATGGTGCCGGTTGCGAGTGGCCTGGATAATCCGCGGGGCCTTGCGTTCGGGCCTGAAGGCGCGCTCTATGTCACCGAGGCAGGTCGCGGCACCACCGATCCCAACCCCGATCCTGCCACCTGCTTTGATGGGCCGGAGGGGCCTGTCTGCTATGGCGCCACAGGGGCTGTGACACGAATCTTGAATGGACAGCAGGAGCGCATCGCCAGCGGTCTGCCCTCCCTGGCCAACCCCGCTGAGCATGGCGATTTTGCCATTGGGCCGCAGGATATCGCCTTTCGGGGGCGTGGCAATGCCCAGGTGGTGGTCGGTTTGGGCGCCAACCCGGCCGTCCGAGATGCGGATTCCCGCCTGGCTGGGCTGGGGCAGTTGGTTCAGTTGCCGGCAAGCGGGGCGTGGCGGAACGTCGCCGACATGGCTGCTTATGAGGCGGATGCCAACCCGGACGGAGGTGAGGAGGACAGCAACCCCTATGGCGTACTGAACATGGCTGGTGCGCGCCTTGTCGTCGATGCTGGCGCAAACGCCCTGCTGCGTGTGCGAGCGAACGGCAATATCTCGACGCTGGCCGTATTCCCGGACCGTTTGGTGGATGCACCACCATTCCTCGGGCTTCCCCCGGGCACGCAGATCCCGATGCAATCCGTGCCCACCTCGGTTGTGATGGGCCCTGATGGTGCCTACTATGTGGGTGAACTGACCGGCTTCCCCTTCCCCCTGGATGGGGCTCGCATCTACCGGGTCGTGCCAGGCCAGGCGCCCCAGATCTATGCAGAGGGGTTCACCAATGTGATCGATATCGCCTTCGGCCAGGATGGCAGCCTCTATGTGCTCGAGTTTGCCACCAACTCGCTGCTGTCTGGTGACCCAACCGGCGCTCTGATCCGCATCAACCCTGATGGAACGCGCGACATCGTGGCCAGTGCGGGCCTGGTATTCCCCGCGGGCGTTGCTGTCGGGCCGGATGGCGGGCTGTACGTGTCGAACTATGGGGCCTTTGCAGGTGCAGGGCAGGTAGTTCGCATTGAGCCATAGTTGTAGGCGCCTGGTTTCCCTGCCGGTGCGCTGCGATCGGCACCGGTACGTGGCCAGTTTCTGCTAGAGAATGTGCCCGCCCTCGGAGATGGGGGCGGGCACAGTCTTCTGCCAGAAAGTCACCAGTGCTGCTTCGCACCACTGGTCTCCACTTTTCCAACTTTCGGCACAAGTCCGGGAATAGGGCTAGAACTGTCTAGAATTGTCAGAAACCGCCCAGTCACGGACTGGGCTTGAGCAGGGAAAAAGCCCAGGTCTGTCCTTGAAAGGTCACTGGACAGCCGCCTAAGCCAACCGCTTCTCCATCACCAGGAGCTCTGACTGGACCGAGCCGGCGGTGTAAGCGCGACGCTCCCCGGTGGGCTGAAAGCCGGCCTTCTCCCAGAAGCCGAGCACCTGGTCATTGGTCTCCACCACTGCCAGGCGGATGGTCTGGCAGCCCCAATCGCGGATCCGTGACTCCAGCTCTGCGTACGCTGCGGCCCCGAGGCCCCGTCCTTGGTAGGACTCGGCGATCACAAGGAGGCCGATGAATGCCTTCTCCGGAACAGGATACCCGCGGAGCACGTCCGCACACCCCACCACCTGGTCGCCGGCATGGAGACTGAAGACGAACTTGTCTTGGTAGGTCATTCCCTCGGGCAGGCTGGCGAGCAGCGATTCCGCTGCTCC
>Ga0180437_10009083_pt1 | contig 12394 bp, 12 predicted proteins | sample SS_ome_4_FD_132410 | JGI IMG/M metagenome (GOLD analysis project Ga0180437, IMG submission 132410) | Hypersaline lake sediment archaeal communities from the Salton Sea, California, USA - SS_3_D_1 metaG | ecosystem: Environmental > Aquatic > Non-marine Saline and Alkaline > Hypersaline >...
AAGGTTTTACGGTTAAAGATGATACTATGCCCGAGCGCTTCTTTGACCCCCATCCCTCCGGCCCGCTAAAGGTGGCGCTTGACCGCAAGGCTTTTGAGGAGGGCAAAGCCATTTATTACGATATGATGGGCTGGCCCAATGGCGTGCCAACGGCCGGCAGGCTGGGGGAACTGGGTATCGAGTGGGCGGTTCCGCAGCTGCCCAAGAAAAAATAGTATTAAATAGCACAACCAAGGAGGTGAGGCTGCTATGAGCGGCAGGCTATGGGAACCTTTCCGCATCGGGCGCATGGAACTCAAAAACCGGGTTGTAATGCCCCCGATGGTCACTAGGTATGCCAGCGATGACAGTTTTATCACGGAGCGCAGCAAAAACTACTACGAGGCACGTGCCCGTGGTGGTGCGGGGTTGATTATCGTTGAGGCGACCTATGTTCACCGCAATGGGTGGGCTTTCCCCAACCAGATTGGCATCAGCGATGATAAGTTCATTCCCGGCCTGAAAGAGCTGGTTGATGTGGTTCACCGGCATGGTGCCCGGATTGCCATTCAGCTCCACCATGGCGGTCGCCAGGCCAAAGAGGCCCTTAGCGGGCTGCAACCCGTTGCCCCGTCTCCGTTGCCCATGGCGGGCGGCGAGATGCCTAGGGAGATGACGGTTGATGATATCGCCGAAACGGTGGTCTATTTCGCCGAGGCTGCCGTCAGGGCCAGGAAGGCCGGTTTTGACGGCGTGGAGCTTCATGGGGCGCACGGCTATCTCATCGACCAGTTTCTGTCACCGGTTTCAAATATACGGGAGGATGAATACGGCGGCGACGTGCGCCGCCGGGCGCGTTTTCTGCTGGAAATCATTGCTGCTGTGAAAGAGGCTGTTGGCGATGACTATCCCGTCTGGTGCCGCATGGACGGCAAGGAATACGGTGTGGAAGGCATAACGCTGGAGGATGCCAAACAGACGGCGCGTCTGGTGCAGGAAGCCGGTCTGATGGCGCTCCACGTTTCGGCTTGGGGGCCGGAAACGCCGATAAACCGCACCACGCCCACTTTTGTCTCGGCGGTGATTGAAGACCTGGTGGCAGGTATCAAGGAGGCGGTTTCTATACCGGTGATAGCCGTCGGCCGGATTACACCTGAGGACGGCGAGCGGATATTGAAGGAAGGAAAAGCAGACCTAATCGCCATCGGCAAGGCGATGCTGGCCGATGCGGAGTGGGCGAATAAAGTGGCCTCGGGTATGGTGGATGATATAAATCCCTGTATTATCTGTAATGGCTGCCGCGATGATCTCCGCAACCCGAAGCTGGTGGGTATACGCTGCTCGGTGAATGCTACTCTGGGACGTGAAAAAGAGAGCGAGATTGTGCCCGCCGCCAGGCCGAAGAAAATCCTCGTCGTTGGTGGTGGTCCCGCCGGCATGGAGGCAGCCAGGGTGGCTGCCCTGCGGGGACATCGGGTCACGCTGTGGGAAAAGGAATCACGCCTCGGCGGGCAGCTAGTTCAGGCTGCGGTGGCGCCGCACAAGGACAGGATAGCGCCGCTTTACAAATATCTGGAGACACAGTTGCGGAAAAACGGTGTTCAGGTTCAGTTGGGAAAAGGAGCTACCGCCAGTGCCGTTGCCGAATTCAGTCCCGATGCGGTTATTGTGGCCAGCGGGGTTAAGCCGTTTGTCCCCGATATCTCCGGCCTGGACAAAGCCAATGTGGTGCAGGCAGGAGATATCCTGGAAGGGAAAGCAAAGGTTGGCGATAAGGTGGCGATAATTGGCGGTGAGCTGGTGGGGTGTGAAACGGCGGAGTTCCTGGCCGACCGCGGCAAGCAGGTTACCGTGATGCGACGTGGCCCTGAGATGGCAACGGGTGTTGGCCCCAACACCAGGGATTTCTTCCTCAGTCGCCTCCTGGACAAAGGCGTTACGCTGCTCCGCGAGGTCAAATACAGAGGCGTTGGTTCGGAAGGGGTGGCTATAACCACGCGGGATGGAGAGGAAAGGACGATAGAGGCCGATACCGTGGTGCTCGCTGCGGGCTCCGTGCCGGATACCACGCTCTATGATGCTATCAAGGATAAGATTGCGGAAGTCTACCGGATCGGCGACTGCGTCGAACCGCGGACCATTCGCGACGCTATCAGCGAGGGATTTCGTACCGGTCAGAAAATATAAATGACGTAACTTATTAAGGAGGTATATCATGACCAAGCAGGTTATCACCGTGCCCACGGCACTGCCCGGCGTTCCCTATTCTCCAGCGATAAAGTCGGGGGAATACATTTTTGTCTCCGGCCAGGTCGGCCACGTCGATAGTCAGGGCAACAAACTTGTGGGAGTCGAAGCCCAGACCAGACAGGTGCTGGACAATATGAAGAGGGTACTGGAGGCGGCAGGTGCGTCAATGGACGACGTGGTCAAGACCACCGTATTTCTGGTAAAGGCGGAAGATTTCTCCAAAATGAACGAGGTATACAAGACCTATTTTACCCGGGACTTGCCCGCCCGCTCGACGGTTATCGTCGCTGCACTGGCGAGGCCGGAGCTGGTGGTTGAAATCGAGTGCATCGCCTGCCGTTCGTAGCTGGACTAGAAGGGAATCGATAAATCAAATATGCGTAGAATCATCATCACGGCGGCATTGACCGGCGCCGGGCACGGTAAGGAGGTAAATCCCAATCTGCCGGAACAACCAGAGGAAATTATCGAACAGGCTTTGCAGTGCCGTGAAGCCGGCGCGGCCGTTGTACATGTCCACGCCCGGGACAAATCCGGCCAGAACACCATGTCTCTGGAAATATTTCAGAAAATCCACGAAGGGATTAAAAATGCCAGCGACTTGATTGTGGAGCTGAGCACGGGTGGCGGCCCCACCCTGCCTAAAGAGGAGCGTATTGCCCCCCTCAAGCTCAGACCGGAAATGGCCTCGCTCAATACCTTTATGATGATAATGCCGGTCAAGGGCGTGGAAACACCGTTTATCTATACAAGGTCGGAGATAGAGGAAACCGCCCGGCGCGCCCGGGAACTGGGGGTGAAACCGGCGATTGCTATCCTGAACTTCACCTGCCTGGAAGAGGCGAAAAACCTCATTAACAAAGGGCTGTTGGAACGTCCCTATGTTTTCGATATCGGACTGAACTTACCGGCGCAGGGTACGCTCAGGGGAACCTGGCAGAACCTGGTCAATCTGGTGGAGCGCCTGCCCGAGGACTGCATTTTCAACGTCTCTGCCGGTGGTGAAACCGAGCTACCGCTGACCACTATGGGCATGCTGCTCGGGGGGAACCCGCGGGTTGGCCTTGAAGATAATGTCTACTACGCACCCGGTCAGCTGGCCAGAAACAACGCCGAACTGGTGGCGAGGACAGCGCGTCTTGCCCGTGAGTTGAATCTGGAGCTGGCCACTCCCGATGAAGCGCGTGAGATTATGCGGATACGACAGTAGGGTCTGCCTGCGCGTTATCGCGGTCAATCAGGTGGTCGTTGGGGCGATGGGTCTTAAGATAATAAGAATCATCGGGCTGGTCGTCATAACGATGACCAGCCTGTTGTCATTGGCATCGCCGGCCTCGGCGGCAGCGCCAACCTGGATAGCCGTGCCCATTCCCGGCAGCGAAGGCTACCAGCTCGGGCCACCGGGCGTTGATATCCGTGACCTGGCGGTTGCTGATGACGTCGCTGCCATTTACGCGGTGCCGGGCGACAGCATAAGCGATAGGTCCGTTTATAAGTCAGTTGATGCCGGGGCAAGCTGGGAAGCGCAGCATGTCTTCATCACCGCCGACCTGGTGGCGGTGGCCCCCGATAACGTCGATGTAGCCGCCGTAGCCAGAAGAATCGTCCCCTGGGTCTATTTCACAACTGACGGCGGCGCGACCTGGCGCTCTCTGGGTGCGGTCGAAGGGGGCGATGGCAGCACCGCTGATGAAATTCACGATATTGCCATTTCAGCAGCAGAAGACGGGGTGCACTACCTGGCGGTTGCCGGGGAGGAAGTTGATGGCGAGGGCAATGTCTGGTACTGCCAAATCAACGGGGAAAAACCGGAGTGGCAGGAGACCAGCTCCCTGCCTGGCTTTGCCAGCGTCAGAAGCGTGAGGGCTTCAGCTTTTTCCCCCAGTTTCACCAAAGATGGCGCTCTGGTAACCATTGGTGAAGATGAATACGGACACGTAAAACTGCATGCTTTCAGTTTCACCGCTCAAGCCTGGAATGTTCCGGCCGGATTTGAAAGCTATCCGGTGAGCCTGCTCGAATATGATGTTTCCGACCGGGTTGCTTCCGCATCGATAGTCCTGGCACCGGAATATGCTGGCAATAAAGCAGACACCCGCCTGGCTTTCATCGGCCTGACCATAAGCGGCGATACGGCTGCCAGCGGCCTCTACCGCATCCGGAATACCGCCATCGAACAAATATCGAATGGCATCAGCATCAACAGCCTCGATTTCGATGGTCAGGTCCTGGTGGCCGGTGCTTTTGATGCCAGTACAGTTTACAGCTGCCGGAACCCGCAGTCCCGGACACCAACGGTGAGGCCAAACTCCGCGATGAAGGGGCCGGGGGGAAAGGGCAGGGTTGCGATTGCTCTGGCGGGGAACGTAGTGGTGGTGGGGACTTCGGGCAATGAGAGCGCTTTTGCCATCTCCACAAATAGCGGGCTGGCTTTCAATGATATCAGCCTGATTGATACTAAATTGGAAAATCTGAGCGATGTCGCTGTCTCAGAGAACGGTGAAACCGTTTACCTGGCCAGCGATGACGGCGATGATCTGAGCCTGTGGCGCCGTACTTCATCATGGCAGCGCGTGCTCAGCCAGAAGGGAACATCTGGCTATATCGTAAGGCTTGCGCCCGGTGAGGCTGACTCCATTTATCTGGCGGAGAAGGGCGGTGACGAAATATATTATAGCCCCGATGGAGGGGAAAAGGGGTGGTCGGCGGGTAAATGCCTGCTAGATGTCCAGGACCTGGCGGTGGAAAGCTCCGACGTTGCCTATGTGCTTGATGCCGAAGGAAAAATGACCAGGACACGCTCGGCCGGACTGAGCTGGGATTTGGCGATTGATACCGGGCTCGATGAGGACACCGGGTATACCATTGTCAGCGCGGACACGGACGTTCTGCTCGCCGGCAGCGACAATGGCTATGTCGCCTATTCTCTGGACGGAGGTTCGTCGTGGAAGAAAATATCGTGGCGGATTCAGAACGGGGCGGGCAGAGTTCAGGTTGTGCCCGATGAAAATTTTGCCAGCAATAAAATAATATATGCCGCCAGCGATCGCGGGGGGCAGAACGTCATGCGATGGCGGCTTGGCAGCAGCTCCAGCTGGACGGATATTTATAAGGGTACCCTGAGCGGGGGGATTTACGGCCTGGCTGTGGAAGATAATGTGCTCTATGCCCTTGAGTACAACCCGGGCCAGAAGCAAAGCAGGCTGTGGCAGTGCCTTTTGCCGGACGAGGCATATCATTCCTCGAATAGCTGGGAGTCGAGGGCCACCGCCGCCGATACTGATATCTCCGACCCTGAAGTGGCTTTCAACGCTTCGCCGCAGGCAGTTAAATTGAGCTCGGGCGGCAGCCTGTGGGCGCTCAAGACCAACGGCACCAACCGGCTGTATCGTCTTGATGATGCCATGACCAGGCTGGTGCTGCAGGCGCCGGATGACGGCTATGTTAACCCGGTGAATCCGGTGACTGGAATCGCGGATGATATAACCTGTCGCTGGCAGCGGGCGCTCGAGGCCACTGAATACGAGTTTGCCATTGCCCAGGACGAGGAGTTCAAAGCGCTGGTTGCAAGCATCACCGTAGCCAGCGACAGCTCGCCGGTGGTCATCTCCGTCGGTCCGGCGGCTGAAGGTTTGGAACGGGTCAATTTTTCCATGGGAACTACCTATTACTGGAAAGTGCGCATCACACAGCCGCTCTTTCGCATAAGCTCCGAGCCCCGCGTCTTCCATATCGAATCTCTGGAGGTAGGTCCGCCGGTGATTATCGAACGCCCACCACCGCCGGTAATCACCATACCAACGCCGCCGGAACAGACAGTCCCGTTCCCGCCGATAACGATTCCGCCCTCTCCACCACCGCCGGAAATCGTCTTCGAACCAGCACCGTCGCCGTCTCCGGCCATGCCCGGCTATATGTGGGCAATCATAGCCGCCGGGGTCGCTGTCCTGCTCACCGTTATGGCGTATGTGCTGATGTCCTTTATGGATCGTTTTCTCATTTTCTGGCTGCAGCACGGGAGGTACCGCTGGTCCCGGTGGCGACGGAAAAAATTTGAGACCGGATATCTGGAGCAGCCACTGCCGGTGGCTGCTTCCCTGGAGCAAATCGAAGCCCTGCTGAAGCAGGTTACCTGGACCATGGATGGCCCTTTTCATCTCTTTGATGCCATCAGCTACCCGCAGACGGTCTGGGCGAAAAAGAAGGACGATTGCGATGGCTTCGCAGTGCTGGCGGCGGCATTGTTGCGGCAATGGCAGCCGGAATCAAGGCCTGTTCTGCTTACCGCGATGCTCCGGCCGATGCGTAAGAGCCACACGGTCTGCGCTTTCAGTGTTCCCGGGGCTGGATTGTGGTTCTTCGATAATTACTCGCTATGCCGTGGCCATTACCGGACCTACGCTGACATTGCCGTGGCGGTGCGAGGAAAGGCCAGGCTGGTCTGCTGGGACGTCGTCGAGCCCGACACGCTGCAGACGCTGGAGTTTCGCGTCGCGTCTTCAATGATAAGGTGGATGTAAATTCGCTTTACTTCTGCTTGACCGCCTGTTGCGCGGCTTTGACGATATCGGCAACGGCCATTCCGTATTTATCAAGCAGCGGGTCCAGGTCTTTGGACGATTCGGTGAACTTATCACGGACCCCTATCCTCTTTACGGGCACCGGGATTTCATCCGAGATGGCCTCAGCTACGGCACCGCCCAGACCGCCGATTATAGAGTGTTCTTCCGCGGTGACAATGGCGCCTGTTTCCCGGGCACATTTTCTCAACAGCGGCATATCCAGCGGCTTGACGGTGGGCATGTTTACCACCCTGGCCTTTATTCCCTGGGAACCCAGCTGGTCGGCAGCCTCTAGTACCCGGCTGAGCAGATGACCGTTGGCGATTAAAGTAACATCACTTCCGTCACGCATCATGGTGCCCTTTCCTATTTCCACCTTGTGGTTTTCGTCAAAGAGGATGGGCATCTCGGCGCGGCTGATGCGCATGTAGACCGGCCCTTCGTGCTCGGAAATCAGCGGTATCATCTTCTTGGCCTCAATGCTGTCCGAGGGCACGATGACGGTCATATTGGGCATGGCGCGGAACACAGCGATATCCATGATGGAGTGGTGGGTGGCGCCGTCTTTAGCATCGGATAGGCCGGCGAAACTGCCGATTATTTTGACATTGGTGTTGGCATAAGCCACACAGGTCCTGATTTGCTCCGTGGCCCGCAGCAGAAGTGCGGCAAAAGTGTTGGCGAACGGAACCATGCCGCTCAGAGCAAAACCAACCGCGGTGTCTATCATCCCGGCTTCGGCAATGCCAACATTGAAAAAGCGTTCCGGGTTCTTCTGGGCGAAAAAGGTGGTCATAACGGAGGCAGAGACATCAGCCGTCAGCACAACGACCTTTTTATTTTTGACGCCGTATTCGGCCAGTGCCTCTCCGAATATCTGCCGGGTATTATCCACTTTAAACATTTTGCTTTAATTCCTCCATTGCTTGCTTGTACTCTTCATCATTGATGGCGCGCCCGTGCCAGGCCGCTTTTCCTTCCATGAAGGAAACTCCCTTGCCTTTTACCGTGTGGGCGATGATAACGGTGGGTTTTGCGCCGTTGGCGCGGGCCTTGTCCAGCGCCTCAAGTACTTCGGGTACGCTGTGGCCGTCGATTTCTAGAACGGCCCAGCCGAAGGATTCCCATTTGCTCTTCAGCGGTTCCATCGGCATAATTTCATCGGTTGTGCCGTCCAGCTGGACGCCATTGCAGTCAACAATGGCGATTAGTCGGGAAAGTTTATATTTTGCCGCGAGCATGGCGCCTTCCCACAGGACACCAGCCTGCAGTTCACCGTCACCCAGCAATATGTAGGTATGGAAGTCAAGGCCTTTGAGCTGTGCTGCCAGACAGAGCCCGGCACCGATATTGATACCGTGTCCCAGACACCCGGTGGTCATTTCCACGCCAGGCGTTTTCTGGCGGTCTGGATGTCCCTGCAGACAACTGCCGATGCAGCCGAAGGTTTCCAGCTCTGCAATGGGCATGAACCCCCGGCGCGCCAGCGCCGCATACAGAATGGCGCAGGCGTGGCCTTTGCTCATTATGAAGCGGTCCCGATTCTCCCACTTGGGGTTCTTTGGGTCAAGCTGCAGGTGATGGAAGAAGAGGACGGACATGATTTCCGCTGGCGAGAGCGAACCTCCGGGATGGCCCGAGCCCCGACAGTGAGTCATCTCAACAACATCAATGCGGAGCTGTCTGGCCATGTCTTGCAGCTTCTTGATTAATTCCTGGGAATAACCTGATTTGGCAACCATCTCTAAGGCATAACCTCCTTAAAATGTATCATGCAGGCAAAATAAATCGTATTCCCTTGCTCGCCGTCTTGTCAAGCTGGCCTTCTCCAGCCCGTGATTCAGGCAGGCAGGTATTGCTTCGGGAACTTGGCGACCACGGTGTAGTTGGGGTCAACGACATTGCCGATGCGAAAAGTGCCCACCTGGGATATAACCTGAAAAGCCTCCCATTTCTCGAAGCCGTAGTCAGCAACCAGCCACTTGACCAGCTCCACCGTGGCGATGCGGACGCAGTCCATCAGCGGCTGGCCACTGCCCGTGGTCATGATATGCGTCTCGTCCTCGAGACGGGGCCAGTCGATGCTTTTGCCCTTCATTACATCCAGCTTTACCGTAACCTCGGCGGTGGTCTCCAGTGCCACGCCGCAGAGTTCGCCATCGCCCTGGGCGGCGTGGACATCGCCGAAGGAGAAGTAAGCGCCCCGCACCCATACCGGCAGGTACAGTACCGTGCCCTCTCTGGTCTCGATGCAGTCCATATTGCCGCCGAACTCACCAGGCACCAGCGAAGTCTCCACGCGACCGAAGCGGGGGGCCACGCCAATGGAGCCGAGAAACGGGTGCAGCGGTATTTCTATCCGTTTCCGCCGGCTTGATTTCAGTTCCAGAATGCCGGTATTCTTCTCTAAATCCAGCTGCCAGTCGAATTTGGCCTCCGGTATCGGGTCGTTGAGGAACAGTTGCTTGCCCGGGCATTCGCCAGTCAGGCTGCCGAAATGGGAGCGGTGCCTTGACCAGGCGTAATCACGGTTGAGCTTTATCCGCTGAATGGTCACCGCCAGTATGTCGCCGGGCTCCGCTCCCTCAACGTAAACCGGGCCGACCTGTGGGTTGCGTTCGCTGAGCAGGGTAGAGGCGCTGTGCTGCTTCATGTCTTCGGGCATGGGCTCCATTTTCTCATTGAAACCGCCGGCATCGCGCGTCGGAGCCACAACGGCATCGCCGCTTTTAGCCGTCAGGGCGGGTTCGTTGGGTCCAAAAGTATAATAGTATATCCTTGGCTCGAGCCTGTGTAACGTGCCTTCTCCCATTTTTTACCTGCCTCGTTTATTATTGGAGTTGAAAGGATTCTAAGGAATGCTGGCAACATCGGCAAAGGATGGGTCATGTATTGGAATCAATATATCGGCCAGCCCCTTGATGCGGAGGGTGCTTTCGTAGGCAGCCAGGGTATCAGTATGGGTCCCGGGCGTTATTATTGGCATCAGCTTTTTCAGTTCTTCCGGAGGATAGAAATTTTCCTTCACACAGCAGAAGCCGGTGATTATGGCCTTGCCTTTGTCGGTATTGATGGCCACCGCCTGCGTCCCCGGGGAGTGGCCGGGGGCGGGGATGAGCTCGATGCCGGGAGCGACTTCATAATAGCCGTTAATCAGCACGAAGTTGAGGTCCTTGAGCAGGTCTTTGCGGTAACTCAGGCCGGTGAGGGGGTGGGGAGAAAAAGCGAAGTGCAGTTCGGTTTCATTTACCAGCACTCTAGCGTTGGTACACTTTGCCGTATTGGCGCAGTGGTCCCAGTGGAGATGGGTCTGAATTACCAGGTCGATGTCATCCGGCTTCAGTCCCAGACCGGCCAGTGCCTCATCAAATGACATAACCTTCTCCGCGGGAAAACCACGGTAGCTGGTGGCAAGGTCGGCATCGGTGCTGGTATCGATAAGAATATGCTGGTCGGAACCCTCGATGTACCAGCAGTAGGCAGGGGACATGAACTTTTCCCCATATCGATAGCGGTAGAGCAGAATTCCCAGGTCTATTTCCATCTTCGTCAGGAGAAGCGGCCTGATACGGTAGGTTTTCATCCTTGTTCAACTCCTTCCACATCGATATCGCGCGCCTGCGGGTGGCAAATTGCTTTCTTGCCTATTATACAACATTCAGATTAGAATTACTTGGACGGCCCGGGGCAGGCCATGTCGTCGTTTCCATTGGAGGGGGAATTATGACTTGGGAAAAGGCTGATAGTGAGCTTATCAGATTGCTTGAAAAATCGCTGGCGGACTACAGTTGCGAACGTAAATACATGTTCGGCTCGCCAACCTTTTTCATCAATAATAACATGTTCGCCGGTGTTCATCAGCGCACCATCATACTTCGCCTTTCAGAATCGGACCGCAGTGAAATCCTTGCCACGCATACGCAGGTAAAGCCGTTTGAACCAATGCCGGGCAGGTTCATGAGGGAATACATTGCACTACCTGAGGTGCTGGGCAAGGACGAAGCAGTACTCCAGAAGTGGCTTGAGCGCGCTTATAAATATACGCGCTCGCTGCCGCCGAAGGAGCCGAAACACCGTGCCAGAAAAAAGAATTAGGAGGCAAAATGGTCAAGTACATACAGCATTTTGGTCTGACGGTCAGCAATCTGGATGAAGCCCGGCACTTTTTCCATGACCTTTTGGGGCTGGAAGCGACGGAAGTGCGCGAGACCAGCGGGGAGCGCCCGGAGACAATACTGGGCATAAAAGACGTCGCACTGCGTCTCTGCCTGTTCAAGCTCCCCGATGGCAATAACCTTGAGGTGATTGAATATCTCAACCCCAGAGGAACCAGGCTGGACCTGCGAACCTGCAATCCCGGCGTGCCCCATATCGCTTTTGTGGTGGATGATATCCAGAAGATGTATGATGAGCTCAGTGCCAGAGGGGTGAAGTTCGTCAATCCGCCGTACTGGGGCGGCCAGAGCGTGGCCGGCCCGGGGTGGGGTGTCTGTTTCCTCAGGGGGCCGGACGGCATCTCAATCGAGCTGATGCAGCCGCCAAAGGAGAAATAGCCTGTCAGGGCTGGAACGGAGGCAAAATGACATTAGAAGAGCTGGAAAAGAGGGTCCAGGCCCTGGAGGACCTGGAGGAAATCAAGAAACTGAAGGTCCGCTATGCTAAATATATCGATGATAATTTCAATGTGGAAAAGCTGGGAGAACTATTTACGGAAGATGCCGTATGGGGCAGTGAGGCCTGGGGGTTGTTCCAGGGGAGAGAGGCCATCAAGGAGTATTTTGCCGGAGTATCAAAAAGCATGACATTTTCCTGTCACCGTATCGTGGCACCTGATATCACCGTGGAAGGCGACCGGGCATACGGGACATGGTACGGGATGAACACGGGTATCCTGTCAAATGGCCAGGGCTTCTGGGCAAGCTGTCTGTACACCGATGAATATAGAAAAGTAAACGGCCGATGGCTTATGAGCAGCGTGAAACTATCTTATTTCTACCGCTCGCCTTATGAAGGGGGCTGGGCCAGAGAGAGGAATATGGCGCTTAAAGTCGATGATGGAGGATAATACAGCTTAGTTCTCAGACTTAGAAAGGAAGATAGCCAGTAAGATGGAGAAGAAAGAGCCCTATGCCACTCAGGAAGAATACAACCAGCGTGTCGTCAGATATTCGGATACGCCGCTGATGCGGCTTAATCCCGGCGCCAGTAACCAAATCGTATCCGCGGAGAGGATAATGGCCAGCTTTGTTACCCTGGAGCCGGATGTCTATATCACGCCTCACCAGCATGAACCGGAACAGATGGTGATAGTCACTGATGGCGCCTGCGACTTCATAGTTGATGGCAAACTATATCACCTTGAGGCAGGTGATGTACTCATCATACCTCCCGATGTTAAGCATGGCAACTACAGTTCGGATAGAGGTTTGCGCATGATTGAGGTCTTTTCGCCACCGCGGGAAGACCTTATGGAAAAGCTGCAGGCGCTGAAGAAAGGTTCACCAGCCTAGTTTATAGCTATAGAGATGACTATAAATCGTCTCTCGCATTTTACGTTTTCATAGCGCAGGCTGGATTTTACCCGACCAGCTTTTAAGGCTTCA